>Ga0335082_10003382_pt1 | contig 17326 bp, 16 predicted proteins | sample Lox_Sample_41_FD_206718 | JGI IMG/M metagenome (GOLD analysis project Ga0335082, IMG submission 206718) | Soil microbial communities from Loxahatchee National Wildlife Refuge, Florida, United States - Lox_Sample_4.1 | ecosystem: Environmental > Terrestrial > Soil > Wetlands | place: USA... | reverse complement strand
CTGCGACGCGGGCGGAACGAGCATGGCGAGGTTGGTCTTGCCGCAAGCGCTCGGGAACGCCGCGGCCACATAGTACGTCTCGCCGGCCGGGCTCTCGATGCCGAGAATGAGCATGTGCTCCGCCAGCCAATCCTCCTCGCGCGCTTGCACGCTGGCAATGCGCAGCGCGAAGCACTTCTTGCCGAGCAAGGCGTTGCCGCCATACCCGGAGCCGATGCTCCAGATCTCCTTGGTGTCCGGGAAATGCAGAATGAAGCGCCGCTCCGGGCTCAGATCGCCGAGCGAGTGCAGCCCTTTCACAAACTCACCGCTGCCGCCGAGCTGGCGCGACGCCACCTCGCCCATGCGCGTCATGATCCGCATGTTCGCCACGACGTACGGGCTGTCGGTGATCTCGACGCCGATCTTGCTCGACGGCGAGCCGGCCGGACCCATGAGGTACGGGATGACGTACATGGTGCGGCCCTGCATGGCGCCGCGGAAGAGCGCGCCGACCTTGGCGCGCGCATCGGCCGGTGCCATCCAGTTGTTGGTCGGCCCCGCCTCCTCCTGTCGCTCGGAGCAGATGAACGTCAAGTGCTCCGTGCGCGCCACGTCGCTCGGATCGCTGCGATGCAGGTAGCAGCCGGGGTACTGCTGCTGATTCAGCTCGCCCAGCGTGCCGCTCGCCAGCATCTCCTGAATGAGGCGCTGGTTCTCGGCCTCGGACCCGTCGCACCAGTAGATGTTCTTGGGGCGTGTCTCACGGGCAACTTCATCGACCCACTGCTCAAGGGGGGTAGCCATGATAGGGCATATATCGAACCGCAATGCGCATCGTCAACGCGATTGCTTCTGCAACGGCAGTTCCGGCGTGAAAAATTCTAACCCCCTCCCGAAGCCCCGCTTCTGACGCGCCGCGTCGCTCCGGCTTGCGAGGCGTGCACCGTCTGGGTATGACAGCGGCACCGCAACACAGGAGGAACCATGAGCGTGCGCCTGGCGAATGCAAACGGACGAGCGAGCCTGGTGATCGGCGATCGCCTGCTCGACGTCGAACGCGGCTCCAACGGCCGCTTCTCCGCCGATCCGATGGCGGCGATCCAGCAGTGGGACAGCTTCACCGAGTGGGCGCGCGGGGTGCGTCCCGGCGACGCCACCACGCCGCTACGCGACACCGACCTCGGTCCGCCGGTGCCGCGACCCGCCAAGGTCTTCGCCATCGGCATGAACTATCGGGCCCACGCCAAGGAAGCCGGCATGGACATCCCGGAAAGCCCGGTGGTCTTCACCAAGTTTCCCAACTGCCTCGTCGGTCCCTGCGCCGACGTCGAGCTCTCGTCGGCGTTCGTCGACTGGGAAGTCGAGCTCGTCGTCGTCATGAGCCGGCGCGGCAAGCGCATCGCGGAAGCCCATGCCTTCGAGTACATCGCCGGCTACTGCGCCGGCCAGGACATCTCCGACCGCCGCCTGCAGTTCGCCGATCGGCCGCCACAGTTCTCGATGGGCAAGTCGATCGATACGTTCGGTCCGATCGGCCCCACCTTGGTATCGATCGACGCCTTCAACAATCCGAACGACCTCGCCCTCACCTGCGACGTCGCCGGCGAGCGCATGCAGGACGCGCGCACCAGCGACCTGATCTTCTCGGTGCCGCAGCTGGTGGCGTTCCTGTCGAACCTGTGCACGATCGAACCCGGCGATCTCATCTTCACCGGCACGCCGAGCGGTGTCGGCTCCACCCGCGATCCGCGCCGCTATCTGAAAGAGGGCGAAGAGATCGTCAGCACCATCGAAGGGATCGGGACGTTACGCAACCGCTGCGTGGCGCCACGATAGGAACCGAGCGTGTTTCGGTTGGATGGCAAGACCGCCGTCGTCACCGGAGCCGGGTCGGGCATCGGTCGCGCCATTGCCGGGACCTTCGCCGCGCAGGGCGCGCGTCTCTTCGTATTGGAACGTGACGAACGCGGCGCCGCCGAAACGGTGGCGCAGATCCGCGGCGCCGGAGGCGTAGCCGAGACCCTGACGTGCGATGTTGCCGATGCGGCGTCGGTCACCGCCGCCTTCGCGCAGGTCGATCGCGCTGCGCCGCGGCTTGACATCCTCGTGAACAACGCCGGCATCGCCCACATCGGCACGGTCGAGACGACCAGCGAGGCCGACTTCGATCGAATCTACGCCGTCAACGTCAAGGGCGTGTACCTGTGCGCGCAAGCCACGGTCACCCGGATGCGAAACGGCGGCGGCGTCATCCTCAACCTGGCGTCGATCGCCTCGCTCATCGGCTTGCCCGACCGCTTCGCGTACTCGATGAGCAAAGGTGCGGTGCTGACCATGACCCGCTCGATCGCGGTCGACTACGTCAAGCATGGCATCCGCTGCAACTGCATCTGCCCTGCCCGCGTGCACACGCCGTTCGTCGATGGTTACCTGCGCCAGCACTATCCCGGACGCGAACGGGAGATGTTTGAGCAGCTCTCCACGTACCAGCCGATCGGCCGCATGGGCACGCCGGAGGAAGTTGCGGCGCTGGCACTCTACCTGTGCTCGGACGAGGCATCGTTCATCACCGGCCAGGCGTACCCGATCGACGGCGGCGTGCTGGTCTTCTAGCGGCGCATCATGCGCGACCACACCACCGATCGCGAGCATCTGACCAAGTCCGCGTACGCCACCGGCGCCAACCTTGCCGCCCGCCAGTCGATCTACCGATTCCAGCAACCGCGGTTTCACTTCCCCGATTGGGCACTCGCGCACGCCGATTGGCAGGACATCGAGACGGTCGTGGACATCGGCTGCGGCAACGGCGCCTATCTGCGTTGCCTCTCAGCGCGGGTGCCGCGCCTGCTTGGGCTCGACCTTTCACGCGGCATGCTGACCGACCTCATGAGCAGCTGGAACACCACACCCTTCCTGGCCGTTGCCGATGCGCAGGCCACTCCGGTCCGGTCCCGATGTGCCGACCTCGCGCTGTCGATGCACATGCTCTACCATGTCGCGGACATCGCAGCGGCGGTGCACGAGCTGCGCCGGGTCCTGCGCCCCGGCGGTGTTCTGCTGGCCAGCACCAACGCCGAAGCGCACCTGCGCGAGTTGTTCCAGCTCTTGAGCCAAGCGTTCGCGACCCTCGGCGGGGACTCCAGCTTACTGGACCGTTCCTTCATGCGCTTCACCGCCGAGAACGGCGGCCGCTCTCTGCGCCAAGCCTTTGCGCAGGTCGACTGGTACGCAGCAACGTCGACGCTCGCGGTCCCCGAGGTTCAGCCGATCGTCGACTACATCGAAAGCATGCGCGGTTGGGTGGAACCGTTGCTCCCCGCCGCAGCGACGTGGTCACAGTGCACGGCCGAGATCGAACGACTCGTGCACAGGCACCTCGCCCACAACGATGCCTTTCGCATCACCGCTGCCGCCGGCGTGTTCGTGTGCCGGTAGCCAACACCGGAGATCTCGAACACTCCCGACCCCCAACTCTCGCGATACTGAGGAGACCGAGCCATGAAGCAGTATGGCCAGACACTCAACCTGAAGGACGATCCGGCGATCATCGAGCGTTACATCGAGCACCACCGCCGCGTCTGGCCGGAGGTGGAGCGCGGGCTCCGGAGCATCGGCATCGAGCGCATGATCATCTGGCGCCTCGGGCGGCGGCTGTTCATGTTCATGGAGACCGTCGATACGTTCGACCCGGAGCGCGACTTCGCGCGCTATATGGAGAGCGATCCACGCATTCGCGAATGGCAGTCACTCATGGAAACGTTTCAAGAGCCCGTGCCCGACGCACAGCGGGGCGAATGGTGGGCAACGATGCAACAGGTCTACTCGCTGTGAGGAGAGTGTCGATAGGCGCCAAGCGGGCGGGCGATCGCGAACGCCGGGGAATGATTCCCCGGCTGAGTCGCCCCACGTCGGCTGACGCCTGTGCTGAACTACTATCTCCGAGAGTCTTTCCGGGAGGAGCAGAAATTTCGTTGTTCATGCGGCTTCCCGAAGCAACTGCTTGAGACTGGCATCGCCGGTGGCGCGCAGGGCAGCGGTGAGCAGTCGCCCGCGGTCGGTCAGGTGATAGCGGTGAGTCGTTTGGATCTTTCGGACAACGCCATGTGCTCGCAGGAGACGCAGCAGCCGGGAGAGGCGGCCGGAGCCTCGGCGATCGTCGGCCTTGGTGTGGGGCCGCGCATAGAGCCGACGCCGCAGGTCACGATTGCGGAAGCCGGTGGTGACGAACTCGCCACGGGAGATGGCTTCGAGTAGCGCAAGTTCGCCAGGATCGCCCAGACGCAGGGCGCGAAAGCGCCGGCCAGCGTCAAACACGCGCTTGGGTTGCGGGCGTCCGCCCGCGCTAGGCATCGTCGAAGGGCCGACTGCCACCAGAGGCACGGGAGTCCCCTCCAGGGGACTTTTTCGACGACTCAGCCCGGGAATTCATTCCCGGGCGGCGAGCCGATTCGGCAGTGGCAACAGCGGTCCCGCGAAAATCGACAGTCCCTCGTAGGGACGGGGGCCAGGGGGTTGGGTCGCCGCATACGACGCGTCAATCACGACACCCTGCGCGGGGTGTGGTTGACTTGCTCGTCGCAGGTTGACGACAATGCGCGCCACGAGGAGCAAGGAAGACGACGAGATGCAGACCATAGCCAAGACGACGCAGGGTGATATCCAGGGCCGTGAGAAGGATGGCGTCCTGCTCTTCGCAGGAATCCCGTACGCCGCGCCGCCGACAGGACGGCGGCGTTTTCGCGCACCCGAGCCGCACGAGGCGTGGACCGGGGTGCGCGAGGCGCGCCGCTTCGGGCCGGCGGCGCCGCAACCGCGCGAAGAAGGTCTCACGGCGAACCGCAACGTCGAGTGGAATGAAGACTGTCTGACGCTCAACGTGTGCACGCCGGGCGTCGACGACCGGCGCCGCCCGGTGCTCGTATGGATCCACGGCGGCGGTTTCCGCACCGGCCAGGGCGGCATCCCGTGGTACAACGGCACCTCATTCGCCCAGCGTGGCGACATCGTCACGGTCAGCCTCAACTACCGCCTCGGCGCGCTCGGCTTTGCACATCTCGAGGACATCGGCGGCGCTAACTACGCCGGTTCCGGGTGCAACGGCATTCGCGACCAGATCGCCGCGCTGCAGTGGGTGCGCGACAACATCGCGGCGTTCGGCGGCGATCCGCAGCAGGTCACCATCGCCGGCGAGTCCGCCGGCGGCATGAGCGTCGGCATCCTCCTGGGCTGCCCGGCAGCCGCCGGCCTGTTTCGCGGCGCCATTCCGCAGAGCGGCGCCGCGCACAACACGCTGGGCCACGCCGAAGGCGCCGAGCTGGCGCGCCGCTTCGCCGCGGCGCTCGGTGCCGGCAGCATCGACGACATCATGACCGCGCCGGTCGAGCGCATCCTCGCAGCCCAGGTCGAGCTCGAACGGCAGTCGGGGCGCGGCGACTTCCGCGCCTGGAACGCCACCGGTCTCGCCGGCATGCCCTTCCAACCCGTGGTCGATGGGCACGTGCTGCCGCAGCCGCCGGTCGACGCCGTGCGCGCCGGGTTGTCGTCACGCGTGCGCGTCCTTGTCGGAACCAACCGCGACGAAATGACCCTCTTCGGCCTCGGTGGCGGCGACGACGACCGGTTGCGCCGCATCGTCGCGCGCACCTTCGCCGACGCGGACGCCGCACTCGCCGTCTATCGCAGCGAGTGGCCCGCAGCTTCGCCGGACGAGCTCCTGATCGCGCTGATGACCGATCGCGTCTTCCGCATTCCGGCGATACGTCTGGCGGAAGCCATGAGCGAGAACGGCGGCACGGCCTACCAGTACCTCTTCACGTGGGAGTCACGCGCCTTTGGCGGCCGCCTGAAGGCGACGCACGCCCTCGAGATCCCGTTCGTGTTCAACAACCTCGCACGCGCCGGCGTCGACGTCTTTCTCGGTCCCGGCCCGACACCGCAGGCACTCGCCGATGCCATGCACGCCGCCTGGATCGCCTTCATCCGCAGCGGCGATCCAACTTGCGATGCAGTGGGCGAGTGGCCGGCGTATCGACTCGATCGGCGCGTCGTGATGGAGCTCGGCGAACGTATCGGTATGCGATCCGATCCCTACGGCGCAACGCGGGCCCTCTGGCAGGGCGTCGTATGACGCGTCACCCCAGCGGCGCACGCGACCCCGTCGCGGCGCTCGCACCCGGCACCAGGCGTAGCGCCCCTTCCGGACAGGCGACGACGCACAGACCGCAGGCCTGACAGGCGGCGGCGCGCGGCGTGTAGGCACTCTGCCGGCTATGCGCCACTACCTTCAGCCGCGCCAGCCACGAGAGCGCACGGTAGTCCGCCTCGTCAATCCGCCGCACCTCGAAGACGTCGTACGGGCAGACCTCGACGCAATCGCGCTTGGCCTCGCAACGCGAGCGGTCGACCACCGGCATCCATTCACCTGGTGCTGCTTTGCACTCCAGCCCCGGCCGTTCGGGGTGCGTCGCCGCACGTCGCACCTTCTCAGCTTTGCTCCGCGTCGATCCCATTGGCTTGCCCCTGCGGTGCATCAGCTACCAGAACGCCGGCCACGGTCAACGCAGCGGGGAGCATGCACTTCACTTCAGGTCGTCGCTTTGCACTGCGCCACGACAGCGGCCCACGCCTGCGGGTTGGTGCGCTGCGGCTGGGCGTGGCAGATGATGCTGACGCGGTCGACCAGGCCGGCGTAACGCTCGCGCACCCGGGCGGCGACGCGTGCCGGCTCGCAGCGCACGGTGAACGCATCGAGCATGGGTTCGTCGATGAGTGCGGCCATCTCCATCCAGCGCCCCTGCTTCGACAGGGCATTCAACTCCGTCTGCAGCTCGCCCCAGCCGTGGGTGTCGAGCACGCAGCGATACTGCGGTGTCGACCCGTAGAAGGCGAGCTGCATCTTGGTGCCGCTCTCGGCCTGTCGGTACTCGTCCTCGCTAAAGCCGGTGATCACCAGCGCCTGGCAGTTGACCTCGAACCCGGCGCGGGTGCGGCCGCCGCGCGCAAAGCCGTCGTGCAGCGCCGGCAGCGTGGTGGCGCGGATGAACTCGGGGCTGTTGAGCGGGTGCACGAACAACCCGTCGGCCACCTCGCCGGCAACGCGAGTCATGGGTCTACCGACGCCGGCCAGGAAGATGCGCGGCGGCCCGAACGGGCTCGGGCCCGGGTTGAAGAACGGCGTCATCAGCGTGTGCCGATAGAACTCGCCGCGGAAGTCGAGCCGTTCGTCCTCGTTGAAGCAGCGCCAGATGGCGCGCAGGGCGAGCACCATCTCCCGCATGCGCGCCACCGGCTTCGACCAGACCGCGCTGAAGCGTTTCTCGATGTGCGGCTTGATCTGCGAGCCGAGCCCGAGGATGAAGCGCCCCTTGGAGAACACCTGCAGGTCGTGGCCGACGTTGGCGAGCTGCATCGGGCTGCGCGGGAACGCGATGGCGATCGCCGTCGCCAGCTCGAGCGTCGTGGTGTGCTCGGCGGCAAGCATGAGCGGAAAGAACGGGTCGTGTTGCCCCTCGAACGTGAACGTACCGTCGTAGCCGAGCCGTTCGAGTGCCGCGGCCTCGGCCGCCACCTCGTGGAGATCCGCTGCGAGCAGCGGCGCGTCGATCTTCATCGCCGTCGTAAAGCATGCCGCCGGCGTCTCAGGCAACCGCATCGCCGGCAGGAATGTTCTGCGCCTTCAGTCGAGACGCACCTGTTCGAGATAGCGCGGCACCGCGGCCGTCCACCCGAGGTCGCGCTCGATCACGCCGTGCAGCGCTTCGGCGGCGTCGGCTTCGCCGTGAACGATGTACGTCACCTGCGGCGGCTGCGGCGTGGCTTTGAGCCAGTTGAGGATCTCCTGCTGGTCCGCGTGCACCGAGAACGCCGGCACGTTCACCACCTCGGCGCGGACCGCCACGTAACGGCCGAGCATCTTCACGGCGCGTGCACCCTCGAGCAACAGTCGTCCACGTGTGCCCTCCGCCTGGAAGCCGACGAGGATGACGCTGTTGCGCGCATCGGGGAGCCGATTCAGAAGATGATGCAAGACCCGCCCGCCCGTCGCCATGCCGGATGCGGAGATGATGATCGCCGGGCCGCGCTCCTCGTTGATGGCCATCGACTCCTCGACGCGCCGGGCTTCGATGAGTTGGCCCGGATCGAACGGATCGCCACCGTCACACAGCTCCGGGTTCACCTCGTCGCTGCGATCGGCAAGGGCGCGGCGATAGATCTGCAAGGTGGCCAAGGCCATCGGACTGTCGACATACACCGGCAGCAGTGGCACCCGCCCGGCCTGCGTCAATCGTCGCAGATGAAGGAGGATCACCTCGGTGCGGTCGACCGCGAACGACGGAATGACCATCACGCCGCCGCGCTCGGCGGTGCGCGCGATGGTCGCCTCGAAGCGCTGCAGCGACTCGACGTCTTCGTGACGCCGGTTGCCGTAGGTCGATTCCGTCAGCACGACGTCGGCGGCGGGCAACGGTGCCGGCGGCCGCAGGATCGGGTGGCGCGGCCGTCCGAGGTCGCCGCTGAACACCACCGTCGGCCCACGCGCACCGTCCAGCTGTACGGCGACCGTCGCCGATCCGAGAATGTGTCCGGCGCGACGGAAGGTGGCGCGCACGCCCGGCAAAACGTCGGTGGGGCTGTCGAACGGCACCTCCCGAAAGTGCTGCAGCACGCGCAAGGCATCCTCTTCGGTATACAGCGGCAGCGCCGGCGTGTGCTTCGAGAAACCCTTGCGGTTGGCGTACGCCGCGTCCTCTTCCTGCAGATGGCCGCTGTCCGGCAGCACGATCCGACTGAGCGCATGCGTGCCCGGGGTCGCGAAGATCTGGCCGCGGAAGCCGGCACGGAACAGCCCTGGGATGTAGCCGGAATGATCCAGGTGCGCGTGCGTCAACAACACCGCCTCGATGGACGCCGGCGGCACCGGGAAGGTCGCCCAGTTGCGCTCGCGCAGCGCCTTGAGGCCTTGAAACAACCCGCAGTCGACCAGCAAGCGGGCGCGCGGCGTGTCGATGAGGAAACGACTGCCGGTGACCGTGCCCGTCGCACCGAGGAAGCGGAGCAGCGGCACCGTCGGTCGCGCCACCGGCGCCGACTTCAGCTTCGTGGCCACCAGGCGGGCGCGCCGCGGCGCACTGACGCGGCTCATCGCCGCTCCATGTCGGTTGTCTTCGCCGCCGTGGGGTGTCGCATTGCCGCACTATGACACATCGCGAGCTGCACCGGAACGTTGCGCTGATTCGTCTTCGCCGCGCGCCTATGCTACGTAGTGCGGCGGCAGCGGCGAGCGCGCCGCACGAGCACACGATGGCGAAGGCTTCCAGCTCGACACACACTTCCGACGGATCGCGGCGCGCTGTGGTCACCGGCGCGTCGTCGGGCATCGGTGCCGCCTTCGCGCGACAGCTGGCGCGCGACGGCTACGATCTGATCGTCGTGGCGCGGCGGCGCGATCGCCTCGATGCCCTGGCTGACGAGTTGCACGCGGCGCATCAGACCGCGGTCGAGGTGCTGGCAGCCGACTTGACCGAAGCCGCCGAGTTGCGCGTCGTCGAGAAGGTTATCGAGGACGCCGACCTCGACCTGGTGGTGAACAACGCCGGCTTCGGCACCGCCGGCGCGTTCGCCACGCTCGACGTGGAGACGGAGGAAGAAGAGATCCGGCTCAACGTCGTGGCGCTGGTGCACCTGACCCGCGCCGCGCTCCCGGCGATGCTGCTGAAGGGGAGCGGCGGCATCATCAACGTCTCGTCGATGGCCGGCATGCAGCCGGCGCCCTACAACGCCACCTACGGTGCCACCAAGGCGTTCGTCAACAGCTTCACCGAGGCGCTCCACGAGGAAGTGCGCGACAGCGGCATCCGGGTGCAAGTGCTGTGTCCCGGCTTCACGCGGACCGAGTTCCAGGACCGAGCCGGGATCAACGTCGCCGACCTGCCTTCGCTGGTGTGGATGACGCCGGAAGCCGTCGTCGCGGCCTCGCTCAGCGGGCTCGCACGTGGAGAGGTGGTGTGCGTGCCGGGCTTCACCAACCGCGCCGTCGCCACCCTGACGAGCGCCGTCCCGCGCGCGCTGGTCCGCCGCGTCTACGGCACGGTCGCCAAGCGGCTCACCGACTGACAGGCCGCTGACGGCCCGCCGCGCGTCGATTCATGCGGGTCACGGCATCGCCGGGTGCCAGGCTGGTACCCCACTTCCCTCGAGCTCACGTTGGTCGTGCGACACCAGCAGCGTGAAGCCCCGCCCGTCGCGCAGCTCACGCAAGAAGCGTCGCAGCAGATCCTGCCGCGCGTTGTCCTCCGGCACGACCAGCAGGCGGTAGAGCGACGGCTTCGGAATGTTCGCGTTGATGCCGTCGATGTTGTTCACGATGTCGCCGGTGAAGGCATAGCGGTGCACACCGTCCTCGCTCTGCACCTGCGCCAGAACGATCTGGCTTCCGGGCGTATGTCCGCCCGCGGCGATGACGAATACGCCCGGAAAACCGGGGACCGCCATGAGCGCTCCGCCGCTCAGGCGCTCGATGCGTGTGCAGCCGGCGTTGCGCACTGCGGACAGCCCCGGTCGCGTCGTGAAGTTCGGCCGCTCCTCCTGCGCCTCGGTCATGAATACGCGCAGCGGGTGGCCGACCCGGCCGCACAGCTCGGTGATGCCGCCGGTGTGATCGGTGTGCAGATGCGTGAAGATGACGCCTTGCACAGCGCCGCGTTCCTTGCCGAGGCGCTGCGCCACCGAGCTCAGTGGCGCGATCGGCGCGGCGCCGGCCAACCACTCGAGCGGCTTGCCGAAGGCGGCGGCCCCTTCCCACGTCATGCCGACGTCCACCAGCAGCTTGCGACCGTCCGCCCACTCGAGCACGAAGGCGGGATGGCTCATCACGTACGGGTCGCGCGGGTGCGGGTCGCGGCCCGGGTCGAGCACCGCCGCGCGCGGCATCGCCTGGCTCGCGGTGTTCAACCACGACACGGCCACCGGTCGATCGGCGCCGCTGTCGGCCGCCAGCACCGCCTCGAAGCTCGGTAACGCTGCCCGCTCCCGGCGGATGGCGACGTGCGCCCACGTCAGGCCGGCAGCCGCGACCACGACAGCCAGCCCCACCAATCCGAGCACGCCCAACAGAACCTTCTTGATCATCGCTGCACACCTCCGCGGCGGCGTCGCCGGCTCTCGCCCAGGATCATCAACTTGAAGTTGCTGCTGCGTTTGCCGGCAAACTCGTCCACGGCCCTCTTCACGTCGTCACGCACCCGGCCGCCCTCGCCGGCGCTCCACGTCAGGCCGGTATGGCGCCAGGCGCGTTCCGGACCGACGCCGGCCACCGCCAGGAGCCAACTCACCAAGCGGCATCTCAAGATCAGGTCGCGCGCGGCGCGATCGAACACCGTCCGCGTCCGGCGCGCCAGCTCACCCTGTGGGCCGTAAAACACGACCTGCAAACCGGCATCCCACGCGGCGGTCGCCACCACCGAAAAGTCGACGAGGAACGTGATGTCGTCGAGACCCGGAGCCCGGTACACGCTCGCTCCCGACCGCGGTGGCCCGGCGAAGATGCGCTGCGCTTCGCCGCTGGTCAGATGAAACTTGCGGCTGGCGCCGTAGTCGATCCACAGCATCTCGCTGCGGCGGTACAAGCGCGCCGTGTGGCGAATGAGCGGCTCGATGGCCGGACACGCAAAGTACGGCTTGAAGCGCGCCCGGTGCTCGAACAGCTCCGGACATTGGCGCCAGACGAACTCGTGCAATCCCGGCACCGCTTGCAAGGGGAGCACGACTTCATCGAAGCGGAGATGGTGCCGCAGCCGCTCATTTTGGAAGACCCGCGCCAGCGCCCGTCGCGGGACGGCGCGCTGGTGTGGCTGTAGTCCCGGAAGCAGTCGCAGCGTGCCGCGCCGTATGCGTGCCGCCGCATCGAGCACGGGAACGACAAATACCACACCGGGAATGCCGCCGCGTGCCCGGACGATCTTGTGGTGCGACAAGCAATCCAGCACCTCGTTGGCGAACACCAGACCGTGCTCCGCGAACGGCGCACCGCGTGCCGGCCGTTGACTGAGATCGGCACGCGTCCACGTCACCCGCCGCGCCGCGGGTCCCAACTGCTGCCGCTGGCGCGCGATCAAGCTCGGGCTGCGCTCGATGATGCGATAGCGGCAGGCACGGGCAAACGCGGCGCCGTCGCGTCCGCGCTCGGCGCGCTCGTCGATCGCGATGAGCACATCCAGCGCCAGCTGACCGTTACCGGCGCCCAGCTCACAGATCTCGAAGCGTGCCGGTCGCCCGGCGCGCCGCCAGCGCTGGTGGGCGTACGTCGCCACCATGCGCCCGAAGAACGGCGACAGCGCCAGGGGAAAGGTATCGTAGTGGCCGCCCTCGCCGAAGCGCACCTGACCGGTGCTGTAGTATCCCCAACGCGGATCGAAGAGAGCGTCGTCAACGAAGTCACGGAACGACGGGAAGTCGCGCGCCACGCGCCGGGCGGCGGCGCCGTACAGGGTGGGTCGTGTGCTCACTGGTCCAGAGCTCCCGCGCAGCATCGATCGATGGACGTCACGCCAAGCCCAACCGGGCCAGCTGCTCCGGCGGTGCCTCGATCTCTTGCAACGCGACACGCAGCTGCTCCGCCGCGTCGCCTTCGCGCCGCGTGCCCGCCAGATTGTGCTCCTCGGCGGGATCGGCAGCGAGATCGTACAGATGATGGCCGCTGAAATGCCCCAGCGCCCAGAAGGGCAACATGTCGCCGTCTCGAAACGGCTGGCGGATTACCGGTACCTGCGAACCCGGCATGTGGTCGAGGACGGCGCGCCCGTCGGGCCGCGGCAGGCGGATGCCCGGCGCGGCGTGGATCGGCATGGTCGACCAGCGGTTCGACCACAGGCTCAGCGGCGCATTGGCACCCACCGGAGCGCGCGCGTACTTGGTTCGCCCGTCGATCAGATGCACCTCGCGGCCCCACACGCCGGCCAGGGCGTGCGACCGGATCGACGTCGTCTCGCCACGCAGCAACGGCGCCAGCGAGCGGCCATGCGTGCGCTGCTCGACGCGGATGCCGAAAAGGTCCAACAGCGTGGCGTGGATGTCCACGGTGGTAGTCAGGGCAGTGATCGCCGCGGGCTCGGCGCCCGGCCACGCGATCATCAGTGGGATGTGTCCGAGCGGCTCGTACACCGGCACCGCCGGCTTGCCCCAGATGTCCTTCTCGCCGAGATAGTGGCCGTGATCGGTGCACACGATCACCGCGGTGTCGTCCCACAAGTGCCGGCGTTCGATGGCATCGAGGACGCGGCCGAACCAGGTGTCGATCATCGTGAGCTTCGCACCGTAGCAGGCGCGCAGCTGCTGCGCCTGCGCTGCGGTGAGCACCTGCCGTTGGAGGGCGCCCTGGATGTAGGGCGGCCAGATCAGATGCGGGCCTTGCCAGCTCGGATCGTAGCGCGAGGCGTACGGTTCGGGCGTATCGAAGGGCTCGTGCGGGTCGAACTCGTCGACGAACAGCAGAAAGCGCTCATGCGCCGCCGCCTCCTCATCGAGCCAGCGCGCCGCCGCGGCCATGGTGCGCGGGCCGGGAAAATCGGCCTCGTCACGGAAATGGCCGCGCGAGTTGTCGTACGGTGTCCAGCCGCGCCCAAAGGACGGGGCGCCGATCCAGCTCGGATCGGGGCGCGTCTTCCAGGGGTCACTCTCGTGGCCGCGCTGGTAGTCCCAGGCGCTGAAGTCGACGTGATAGTTTTCGCCGCCGCTTTCGAAGAGGTGCGGATGATCGGTGATCAGCTTGGTGGTGATGCCGGCGGCGCGCAGCGGCACGGTGAGCGGCTCCTCCCAGATCTCGATCGATCCCCATGGCTTCCACAGGAAGTCGAGCGCCCCGCACAGCAGATCGTGGCGCGCCGGCATGCACGGCAGCGAGCCGGCGTAGTGGGTCTGGAAGCGCACCGCGCGCCGCGCGAAGCGATCGAGGTGCGGCGTGTCGAACTCGGTGCCGCCGTAGGCACCGAGGCAATGCCGGTTCAGACTGTCCAGCAGAATGACGATGGCATGCTTGGGCACACCGGCGGCCGTGGCTCTCGCGTCGACGCCGCTCATGGCCGCATCGCTGGTCCCGGCCGCGCCCCGCTGCTATGACGCCGGCCATGTGGCAGCGCCTGCTCTCGTTGGGGTTCTGGGTCTTCGTGACCCTCAGCTCGATCGCCATCTTCCCGGTGGCGCTCCTGGTGTGGGCGCTCACCGTGCTCTTCGACCGCAAGCTGGTGGTGCTGCACCGCTTCACGTGCCTGTGGGCTTCGCTGTACACGTGGCTCAATCCGGCGTGGCGCGTGCATATCGAAGGACGCGAGAAGATCCGTGACGACACGGCGTATGTGATGGTGGCGAATCACCAGTCGCTGCTCGACATCCTGGTCTTGTTCCGTTTGTTCGTGCACTTCAAGTGGGTCTCCAAGATCGAGAACTTCCGCGTGCCGTGTATCGGGTGGAACATGTCGTTGAATCGGTACATCAAGTTGCGTCGTGGAGACAAGGAGAGCATCGACGAAATGATGCAGGCGTGTGAGCGCACCCTGCGCGCGGGCAGCTCGATCATGATGTTTCCGGAAGGCACGCGCTCGCACGACGGACGCCTGCGGCAATTCAAGCACGGCGCGTTCACGCTGGCGCAACGCACCGGCACGCCGCTGCTGCCCATCGTCGTGGAGGGCACCGCCGATGCCCTGCCGAAGCGCGGCTTCGTGCTGCAGGGGCGGCACGCCATCCGCATTCGCGTGCTCGACCCGGTGCCGCATGCCAGCTTCGCCACCACGCCGATCGAGACGCTGACGGCCCAGGTGCGCACGCTGTTCGCGCAGGAGCTTCGCGAAGCCGCCGCCTGAGCAGCTCACGCGCGGGGCCAGCGCACAGCTTGCACGGGCGGCGCCAGCCAACCGACGGCAGGGCCGGATGGAACGATCCTGCAAACAGCATGGGAAGAGGCCGCAAATACCAACATCGTGCCGTGCGCACAACCGTCGTCGCATAGAGGTTCGCCGACGCATCTGGTAACGGAAACCACGGCCGCCCGCCGGCATCCCACCCATTCGATGACGACGTACCTGCACCTCAACGCGATCCGATGCCGTGTCCTGGCGACGCTCGTCTGCGCGCTGGTCACGCCGGCGGCCGTGCGCGCCGCATGCCGCGGCGATTGCAACGGCGACAACGTCGTCACCGTAGACGAGCTCTTGCTGGGTGTCGGTGCGATCCTCGAGACAAGCTCCGCAGAGCCCTGCCCGGCGCTGGGAGCACCGGTCACGGTTGATCAGCTCCTGGCATCCCTCAACGCGGCGGTTGACGGCTGTCCCGCCACCGACACGCCGACGCCGACGCCCACGGTGTCTCCGACATCGACGCCGACGCGGACACCATCGTCCGCCGACCTGGTGCCGCCGACGAACGCCACGGAGTTGGTGGCGTGGCTCCGTGCCGGCACCTACCGCGGCGCGGGCTGGACCGCCGAATCGGCGCCGCATCGTTCCGGCGGGCCGCACGGCTCGATCGTGCGCACCTACCTGAACGACATCGTCTTCGATTCGCTGGCGATCGGTAACGCGCAGCATCCGAGCGGCGCGGCACTGGTGAAGGAGCTGTTCGGGGCCAACAACACGGTCGCGGGGTGGGCCGTCGAGGTGAAAATTCAGAGCGACAGCGCCGGCGGGAACGGGTGGTACTGGTATGAGGGTGGCAGTCTATCGGGCGTGGGCCTCGGCATCTGCACCGGATGCCACGGCAACAACTTCGGCCCCTACGTCAGCAAGGACTTCGTGCTCACGCCCTACCCGCTCCAATAGTTCATCGCGCTTGCCGCGCACCCGGCGGCACGCGACAATTGGCGCCGTGCTCGCCGAACCGACCACCATCGTCCATGCGGACATGGACGCGTTCTACGCGGCAGTGGAGCAGCGTGATCATCCGGAGCTGCGCGGCAAGCCCGTCATCGTCGGCGGCACCAGCAACCGCAGCGTCGTGCTGACCGCGTCGTACGAGGCGCGCGTCTTCGGCGTGCACTCGGCGATGCCGATGGTGCAGGCGCGCCGTCTCTGCCCGCAGGGCATCATCGTGCCCGGCCGCATGTCGCGTTACGCCGAGGTGGCGCAACAGATCCGCCGCGTCTTTGCCGAGTTCACACCGCTGATCGAGCCGCTGTCGCTCGACGAGGCGTTCCTCGACGTCAGCGGATCGTTGCAACTGTTCGGCTCCGCCGCACAGATCGGGGCACGACTGAAGCAGCGTGTGCGTGAGGTGACCGGCCTCACGGTCTCGGTCGGCATCGCGCCCACCAAGATGGTGGCGAAGATTGCCAGCGCGGCATGCAAGCCGGACGGCCTGCTGGAAGTCGCGCCGCAGGACGTCGCATCGTTCCTGCGGCCATTGCCCGTCGGGCATTTGTGGGGCGTCGGTCCCACCACGCTGGCGACCCTGACCCGACTCGGCATCACCACCATCGCCGATCTCGCCGACGCCGACCCGGCGCGTCTCGAAGCCCGCCTCGGCGGCATCGGTCCGGCGCTATGGGTACTGGCACAAGGCTGTGACAGCCGCCGAGTCGACGCCGCGCGCGAACGACAGTCGTACGGAGAGGAGCACACGTTCGCCGAGGATGTCCGTGACGGCGAGGCGACGCGGGCCGCGATCATCGCGCATGCCGAGGCAGTCGCCCGCCGTCTGCGCGCCGACGGCTGCCGCGGCCGCACCGTGACCGTGAAGGTCAAGCTGGCGCGCCGCCTCGCGCCGGGAAAGTATCCGGTCCTGACGCGCAGCCTGACCCTGCCGGCGGCCGTCGACGACGGCGCCGCGATCGGGGCCGCCGCCCTGCGCCTGTGGGACGCGGCGCACGTAGGCCGCAGCGTACGCTTGATCGGCGTCGCAGTCAGCGGCATCGAACCGCGGCAGACCCTGCAGCTGCCGCTCTTCACGCCCCCCGTCGAGCGCCGCCGCGCCGCCTTGAATCGCGCCCTCGATGAAGTCACCGCCCGCTTCGGTCGCCACGCGGTGACGCGCGGCCGCACCCCGCCGAAGCGCTGACCGGGGCGGGCGCACGCACGCCTAACGATCTGCCCCACCCCGCTCACTTGACTGACATACGTCAGTTGACGTAGCTCCTAGGACGCCATGGCGGCGCGCTCTGCGGCGACGGCGGTCGCCTATCCGCACCGAACCCGGCGGCGCCTCGAGACGCGCGACCGGGTGTTCGACGCGGCGCTACGCGAGTTTCGCCGCGCCGGCGTCAGCGCGGCCCAGATCGAGGACATCGTGCGCGCCGCCGACGTCGCTCGCGGCACCTTCTATCTCCACTTCCCGACGAAGGACCATGTGCTCCTGGAGC
>Ga0335082_10003381_pt1 | contig 17331 bp, 13 predicted proteins | sample Lox_Sample_41_FD_206718 | JGI IMG/M metagenome (GOLD analysis project Ga0335082, IMG submission 206718) | Soil microbial communities from Loxahatchee National Wildlife Refuge, Florida, United States - Lox_Sample_4.1 | ecosystem: Environmental > Terrestrial > Soil > Wetlands | place: USA... | reverse complement strand
GCAATCTCCACTTAGAGGCCGAATACATTTACGCGGACTGTCCCTTCGCTCAACTTCAAACCTCTTGCAGTCCGGCGGCGGACCATACATTATCGCCAATTACGAACTCCAACTCAGGTCACACCCGAATATGACGAAGTTCACTGACAAACCAAGTAAATCAGTATCCCATTTAGTTCGTACCATTCGCCTCCCGAAGAGCCGTTGCCAACAGGGCACGCAACACCCCTCAGGCGAGGAGCGGACTTCCTTCGTCATTTAGACCCGAAAACCAAACAATCAGCTTAGGGAGGGACTATGAAGCGCATTCGCATTCTGCTATTGATTTTCTGTACGTGTTTTGCTTTGGCCGCTTGGCCGCAAGCAGGACCACAATGTCGGCATCACAAATTCATCACCTTCGACGCACCCGGCGCAGGGACGGGGCCCGGCCAGGGCACATGGCCCGGCTGGACCAACCTCGGAGGAACAACCATGGGGAGCTATATCGATGCCAACGGAGCGAACCATGGCTTCATGCGCTACCCTGACGGCTCCTTCACGACCATCGATGTTTCCGGTGCGGGGGCTGATTCCGGGCAGGGCACTTCCTGCCTTGGCATGAACCTCTTAGGAGTTGTGGCTGGAACATACATCGACGCCAGCAACGTTGCCCATGCCTTTGTGCGCGCGAGGAAGGGTCACATAACAAAGTTCGATGCTCCCGGCGCGGGCACAAACCCTGGACAGGGCACCTGGGCCTTGGACGTCAACATGGGGGGGACCATCGTCGGCCACTACGTGGATACGAACGGCGTGACACACAGCTATGTGCGCGCCCGCGAACGGTACTATCACCGCGTTTGATGCGCCCGACGCAGGCACCGACGCGGGGCAGGGCACCGCCGTTGGAAACTTCTTTGACACCATCAATCCGGCAGGCGCGACGACCGGATATTACTTCGACGCCAGCTTTGCGTTTCACGCCTGGGTGCGCGCGCCCAACGGCACCATCACCGAGTTTGACGCACCGGGGGCGGGCACGGGGGCGTATCAGGGTACCGACGCGTGGGGCATCAACCCGGCGGGTACGACAACGGGGTTCTACTGGGACGCCAGCGGTGACACCGTGTATCACGGCTTTCTTCGCAAGCCTAATGGCACATTCATCTTGTTCGATGTACCGGGTGCGGGCACGGACCCGGGCGAAGGTACCCAACCGGGTGGCATCAACCCGTGGGGCGCGATCTCCGGGCTCAGCATTGATGGGATTGGCGTAGCCCACGGCTTCGTGCGGGCACCAAACGGTACCATCACCGTGTTCGACGCTCCAGGCGCGGGTAACGGCGGGGGCCAAGGCACAGCTCCGCAGAGTATCAACGAGGTGGGTGAGGTTACGGGGGGCTACGTCGACGCAAACTTTGTCGCTCACGGCTTCGTCCGCAAGCCGTAAGAGGAACACAGCCAAATACAGCACATCGCCATTCATTAATCAAACAAGGCCGCCTGACCTACGGGCGGCTTTGCACCACCAGGGCGGCGGGAGAACTTCTGTTAACAGGCGTGGGTGTTGAAAAAGTCGCTTGGTGAAGAGCTTGTTTCTGCGGTGAGCGTCCGCCACTCGGCTGTTTTCTTTCTTCCAGCAGCTAGGCGGTGGCTGGCAGAACGGGTGGTGTCGGTCGGCTGAGGAAGCGCACCAGCCGCTTAATGTTTTGCGCCGCTGCTGCCAGGAAGAACTGCTCCCGCACAAACTTCATGCGCCGTAAGCGCAAGCGACGCAGTCCTATCTGATTCTTCAGTTCTGCAAACAGCGCCTCGACTTTCTTTCTCTGTCGTTGTGCCTGCACGAACTCTTCCGTGTTCACTAACTCTCGTGCGCGTTGTCGGGCTGGCTCGTGCTGGTGAATGACAAGACACCGGAAGGCAGCACTGGTGCACTGCGGTCGGAGCGTGCATGGACCGCATCGTTTACGTGTCCCGATGTAGGTCCAGGAGTGATTGCGATGACTAAGACCTCCGTAGTTCAGGGGCTGACCGGCCGGGCAGATATAGCGATCTTGTTCTGGCTCGTAAGTGAAACGCTCAGGAGCGAAGAAAGGACTCCTCTTTCTGTGGATACTGTCGCGGGTTCTCATATACGGCGTGATGTTGCGCTCCGCCAACCACTGCAGGAACTCCCCGTTGCCATAGGTCGTATCCGCCGCCACCGATTCTGGTTTCCGTCCTTGCCATTCTCCAAAGCGTGTGAGCATGTCTTGCGCGGCTACCGTCTCCTGACTCATGCGCGCCGCCGTGGCCTGCACCCCGACGATCACACAGCTGTCGTTGTCCACCAGATAGTTGTCGTAGTAACCGAGTCGCGCCGGTGTGCCGCCCTTCGTCGCATAAGTCGAATCAGGATCGGTCGTCGATACCTGATCCTGTTCATGCACCGGCTCCTCCACCGGGTTCTGCTCTTCCACTTCCCGCAGGTACTGACGCAGCGTCTGATGCACCTCGGCTGCTTCCGCCAGTTGCTCACGCGGAATGCGGCTCTCCTTCGCCGCATTGGCTGCGACGAAACTGCCATCCACCGATAACTGTTCTCCGCGCACCAGTCCCACTTCCATGCACTGGCGCACGATCTGCTCGAACAACTGCTCGAACAGTTTCGATTCCTGAAAGCGCCCGTGACGGTTCTTGGAGAAGGTCGAGTGATGCGGAATTTCCTGATCGAACCCCAAGCCTGTGAACCAGCGCCATGCCAGATGCATGCGCAGTTCTTCCACCAGTTTCCGCTCGCTGGTGATGCCATAGAGATAGCCGATCAGCAGAATCCGTAGCAGCAACTCAGGATCGATCGACGGCCGGCCCGTCTCGCTGTAGCTGTCTTTCAGTTGCCGCCCGACGAACTCGAAGCTGATGTGTTTGTCGATCAGCCGCAGCAGGTGGTTTTCAGGAATGTGGTCTTCCAGGCGGAAGTAGTAGAACAACGCTTCTGATCGGGCGTGGTGTCCCATCATGAATAGCAGGCCTCCGAACTTGCCAGTCAACCGCAGCATCGCTGGCCTGCTTATAACCTGAACCTCAAACCGCCACAAGCCTCAACCCTGAGACTTTTTCAACAGCCACTCGCGATTTCACTCATTGACCGGATTGTGAGGTCACCTGCCACCCGCCAGTTTCAATTCCCCTTGCGACCTTGCTCCCCGCAGGCCTCCGCCTAGCCACAACGCCTTTTCTTTCATTTGCTTCGAGGCCACCTCGGGCCGGGCAATCGACCAAAGTCCACCGACCTCCGACTGCTTCTTGGGACGAGACTCTCATCTAAACTATGAGAAGCAATGCGCACGCTTTTCGCTCTCGTCGTGGTGGCGGCCGTCGCGATCGGCGGCTGGCTGGCCTGGGCCCTGTACACTCCGGTCGCGCCCAGCGGGCAGACGTTTGTGCTCTTGCATCCCGGCTACTCCACCCGGCGCATTGCCGCGGAGCTCAAGTCTGCCGGGGTAATCCGCAGCGCCACCGCGTTCACGATTTGGCATCGCCTGCATCACAAACCCTCGCTCAAAGCCGGCGAATATATGTTTGATAAGCCCGCCAACGCATTAGAAGTTCACAACCGGCTGGCGCGTGGCGATATCTTCATCCACACCGTCGTGATTCCCGAGGGCTTTAACATTTTCGACATCGCGCAGGCAATTCAGGACGCAGGACTCGGCACCAGTCAGGACTTCCTGAGGGTTGCGACTACCGATACCGCTCTCATCGCCGACCTTGCGCCCGAGGCCCAGTCGCTCGAGGGCTTCCTGTTCCCTAATACTTACGAGTTCACACGCACCCAAACCATGGAAGACATGGCTGCCGCCATGGTGAAGCAGTTTCGCCAGGTGGCACGCGAGATTGGGCTCAGCCAGGACGTACAAGGGACGGTGACCCTGGCCTCGATTATCGAGAAGGAAACCGCGGTGCAGGATGAACGTCCGCTGGTGGCCAGCGTTTATTCCAATCGGCTCGGAAAAAAGATTGCTTTGCAAGCCGACCCCAGCGTGATCTACGCCGAGCTGTTGCAGGGAGCCTTCACTGGTGCGCTGCATCACGCGGACATGCAATTCCGCTCCAGCTACAACACCTATACCCACCCCGGGCTGCCGCCGGGCCCGATCGGCAACCCCGGAAGGAACTCGCTCGAAGCCGCGATGCACCCGGCCAACACCCAATACCTCTACTTTGTCAGCGATGGCAACAGCCGCCACCGCTTCGCCCGCAATCTGGAAGAGCACAACCGAAACGTGGCCGCCTACCGGCGGGCTATGACCGGGCACTGACCCTTCAGCCGCGCAATCCCGCTTCGCTTATACTCAAGTCTTCATCTACGCCACGGAGGCTTTCGTCATTTTGAGCAGGTGTTTTCTTTTCCAATTCCGGATCGTCGCGATTCTTCTCGCTTTAGTTCTGCTGCCCGGCTGCCTGTTCCGTTCGCATAAAGTGGAACAGCCCATCACTGGGCCGGTCAAGACCGCGACCCAGCAGGAGTTGATTGACTTTGTCAATTCGCAGGCCGCGAAGATTCAGACCATGCAGGCTGCCGCCGATATCGACACCAACGTCGGTGGGGCCAAGAAAGGGAAGGTCATTGAGTATCAGCAGATTCGCGGGTATGTCCTGCTCCGCCAGCCTTCGATGTTGCGTATGGTCGGGTTGGCCCCCCTGGTGCGCAACACCGCCTTCGACATGGTGAGCGACGGCCAGAATTTCAAGCTGTGGATTCCCTCCAAAAGCCGCTTCATCGTAGGCCGCAATGATGTGGTCACCCACAACCTGGCCCAGCCGCTGGAGAACCTGCGGCCGCAACACATTTATGACGCGCTTCTGATCCGGGCGATTGATCCACAAAACGAAATCGCCGTATTGGAGAGCGACATCCACGCCACGACCGATGCCAAAGGGCACCCGCTGCAAGAGTCTGATTACATCCTCGACGTGGTGCGCAAGGGTGAGCATGGCTGGTCGCTCTCCCGCAAGATTGTGTTCAGCCGTACCGACCTGCTTCCTTACCGTCAACTCTTGTACGATGAGAATGGCGAAGTGGCCACCAACGCGGTCTATCGAGACCACCGCCTTCAGGATGGGATAAACTTCCCCTGGCAGATCGAAATCACGCGGCCCCAGGAAGAGTACGATATCACCCTGACGATGGTGAAGCTGCAGCTGAACCAGCCGCTGCCCGATGAGAAGTTTGTATTGAATCAGCCGCCCGGGGCCGAAGTTGTGCACTTGGACAAGTCTCAGAGCATTGAGGTGCAGAGCCCGCAGAGTAGTCACTGATTTTTAGTAGCTAGTAGTTGGTAGCAAGGAGCTAGAAGCCGAGAGGCGGCACCTTCTTTTCATGATGAACAAAATGATTGTCGCCAACCTGGCGCACCGGCCAGTGCGGTCGCTGATCAGCGTCGTGGCCATCGCTCTGGAGGTCACTCTGATTCTGCTGATCGTCGGACTGTGTCTCGGGTTGCTGAGTGATTCCCGCCAACGGCAGGCCGGGATTGGGGCCGATGTCATCGTGATGCCGCCCGGCTCTTCTTTCATCGTCGGGTTGACCGGTTCGCCGATGTCGATCAAGATCGGCGGCATTCTGGCCAAGCTGCCGCACGTGGTCACGGTGGCGCCAGTGGTGCAGAGCGTTTCCACTCAGGGCAATATTGAGGTGATCGCCGGCATCGATCCCAAGACCTTCCAGCAGCTGTCTGGTCCCTTCCGCTACCTGGACGGGGGCCCGATGCAAAGTCCGGCGGACTGCCTGGTCGACGAGATTTTTGCCCGTTCTCATCGCGTCAAGGCTGGCGACACCATCGAATTCCTGAACAACAAATTCCGCGTGGCGGGAGTGATTGCCGCCGGGAAGGGTGCACGCAAGTTCTTGGACATCGGCGCCATGCAGGACCTCATTGGCGCACAAGGCAAGGCCACGCTGTTCTACGTGAAACTGGATGATCCGGCGAACGCTGATTTGGTCGTAGACGAGATCAAGAAGGCGGGCCTCGAGAAGTACGTTGTCACCTCGATGGGCTACTACCTTTCGATGATGACCACCAGCAACTATCCCGGAGTATCGAAGTTCATCGATTTCGTGATTGCCATCTCGGTGATTATTGGTTTCATCGTGATCTTTCAGGCGATGTACACCGCAGTCATGGAACGCACGCGGGAGATCGGGATTCTCAAGTCCATGGGGGCGTCGAAGTTCTATATCGTAAATGTCGTCCTGCGCGAGACTGCGCTGTTGGCCCTGGGTGGAATTGCCGTCGGCATTCTGGTCAGCCTGCTTGCCCGGGTGGGGATCAACCAGCGGTCCACCCTCCGCGTAGTGGTAACCGGGGGCTGGATCGCCAAGGCCACCGCCATCGCCATCGTGGGTGCTCTGCTTGGGGCTTTGTATCCGGCATTTAAGGCGGCGCATAAGGACCCGATCGACGCGCTGGCGTACGAATAGGGGCGGAAGTCGGAGGTCTACACGGCCTGTAACCAAGGGCTTGGTTACCGGTGCGGGGAGGGCCTTCATTGACATTCTGGCGCCGCCTAGGCTATCTTTAAGTCTTTAGCAGTCCTGCGGTTGCCCGCCTGATAGCCCTGCGCGTTCAGCGCTAGCGAGGTTACTCAGCGGTCTTCTTTTGGTTTTTTTATTTTCTGGGAGATTTTGCATGTCTACCTATTTCCCCAAAGCGGGGGAAATTGTGCGCAAGTGGTACGTCGTGGATGCTTCCGGGCAGACGCTCGGACGCCTCTCCTCGCGTGTTGCCCGTATCCTGATGGGCAAGGACAACCCGAGGTACACGCCGTTCCTCGACACCGGCGATCATGTAGTTGTGATCAATGCCGAGAAAGTCAAGACGACCGGCGTGAAGGCCGAGCAGAAGGTGTACCAGCATTACACCGGATACCCGGGCGGCTTGCGGACGGAAGAGTTCCGCAAACGGTTCGAGCGCAAGCCGGAATTGATTGTCGAGCAGGCGGTGCTGCGCATGCTGCCCAAGTCGAAATTGGGCCGGCAGATGATCAGCAAGCTGAAGGTTTATCGCGGGGACAAGCACCCGCACGCGGCCCAGAAGCCCGAGGCTTTGGCCGCACAGGCGTGAGTTTCCTGCGACAGCAGGTTTGAGAAATCTTCGAAAGGTTCGCACTTCAGGTTTGGCTGTAAGCCAATTGCTAAAGTGCTAAGAGCTAAATGGCTGAACTGGTTCAATACTACGGAACGGGACGCCGCAAGACGGCGGTGGCACGAGTTTACTTGCGTCCGGGCAGCGGCGACTTCAAGGTCAACGGCCGCCCGTTCGAACAGTACTTCGTAACCGAGTCGCAACGCATCAGCGCGAAGCAACCGCTGGTCTCCAGCGAGACGGCGAGTGCGTTCAACATCGTCGCCAGAGTGTCCGGTGGCGGCGTCAACGGCCAGGCGGACGCGGTGAAGCTGGGCATTGCCCGCGCCCTGATGCTGTTCAACATCGAGCTGCGTAAGAAGCTCAAGGGCGAAGGCTTGATCAGCCGGGACTCACGCTCGAAAGAACGCAAGAAGTACGGCCAGAAGGGCGCCAGAAAGCGTTTCCAGTACTCGAAGAGATAGTAGCTAGTGGCTGGTACCTGGTAGCTAGGTTCCTGGCTACTCGCAACTAGCTACCAGCGACTGATTTTAGGTGTTCAATTCTTCCCGTGCCTCGCGTGCGGGGACGGGAATGGCAATCGGAAGCAAACTGGTGTAAGCGACCGATGCAGACCAAATAAGGAGGTTGATTGGCTAACATTACCATGAAGGAGTTGCTCGAAGCGGGCGTCCACTTCGGGCACCAGACCAAGCGCTGGAATCCCAAGATGAAGGAATACATCTTCGGAGAGCGCAATGGGATCTACATCATTGACCTGCAGAAGACGCTGAAGATGTTCAAGGAGGCGTCCAAGTTTGTGCAGGACCTGGCCACCGAGGGGAAGATCATTCTCTTCGTGGGCACCAAACGCCAGGCACAGGACGCGATTGCTGAAGAGGCGCAACGCTGTGGAGGTTTCTACGTCAACCAGCGCTGGCTGGGCGGGCTGCTCACCAACTGGGTGACCGTGCAGAAATCGGTCAAGCGGCTGAAAGAGCTCGACGACATGGCCACCGACGGCCGGTACGAGCTGCTGCCCAAGAAAGAAGTCATCAAGCTCGAGCGCGAGCGCAAGCATCTGCAAGCGAACCTGGCGGGCATCAAGAACATGACCCGTCTGCCGGATGCGATTTTTGTGATTGATTCCAACAAGGAGCAGATCGCCGTCCGCGAAGCCCGCAAGCTCGGCATCCCGGTGGTCGCCGTCGTGGACACCAATTGCGACCCGACCGAAGTGGATTATGTGATTCCCGGCAACGACGACGCTCTGCGCGCGATTCGCTTGTTTGCGGCCAAGATCGCCGACTCCGTGGCGGAGGGCGCTCAGTTCATGTCGGACAAGCAGGTAGCCGATCTTGCTGCCGCCGCTGGTGCGGCCCAACAGGCAGAAATGGCCGGTGCGCCGCTTGAAGCCGGAGCTGAAATTTCGGCGGAAGCCGATGCCGCTGGCGAGGACATCAGCATGGAAGATGTCCTGGGGACCAGTAACCGGAAACAGCCTGCGGAGAGGGAAGCAGCCGCCGGTGAGCCGGTAATCCAGCACCAGGTCTAGTAGCGTCGGAAAGCTTTGGGCTTCAGCCCATGAGGGAAATCGGACCCGCGCGGGTCGTCCGGCGCGGGTCAAAGTTTGTTAGGCGGTTGTTGGCCCTGGACGTGACCGCGCCACAGTCCCGCTCGAAAGAAGGTTATGACAAAGGAATCATCGACAGTTATGGCAACTACAGTGAGTCCGGAACCAGACGACAATAAGCAGCCGAATATCTCAGCGGCCAAGGTCAAGGAGCTTCGGGATCTGAGCGGGGCCCCTATGATGGATTGCAAGAAGGCTCTGACGGAAGCGGGCGGAGATATTGAGAAGGCGATCGTTGTGCTGCGCAAGCGTGGTGCGGCCGTGGCCCAGAAGAAGGCTGCGCGCGTGACCAGCGAAGGGTCCGTCACCAGCTACATCCATGCCGGCGGCAAGATCGGCGTGCTGGTGGAAGTCAACTGCGAGAGCGATTTCGTCGCCCGCACCGAAGACTTCAAGGAACTGATCCACGACATCGCCATGCACATCGCGGCCAGCGATCCCAAGTACGTCCGCAAGGAGGACGTGACCGAAGCCGACTTCGCTCGCGAGAAGGAAATCTATCTCGACCAGGCGATCAAGAGCGGCAAGCCGGCCCACATCGCGGAAAAAATGGTCACGGGCAAGATGGAAAAGTTCTACGAGGAGGTTTGCCTGTACGAGCAGCCCTTCATCAAAGACCAGACAGTCAACATCTCACAGCTGATCTCGACCAAGATCGGGAAGCTGGGCGAGAACATCTCCGTCCGCCGCTTCGCCCGCTTCAAGGTCGGCGATGCCGGCGAGACCATCGCCATCAGCAAGCCTGAGCAAAAGGCTGAATAATTCAGGGCGCCGTTGGCGCCCTTTTTTATTGGGAACTGAGAACTGTAAACTGAGAGCTGAATTCATGGCAACTTCCATCTTCAAGCGCGTCCTGCTCAAACTCTCAGGCGAAGCCCTGGCTGCTTCGCAGGGATTTGGTGTCGATGCGGTTCGCATTCATGAAATCGCCGCCGAACTCGCGGACGTGCATTCGCTGGGAATCCAGATTGCGATCGTAGTGGGGGGCGGTAACTTCTTCCGCGGCGTCACCCAGCAAGCCAAAGAAATGGACCGCGTTTCCGCCGACCACATGGGCATGCTGGCCACGGTCATCAATGCGCTCGCCTTGCAGGATGCGCTCGAGAAGCAAGGCGTATACACTCGCGTGCAGTCGGCCATCGAGATGAATCAGGTCGCGGAGCCGTTCATCCGCCGCCGCGCCATCCGCCACTTGGAGAAAGGCCGCGTCGTAATCTTCGCCGGTGGAACCGGGAATCCGTATTTCTCGACCGACACAGCCGCGTCGCTGCGTGCCATGGAGATCAAAGCCGACGCCATTTTGAAAGCCACCAAAGTCGATGGCATTTATGACGCCGATCCCATGCTGGTGAAAGATGCCAAGAAATTCAGCCAGATCACCTATCTTGATGTCCTCAAACTGGGCCTCAAGGTGATGGATTCGACCGCCATCTCCCTGTGCAAGGACAACAATCTGCCGATCATCGTCTTCAATCTCAATCAGCACGGGAACATCAAGAAAGTAGTGACCGGGGAAAAGGTCGGCTCGCTGGTAAGCGCTTAAGATCATTTTCGCCGCTGATCAACGCGGATAGAGCTTTTCTTGGTTATTCTCTAGTTCTGATCCGTGTCAATCCGCGCAGATCCGTGGCTGTTTCTTGGTTTAGGTTTATAATTCAGCGTTTTAATACTAACTGTCGGAGCTGACGCATGGCTCAAATGGCAACAATTCCTGCGCTTAAAGATACTTACGTCCAACTGAAGACCCGCATGGACAAGGCGGTCGAAGACTTCCGCAAGGCGATGGCCGCCACCCGTACCGGACGCGCCAATGTGCACATGCTGGACGCGGTCAGCGTCGATTACTACGGCTCCCAGATGCCGCTCAATCAGATCGCCCAGGTGCACGCGCCTGAACCCCAGATGATCACGGTACAGCCCTTCGATCCCACGGCGCTCGCGGCCATCGAGAAATCCATCCGCACCGCCGACCTCGGCCTGAATCCGATGAACGACGGCAAGATTGTCCGTGTTCCCGTGCCTCCGCTCACCGAGGAGCGCCGCAAAGACATGGTCAAGCACCTGCATAAAGTCCTCGAAGACCATCGCACCGCCGTGCGCAACATCCGCCGCGATGGCAACGACGCCATCAAGAAAGCAATGAAAGACAAGAAGATCACCGAGGACGAAGAGAAGCGCTCGATGGAAGAGATCCAGAAGCTCACCGACGGCGAAATCAAAAAGATGGAAGAGATGAGCAAGGGCAAAGAAAAAGAAGTGATGGAGATCTAGCAGCTGGCCGGGTGGCCCACCCTTCGCGGTTTTCGAAGGGTGGGATCAAAGTGCCTCGCTCTCTAACCTGCGTACGGTTCACAAATAACAAATGACTGAGGCCTTTGATGTTCTTATCCTTGGCGGCGGCGCCGCTGGCCTCATGTGCGCCATCGAAGCCGGCAAGCACGGACGCCGCGTCGCTCTCCTCGAGCATGCCGATCGCTGCGGCAAGAAAATCCTGATCTCCGGCGGCGGACGCTGCAACTTCACCAACATTCACTGCCGCCCAGAAAATTTCCTATCGTCCAATCCCCACTTTGCCCGGTCGGCGCTCACTCGTTACACGCCACAGGACTTCCTTGGCCTGGTCGAAAAACATCGAATCCCTTACCACGAAAAGGCCCTGGGCCAACTCTTTTGCGACCGCTCCTCCCGCGATATCCTGCAGATGCTGGAAGAGGAGTGCCGCGATGCCGTCGTACGCATCGTGTGCGGCGCATCGATCGGCGAAGTAACGAAGGCAGTCGGCTTTAGTGTGAGAACGTCGCAAGGCGAGTTTCAAGGAAAAGCTCTGGTGATCGCCACCGGCGGATTGTCGATCCCCAAGATGGGCGCCACCGGCTTCGGCTACGATGTGGCACGCCAGTTTGGTCTGAAGATTCGCGAGCCCCGTGCCGCCCTGGTGCCGCTGCTGCTCTCACCGCCGGATCGGGAGAGCTACTGCGATCTCAGTGGCGTATCGGCTGCGGTGATTGCCTCCTGCGACGGCGTGCAGTTTCGCGAGAAGATGCTCATCACCCATCACGGGCTGAGCGGGCCGGCCATTCTGCAAGTGTCTTCCTATTGGAAGCCTGGAGCCGCAATTCGCATCGACCTTGCGCCGGACCAGAACCTGGAATTCGGCAAGGGCCCGCGGAGTCTCGTTAACCTGAAGAAAGCCCTTCACGGAATCCTTCCGCAACGGCTGGCAAGCCGCTGGGCCGAGGTGAATGCTCCGGCAAGATTCACCAATGCCGCGCTGGCGGACTTCGATCGCCGAGTTCATGCCTGGGACATCATTCCCGCCGGCACCGAGGGTTACGCGAAAGCGGAAGTCACCGCAGGAGGCGTGGACACCGACGAGCTTTCCCCCCAGACGATGGAAGCCCGCAAGGTGCCGGGCTTGTTCTTCATCGGGGAAGTGGTCGATGTCACCGGCCATCTCGGCGGATTCAATTTCCAGTGGGCGTGGGCCTCGGGCGCAGCGGCAGGACGCGCAGTGTGACAAGACCGAGCCAGTGACCGTTCGTGACAGGCCAGCGCCCACCCGAGCAAAACCGGCTCGGGTAGGGCACCCCGACTCATTTTTTTAGAACGTGGTCGCCACCGTGAACCGGAACGTCTTTCTCGGCTCGCGCAGCCGGTATTGCGGCGAGAAGGCATTTCTCGCCAACTGGAACGTATAGTCTCCGGCGGCCCCTGGAGGGAACATGTCGCGGGTGATCGGCACCGGCGAATCTGCCGTGGTGTCCAGCCGCAACGGGTTATAGGCCCAGTAGACGCGGAAGGGTGCGTTGATCACCGGCAGGAACACGGTCATCTGCAATCCCATGGACATTCTCGGCGTCCAATTGGTGTTGCTGAGTGGATTGATCTGGTCCGAGAACGCCACCTTCCTGCCGCCGATACAATTGAAGGCAATATCCAGGGAAGGGCAGCCGAATGTTGTGTTGTTGATGAGGCTCAGTTGTCCATTGGCGATCTTCAGTTGCGACTCCCGCAGAATCGGTTCCACGCCAAAGTCCACAAACGGTACTAGCGCCACCGGCCCGGCAATCGTGTAGCGATACTCAAAGTTGCTGACCAGGCTGAAGTCGCCGCCTGGGAAGACGATCTGGTCGAGCGGAACCGGGATTGTGTACGCACCCTGCAGGGGGTTGGCCGGATTCTTGGGGACAAGGCTGCCGTCAGGATTGCGCAACTGAATCGTCGTGGTCGTGGGCAGGAAGGCGACCGGAGAGATCGACCGGATGTCGAAGCCGCGCAGATCGTTTTCGCCCCCGTTGTAGAAGCGCTGGAAGGGCGGCGGCACCAGTCCGCCGTAACCGGTCAGGAACGAGCCGGTGATGTTCATTCCAAAGGTATTCTTCCCCTTCTGTAAGGGGATGAAGTGCTTGTATTGCACGATGGGCCGAATCATCCGCACCGTGCCTCCCAATCCCGCAATCTCAGACGCCGCATAGAAGCTGGTGCCGCGGTGCGGGAACAGGGATGCATCCAGGGTATTGCTGGTGAAGCTGGGGATGATCTTGCTGGTGGTGATGCCGTTGAGCGCGTTGGGGCCGGAAATGCCGCTGAATGCGAGGAAGTTGAACAGCGTCTGCGAAGCGGTGGTGGTGGCTACGATGGAAGAGTCATCGAACTGGTAGCCAATGCCCACCCGCTTGAACGAGCGGTGCAGCGGATACGACAGGTTGACGCTGAACCCTTTGCTCGACTGCGTATAGTTCTGCAGGTTCTGCTCCAGCGCGGTCGGAATGTTGATTTGCTGCCCGCTGAAAATCGCAGCCTGGCGCGCCTGATCGTAAATAAACCGCCGGCCGTACACCGTGAATCCGAACTGCAATGGCCGGTCGAACAGGTAGGGTTCGGTAAAGCCGAACATAAGATCGCGCTCGAGGTTGCCGATATTGGCCTGTACCGTCAGGGTTTCGCCCTTGCCCATGAAGTTGTTGGTGCTGTAGGTGAGGCCGATGAACGATCCCGCCAGGCCGCTCACACCGCCACTCAAGCCAATGCTGTTCTTCCCTTTCTCCCTCACCTTCAGAAGGAGGTCGACTGTTCCGGCCTTCTCGTCGAGGTGGCGTTCGGTGACGCTGGGATCGTCGGGCTTCAGCTGATCGAAGAAGCCCAACTGGTTCAGGCGCAGCAGGCTCAGCTCCCACAGGCGCGAGTTATAGATCTGGCCCTCCTCCAGCACAATCTCGCGGCGGATCACCTTGTCACGAGTGGTGGTGTTGCCCTGGAATTCAATTCTCCGGACTTTGAACTGCTTGCCTTCATCCAGGTCGATATCAATCAGAACGCGCTTCTTGTCTTCATCGAAGCTGGTGCTGGGAACCGAGGTGAAGTTGATGTATCCCAGCTCACCGTAGGCCTTACCCAGAGACTCCAGGCCCTTGGCGATCTTGCTGCGATCAAAAACGTCTCCATCTTTGATCGGAAACAGAGCGCGAAGATACTTGGGCTCCTTGACCGCCTTATTGCCCTTGAAGGTGATCTCGCCCAGGCGGTAGCGGTCGCCTTCCTCAATCGGCATGGTGATGTCCACCGCCTTGCCCGGACCGCGTTGTAACAGCGGGATGTGAAAGGCAGCGTGGCCGCTGTCGTGGATCTTCGTCTGGGGGTCCCGGACCAGGACCTTGAAGTAGCCGCGGTTCTGGAACTCCGCGCGCACGCGCTCCGTATCTTCATCCAGTTTGGTGGCGTCGTAAGTCCGTGCGAAAAGGTTCTCCAGGAAGATGGAGTGCGGAATCCCGATGGGCTTCAGGTTCTTCATCGCATTGCGCAGAATGCGCGTCTTGACATGCTGGTTTCCGGTGAAGCGGATCTTGCCCACCTTGACCTTCGGGCCCTCTTTCACCACGAAGGTGATGCTCACGGCGGCTGGCGGAATAGAACGAATCTCGGTGCGGATGGTGGAGAACTGGCGGCCATGCTCGGAAAGCAGATCCTTGAGCACGACTTCGGCGCGCTTTACCTTGGTCGGATCGTAGGGGCTTTCCTGGGACAGTCCGACCTTGGCGGCCTTGAACCGGTCGAGCACGTCGCTCTTGGATACGGAATTCAGCCCCTCGTATTCAATCTCACGAATGGTGGGCCGCTCCTTGACGAAGATGTGGATGACCCAGCCCCGCGGCGTCTCTTCCCGTTCGAAGCGGATGTCCTCGAAGTATCCGGTGTTCCACAGAGAGTTGAAGTCGCGCTCCAGGGCAGCCTGGTCATAGACATCCCCTGGCCGGGAAAAGACCCGGGCCCGGATGGTTTCGGCCGGAATGCGGCGGTTGCCGGTGATCTCAATGCCGGCGATCACTTCCTGCTGCGCGGAAGCGAAGGGAGTCAACTGGAGCAAGCACAACAGGATTCCCGCAAGCGCGCGCCAAAGTTCCCAACGCCTTGCGAATGAAGGAGATGACTGGTCGCGGGGAGTCGGACTGCTCCACGCGCGATGCCGCCTGCCCCCAGATACAAGAGGGCTTTCCTGATAAGAGCGCAGAATCTCCTCTACCTCAGCCAGTGGGAATATGGAAAACCGCAATTATACGGTAGTGCGGTGGAGACCGTCCAAGATCAGGGCCTCAATCCGCCGCCGAGGCAGGCTTGAAAAGCTCCACTTCAACCAAGACGGAATAAAACGTGGCGGAGTTGCCCAAGTCGGTAAGTTTTTGCGAAGTAAGGACATTAATGTTGCGCCCCCCCGCTGAAAGCTTCGCCCAATGAAGTTGCGCGCTCACCACCCCGGGTTGCACCGTGCCATTCACCTTTGCCCGCAGCAGAATTTCTCCCCGGCGGTTAAACACTCTCACCGTGTCCCCGTTGCCAATGCCACGAGCGCGAGCGTCCGCCGCATTCAACTCCAACAACCCCGGCTCCTCCATGTCCTGTATGGAGGGAAGGTTGGAGAACGTGGTGTTGAGGAAGTTGTCCGCCTTGCGAGCGAGGAGCTCCAGCGGAAATGCTTTGAGCTGTCCTGAGTGCCGGGACTCGCTAGGTGGATGGAATTGCATCACGGGATCGAGCCCTTGAGACTTGAGTGCTTCGCTATAAAGTTCAGCTTTACCGGACGAAGTGCCGAAGTTACCCTCGGCGAACGGCAGGAAAGGCTTGTCCTGCATGCCGGCATGAAAATCCAGTCTAAGGTGCTTTGCAGCGTCCAGAGCTTCGCGGTCGATCCCGGCAAGCCATGGATGCCCGGTCTCCAGCGCCGCGTCGATCATGTCGTCCACCGATTCGCGGAAGCATGGCTCATCGAAGCCCATACGCTCGGCCAGCGCCTGGAACATCTCGACATTGGAGCGAGCCTCGCCCAGCGGCGCAATTGCCTGGTTCGACATCTGCAGGAAGTAATGCCCGTAAGCGCCCTGCAAATCCTTGTGTTCGAAGAACGTGGTCGCGGGGAGAACGATGTCGGCGTAATCCGTCGTGTCGGTGAAGAACTGTTCGTGGACCACGGTGAACAGGTCGGTGCGCCGCAGGCCACGGGTTACTTCATTGTGGTCCGGGCAGACCGCAGCCGGATTTGAGTTGTAAACAAGGAGGGCTTTGACGGGCGGATCGGTGAGCGTGTTCAGCGCCTTCCCCAGCTCCACCATGTTGATGATGCGCGCCGGCCGGCCCAGCGCTTTGACCATCAAGTCGGGGCGTGCCAGCTTTTGTTTGTCGAGGACCGCCGAAAAGGCACCGCTGGTGGCGTACTGCAGGCCGCCCCCAACCTCTTTCCAAGAGCCGATCAGACAAGGCAGCATGGTGATCGCCCGCATGGCCATGCCCCCGCCTTCCGAGCGTTGCACGCCATCGTTTACGCGGATGACGGAAGGCCGGACTGTGGCGTACTCCCGCGCCAGCTTGGTGATGTCGTTGGCTGAGATCCCCGTCCACGTGGCCACACGCTGGGGCGAGTAGTCGCGAACTTTCTCGCAGAGTTGCTCGAAGCCGACGGTGTAGCGCTCAACGTAATCCTTGTCGTACAGGTTCTCCCGGATGATCACGTGCATGAGCCCGAGAGCCAGGGCTGCATCCGTCCCCGGATTGATTGGCAGATACCAGTCGGCCGAGGCAGCTGTGCGCGTGCGGTAGGGATCGATGACTACGAGCTTCGCGCCCCGGCGGCGTGCCTCAACGATGAACGGCCACAGGTGCACGTTATTACCCAGGATGTTCGATGCCCAGGCAATGATGTAGCGCGAATGTACGAACTGTTCGGGTTCGGTGCCCAGCTTGATGCCGAGAACCGACTTGAGCCCCGCTTCGCCCGCAGTAGAGCAGATGGTTCGATCCAGTTGCGAAGCTCCCAAGCGGTGAAAGAAGCGGCGGTCCATGGACGCGCCGTTCAGCACGCCCAGGGTCCCCCCGTAGGAATACGGAAGGATGGCTTCACTGCCAAACTCGGTGGAAATCTGCTTGAAACGGGAGGCAATTTCGTCGAGAGCTTCGTTCCAGGAGATCCGTTGAAATGCACTGCGGAGCTCCGCTCCGCCTGAACGGGCGGGGATGCCCGTTCCTGCACGAAGTGGGTCAGGTCTCTTGGCTGCGGTTCTCCGCATTGGGTACAGCACACGGTCCGGCGAGTACACACGGTCGAGATACTTGGCCACCTTG
>Ga0335082_10003380_pt1 | contig 17333 bp, 17 predicted proteins | sample Lox_Sample_41_FD_206718 | JGI IMG/M metagenome (GOLD analysis project Ga0335082, IMG submission 206718) | Soil microbial communities from Loxahatchee National Wildlife Refuge, Florida, United States - Lox_Sample_4.1 | ecosystem: Environmental > Terrestrial > Soil > Wetlands | place: USA... | reverse complement strand
ACTCCACCTCCTCCTCGCCGGCGCGCATGATCCGCAGGGCTTCCATCCGAAAGAGCAGCCGGCCCGTCGAAAGGCGGGGCCCCGTGGCGATCTTTCGGATGCGATCGGTCGCGACCATCACAAACTCTCCGTAGAGCCCCGTGAACTCGATCGAGCCCTCCTTCAAGCCCAGGATCCCGGGCAGCCTCCGGTAGCGGCCGAGCGAGAGGTCGGCGCGGGTCAAGAGCTTCCACGCGCCGGGCTCCCGCGCCATCGTCTCGGCTGCCAGCCGGTCCTGTGCCTTCTGCAGGAGGATTCGGGGAACGACGAGAAGGGCGGCAAGCGCGACGGCCGTGCCGGCCGCCACGCCGACGAGCAGGCTCAATGCAGGAGCTTCTTGCGGTTCTTGATGTAGTCGGTGAAGAGGAACTCGGCCAGGTTGTAGGGGGAGGCGTAGTAGGCCCGGCCGCGGTTGATCTTGGTCAGCTGGTCCACGAAGTCCACGAGGTAGCTGTCGGTGGCGATCATGAAGGTCGTGATCGTGATGCCGTCCCTGCGGCAGGCGTCGGCTTCCTCGAGCGTCCGGTTGACGATCTTCAAGTCCAGGCCGAACGGGTTCTTGTAGAGCCGGCCGCGCTCCCAGATCGCCGAGGGCTTCCCGTCGGTGATCAGGAAAACCTGCTTGTTCGGGTTCTTGCGGTGCTGGAGGAGCTTGCGCGCCATCGCGAGGCCGGCCTTCGTGTTGGTGTGGAACGGGCCGACCTGTGTCTTCGAGATCTCGGAGATCGGGACGCGCCGGGCGTCGTCCCCGAAGAGGAGCACGTCGATCGAGTCCTTGGGGTACTTGGACTGGATGAGCTCGACCATCGCCAGGGCGACCTTCTTGGCCGGAGTGAACCGGTCCTCGCCGTACAGGATCATCGAGTGCGAGATGTCGATGGCCAGGACCGTCGCGCAGGAGGTCAGGTGCTCCTCCTCGTGCACCTCGAAGTCCTCCTGAGTCAGCCGGATGTCGCCGGCGTCGCGTCGCACGGCGTTGCCGATCGTTCGGACGCCGTCGATCGCAGCCGGGTTGTCGCCGAATTCGTAGGAGCGCGTCTCGGGGAGGAGTTCGCCGCCGGCGCCGGAGCGCGGGACGACGTGGTAGCCGCCACCGGCCCTGGTCAGCGACGAGAAGATCTCCTCGAGGGCTGAGCGCCGGATGCGCCGTTCGCCGCCGGAAGACAGGACGAGGTTGCCTTCCCGGTCCTCGACGATCTCGTTCTTTTCGAGCTCCTTGCGGAACGCCTCGAGGTCGATGGAGGCGTCGATGATGCCGCGGTCCTGGAGATACTTCATCCACTTCAAGGCCTCGTCCACGTCGCCGCCGGTCTGGAGAACGAGCTGCAGGAAGAGCTTGACGAGCTCCTGGTACGTGAGCAGCGCCTTGAGCAGGTCGACCGGGTAGTCCTCGTATCGGTAGCGCATGGATCAGACTTGAAGCTCGGTGCCCCGGGCCGTAGGGGAGGGGCTTGTCCCCTCCCGGGGCTGAGGTGGGCGGGCACAAGGCCCGCCCCTACGGCACGACGGCAAGTCGTTTGTCACGCTCATTGGAGTGCTTTTCGCCAGGCTCTCGCGGACTCGAGCATCAGTGTCCGGTCACTCATCGTGAAGAAACTGTAGCCCTGGTCCCGGAGGGCCGGGATCTGCTCGGCCCGGGCGAGCATGATGCCGGCCGCCTTGCCGGCTTTCTTCGCGGCGCCGGCGATCCGAGTGATCTCGGCCTGGTAGCGGGAATCGGTGTACTTGCCTGGGATCCCGAGGGCCTGCGTCAGGTCGTTGGGCCCGACATACAGGACGTCCACCTGCGGCTCGCGGGCGATTGCAGAGACCTCTGCGAGCGCGCCTCCCGTTTCGATCTGGACGATGACGAGAGTCGCCTCGTTGGCTTCGACGACGAAGCGATCGAGAGGGACCGTGCCATACCGGTTGGCGCGAGCCCCGCCGAGGCCTCGCTTGCCGATGGGCGGGTACTTGGCGAGCTCCACGGCGCTGCGCACGGCCGGCAGCCCGTCCGAGCGCGGAAAGAGCGTCCCGGCGGCGCCGGCGTCGAGGCACCGGCCGACCTCGGCCGCGGCAGGGGACGGGACGCGCACGACGGCGGGGAGACCGGCCCCGTCGCAGGCGCGCACCATCGTCTCGATCGCCTCGATCGAGAAGAACCCGTGCTCGCTGTCCAGGACGATGAAGTCGAAGTCCGCGAGAGCGAGGACCTCGGGGACGCCCCCAACGGGCCAGGTCAGGAAGCAGCCGAGAAGAGGCTCCCCGGACAGAACCCGGCGTTTGAAAGACGGCGAGGGAAGACCCGGCGCTTCACTCAGGTGACACGCTCCTTCTAGTTCGTCCGGCTCTTCAGAAGGTTGAACTTCAGCATCTCCATGTACGAGACCTTCGAGTCGAGATCTTCCCGGGCGATCTTCAAATGCAAAACGAGGCCTTCCAGGACGAGCTCCATCCCGATGGCGAGCTCCTCTCGGGAGGAGGGAGAGAAGCGCTCCTCCACGGCCCTGCGGAGGCCCGGCACGGACTCGAGCGCGGCGAGGTGCTCCGAGAACGGAGACTCGTCCGAGAGCGTGATCCGGTTGCCGGCGCCGAACCACTCGGCGATGGGCTCGTAGAGGGGGTGGATCTTCTCGGGGGCCGGCCGCGCGCGGCGCCCGGGAGCGCCGGCGTCTTCGAGGCCCGAGGCCTCGTCGGCCTCCTCGCGCCGCCGCTGCGTGGGGCGTCCCGAGTCGGGCGCCGGGAACTTCGCGTCGAAGTGCTTCTTGACGGCGGCGCCGATCAGCTTCTTGGCCACGACCTCCGCTCCCTGCTGCTCGCCTTCATAGACCATCTCGACCTTGCCCGTGATCGCAGGCAGGGTCGCGGGCAGGTCGCAGAGGCGCGGAACGACCTTGTCTTCGTGGTTCTTGAGGCCGCGGCGCTCCAGGTTCGAGGCCAGGACCTCGATGGCGGAGATGGGCATGCGGGCCGATACGCCCGAAGACTGGTCCACGAACTCGGAGCCGCGGGCCGCGAAAGCGATCTCCTCGATCAGCTCCCGGAAGACGTCGGGGATCTCGACTCTCGGCTCTCCCTCTCGCGCGAGCCACGCTTCCTGCGCCGTGATCTTCGCGGCCGTCTTCACGTCGTCCGGGTAGTGCGTCAGGATCTGGGAGGAGATCCGGTCCTTCAAAGGCGTGATGATGTTGCCCCGGTTGGTGTAGTCCTCGGGGTTGGCCGAGAAGACGAGCACGATGTCCAGGGGAATCCGCACCGGGAAGCCTCGGATCTGCAGGTCCCTCTCCTCGAGGATGTTCAGAAGGCCGACCTGGATACGGGGCTGGAGGTCGGGCAGCTCGTTGATGGCGAAGATGCCGCGGTTGGTACGGGGCACGATCCCGAAGTGGATGACCTCCTCGTCGGAGTACGACCGGCGCTCCGTGGCCGCCTTGATGGGATCGATATCCCCGATGAGGTCCGCGATCGTCACGTCGGGCGTGGCGAGCTTCTCCCGGTAGCGCTCGTCGCGGGGGATCCAGGTCACGGGCGTGTCGTCCCCCTTTTCGGACAGCATCCGCTTGCCGAACTTGGTGATCGGATGGAAAGGGTCCTCGTTGACCTCGCTCCCCGTGATCGCCGGAATCTCCGGATCGAGCAGGTTGACGAGCGAACGCAGCAGGCGCGTCTTGGCCTGGCCGCGCAGGCCCAGGAGCAGCAGGTCGTGTTTGGAGAGGACGGCGTTGTGGAGGGCCGGCAGCACGGTACGGTCGTAGCCGTAGATGCCGGGGAACGGGTTCTCGCCCTTCCGGAGCGCGGACCGGAGATTCTCGCGCAGCTCCTCCTTCACGGTGCGGGGGCGATACCCGCTTTCCTTGAGTTCACCGAGGGTCCGGGGGTTTTTCATGAACGACCTTTCCTGAGTGCGACGGGCCACCTGTCCGTGTTGCGCGACGTTCAACCGGGTTTTATCAAGGGCACGACCTCGCCGGGGAGGAAGATTTCCGGAACGGGCTTGCCGGCCAGCGCGGCCGCTTCGACCCCCAGCTCCTGCATCTTCTGCTTCTGAAAGCCGACCAGGATGCCGCGCACCGTGCCGTCGGCGCCGACCCTCACGAAGGTCGGCACGGTGTCGAGGCCGAGAGCCTCCGAGGCGGAACAGGGCGCCGGGTCGAAGATCGTCGGGAGCTCCACGCCGAGGCGGCGGTTGAAGCGGTCCGTCTCCGAGGGCTCGTCCTGGGAGACGGCCACGACCGTCAGCTTTCCTCCGTGCGCGGCGCGGCCGATCCGGTCGAAGAAGGGCCAGGCCAGCTCGCACGTCGGGCAGGTCGTCTTGAAGAAACCGTAGAGCGTCTCGCCGACAGGCGGCGCCGCCGCGCCGCCTCGAGCATCCGTGAGGGAAAGCGCCGGCAGCGCGTTTCCGGGTGAGAGGGCCCCCACGCCGCGATTATAGACTTGGGATACCGATGACAGAGCCGGAGCAGGGCGCCGAGGCCGATCCGCTTCCGGGTCTCACACACGCGTCGTGCGCCGGCCTCGAGCGCATGGCGATCCGCCTCCGCGAGAGCACGCACACGCTTTCGGCGTGGCGCCTCGACATCACGTGCGACGAAGGCCCGGGCGCGATCCTGCTCGTCGAGACGCCGGGCGGCGGCACGCTGTACCGAGGCGAGGGCCTCTTCCTGGGCTGGCCGCAGGAGCGCCTCGAGGCGGCGTACCGGCGGCTCCTTCCGGGCGGCGGCGAGCGCGAGCCGGATGTCGTCCAGGGCGGCTGATGCCGTTGCTTCAGGGCGGAGGAGCAGCCTCGGCGAGGGCGCGGCGCTCGGCGTCGGTCAGCGCCGGTTGCGCCGCCGGATAGTAGACGCGCTCCATCTCGGTCTCGTGGGCGTTCCACCGGCGCTCGAGGTTCTCGACGAGGCCCAGGATGTCCCGAAGTGCGCCGTTCTTGCCGACCAGGTCCAGGATCGTGCGCGTCAGCTCGCGCAGCTGGACGTACTCGAGCTTCAGCTCCCGGCGCGGATCCCGGCCCGGCACTCCCGCGCGAACGAGGGCGGGCAGCAGCACGCGCTCTTCCACCTCGGTCCAGTGTGTGAGCGCGCTCTCGAGCTCCCGCAGCCCGAGCACATAGGCCGCGCGGTCGCGCCGCTCCAGGGCCCGGCGGAAGTCGTCGAATCGGGAGCGGAGGGCCCGTTGCGGGGCAAGCAGCTCGGCGAGAGTCATATCCCCGCGAGGCCCGGCTCGAGACGCTCGTAACCCTGCTCGGAGGCCCAGAGGTCCATCGAGAGGGACACGAGGTCATCCACCTCGGGCAGGGGCCGGGCGTCCTGCGAGAGGTCGAGCGACTTCACGTAGCGGTGGCACGTCTCGCAGGCCTCGATCCGCACGTGGGGATGGGCATCGGCCGTGAAGGAGGGCAGCCGTGTCGGGTCCTCCTCGAAGCAGGACGGGCAGAGGATCCGGTTGAAGGCAAACTCGAGGCCGCAGAGCCCGCACAGCAGAAACCGCGCCGCGCCGTCGTCGGCGCCCGCTGCCCGGCGCACGGCCACCGAGGGCGCCCCCCCGCAGAGCGGGCAGCGCCCGTGGCGGTGGATCCGGTGGGGCGCCACATTGCGCGACCGGAGGACCTCGACGTACGGGCGCAGCATGGCGCGGGAGAGGTAGTCCTCGGCGGCCGGCCGGTCTTCGTTCCAGAAGACCAGGAGGCGGGTGCGCGCCGTCGCGAGATCCTCGGCGCCCCGCGAACGCCCTTCGTCCGAGAGAGGCGAGGGGCCCTTCTCCGCGGCGAAGCGGGGCACCTCGAGAAGCCGGGGGACCAGCCGCGAGAGGTCGTCCTCGAGCTTCCCGGAGAAGGGGCTCGCGGCGTGCGCGGCGGCGAGCGCTTCCGCGAGGCCGCCTTGAACGCGCAGGAGGCCCGCGGCGAACCGCAGAGGCTCGGCGGCCGCCAGGCTCCCGCCCGCGAGGAGATCCGCCCGCGCCGCGCGGCGTTCGAACTCCGCGGCGACGCCGGAGCCGCTACCGCCGACGGGGATCTTCCCCGGTCACCTTGCGGTACCAGCCCGGATGGTGGAGCCGCGCCCACTTGCGGGTGACCGTTCCGCGGGTCATCGAGCGGAACGTGCCGGGCTCGGCCGACGTCCCGAGGTAGATGTGAAAGACGACCGCCACGGCGAACAAGATGAACGTGACGTCGTGCAGGATGTACGACAGCTGCATGACGAGGCTTCCGGCCTTGCCCGGGAACCACATCAGCAGCCCGGTGACCAGGACCCCGATCGCTCCCAGCGCCACGCTCCAGAAGAACAGCTTCTGACCGCCGTTGTACTTGCCGACTTCCTCGCCCTCTTCGATCTCCCATTTCATGTAGTGAACGAGCTTGGGGCCCCACCAGCCCTTCCTCTCGTGAGGGCCAAAGGCCATGTCGGAGAGCCAGTCGAAGAACATGATCGCGGAGGCGAGGAAGAAGGCCAGGCCGGCCCACGGGTGGAGCACCCGGCAGACGGCCAGGCCCCCGAAGAATTGAGCCATCCAGCCGAAGACCGGTGTCCAGATCGGCATGCCCGTGAAGAAGCACGCGAAGAACGTGACGGCGACCATCCAGTGGATCACGCGGGAGGACAGCTTGTGGCGGACGATCTCGTCGCCGACGACGATGTCCTCTCTCTCGCGAGCGGCGAGAACTGCCGGGTCGATCGGCCGGGGAGGATTCGCTGCGCTCATGGCGTGACCTCTCTCAGGCTTCCGGAAGGTTCGCGTTTTCGGCGTCGACTCCGCGAACTCCCTTGCGTCCGTGGTTCATGTAGTGCCCGAAGGCACCGATGACGGCGCCGAAGATGGCGATGCCTCCCAGCGGCCGGATGACCTTCTTCCAGAGCTTGACGCCCCACGGCACGTGGGGGTCCTTCGGCAGGCCGTACCACTCGGGCTGGTCGCCGTGCGCGAGCACCGTGATGACGCCCGTGCCTCCCACGCCCTGCGGATCGTAGAGGGCGGCCTCCTTCACGCCGTTGGCCTGGAGCTGTGCGACGCGCTGCTTGCCGAGGGCCACCATGTCGTCCTTGGTGCCGAAGTGGAGGCACCCGGTGGGGCAGGCCTTGATGCAGGCGGGTTCGAGCCCGACGGAGACGCGGTCCACGCAAAGCGTGCACTTGGCCATCTTCTCGGTGGTCTTCGAGAATCGGGGCACGTCGAACGGACAGCCCGTCTCGCAGTAGCCGCAGCCGATGCAGGCGTCCGGGTTCACATCCACGATACCGTTGGCGTACTGGACGATGGCGCCGGGAGCGGGGCATGCCTCGAGGCAGCCCGGCTCTTCGCAGTGCATGCACTGGTCCTTGCGCATCAGCCAGACGAGCCCTCCGTCGAAGTCGCGCTCGTTGAAGCGGATCAGGTTCCAGAACTCGGCATGGAGCGTGGGGAGCGTCTGGTAAGAGCCGAAGAGCTCTGTGTGGACGTTGGGCAGGTCGTTCCATTCCTGGCAGGCCAGCTCGCAGGCCTTGCAGCCGATGCACGTCGTCGTGTCGATGTACTTGGCGACTTTCGGCACGCGGCGCATTCCGGTCAGGCCGCCGATCAGAGAGGCCGAGGAGCGGCGAATCTCGAGGTTCTGTACGCTCATGCTCGCCTCCTCAAGCCTTCTCGACCTTCACGAGGAAGGTCTTGTACTCGGGCGTCCAGGTGTTCGGGTCGAGCACCGCCGCCGTCAGGAAGTTGGCGAGCGGCCCGACGCGCACCCCTGCGAAGCCCCAGTGGATGGGGAAACCGATCTGCCAGACGTTCTTCCCGTCCACCTGCAGCGGCTTCAGGCGTTTGGTGACGAGGGCCTTGCCCTGGATCGAGCCTCGTGCGCTCGAGACCTTGAGCATCTGTTCGTTGGCGATGCCCTGTTCCTTCGCCATCTCCTCCGGCACCTCGAAGAAGAAGTCGGGCTGGACCTCGTTCAAGCGCCTGTTGTGCTGCGTCCAGTAGTGGAAATGCTCGGTCAGACGGTAGGTCGTGCAGACGACCGGGAACTGGTCCCTCTTCCCGAACACGTCCTTGTCGGAGGCGAACTTCTTGGCGACCGGGTTCGAGCTGACCTTGGGGTGCAGCAGGTTGTCCACCGGCGCCTCGTAGGCTTCGTAATGCTCCGGGAACGGGCCGTCGTTCAAGGCCGGGGCGTAGATCCGGCCCACGCCTTCGGGATTCATGATGAAGGCGCCGAAAGTCCCTGGTGGAGCGTCAGGTTTCATGTCGGGCACGTCGCCGACCCATTTCTCGCCGTTCCACTTGATGCCGGCCCGGGTCGGATCCCAGGGCTTCCCGTTCTTGTCCGCCGAGGCGCGGTTGTACATGACGCGCCGGTTGGCGGGCCAGGAGAAGCCCCAGTTGTGGTACATGCCGAGCCCGTTGGGGTCGGTCGTGGCCCGGCGAGCCGTGTTGTTGCCGGCCTCCGTGAAGGCGCCGGAGTAGAGCCAGTTGCCGCAGGACGTCGTGCCGTCATCCTGGAGCTGGCCGAAGCCGTCGAGCTGCTGGCCGGCGGTTTTCAGAGTCTTCGTCTTGTCCTTCGGGTCCGGGATGTCGGCGAGGGCCTTACCGGAGATTTCCTTCAAGACCTCCGACAGGTCCGGGTTCGTCGGGTTCGTGTAGGCCCAGGTGACGTTGGCCACCGCCTCGGGAAGGGCACCCCCCTCCTTGGCATAGAGAGCTTTGACCGCCAGCACGATGCGGGAAAGGATCTCCTGGTCCTGCTTGGCCTGCCCGGGGGCGTCGAGGGCCTTCCACTTCCACTGCGCCCAGCGCGCCGAGTTCGTGAAGCTGCCGTCCTTCTCGGCGAAGAGCGCCGCCGGCAACAGGAAGACTTCGGTCTGGATCTTCGAAGGCTCAGCGCCGCCGTACTCCTTGGGCGCTTTCCAGAACTGCGCGGTCTCGGTCTCGTTGTTCTCGGCCACGACGAGCCACTTCAGCTTCGAGAGCGCCGCGACCATCTTGCCGGTGTTCGGGCCCGTGCCCATGGGGTTCATCCCGAAAGAGATCAACCCTTCGGGCCCCGGCTCCGTCGCCCCGGCGCGCTTCGAGGTGCCGCGGTACATGTCATCGAACATGAAGGCCCAGGACGAGGTCATGGGGCCTTCCACCTTCGGCAGCCAGGCATAGCCGAAGTCGTTTTCCTTCGAGGCGGCGTTGCCCCAGGTCGTCTTCAAGAGCGAGACCATGAACTTCGGGTAGTTCTGCCAGTAGTTCATGGAAGGCCACGGTTCCTTGTTGAGTGTGGTCGGCGTGTTGGTGTCGAGGTACTCCTTCAGGGTCTGCTGGGACGCGACTGGGGTCTTCAGATAGCCCGGGAGCCACTCGGTGTTCCCGGCCATGTCGGTGGCTCCCTGGATGTTGGAGTGGCCGCGCAGCGCGTTGACGCCGCCTCCCGGCCGGCCGACGTTGCCGAGCAGGAGCTGCATCATGGCGGCGCTGCGGATGATCTGCACGGCCGTCGTGTGCTCGGTCCAGCCCAGGGCGTACATGATCGTGCCGGCCCGGTCGGCCGTGCCCGTGGAGCTGACGACCTCGGCGACCTTCAGGAACGTCTCCTTGGGCACGCCGCAGATCTTCGAGACCGTCTCGGGCGTGTAACGCTCGACGTGCTTTTTCAGGAGCTGGAAGACGCAGCGGGGGTTCTGGAGCGTCTCGTCCACCTCGTAGGCCTTGGTCTTCGGGTTGGCCTCGTAGGCCCAGGAGGTCTTGTCGTAGCCCTTCGTCTCCTCGCTCCAGCCCGTGAAGAGCCCCTCGCTGAAGCCGAACTTGTCCGTGATCACGTACGGCGCGTTCGTGTGCAGCTTGACGTAGTCCTCGTGGTACTTCTTGTTCTCGATGATGTAGTGGATGAGCCCGAGCAGGTACGCGATGTCCGTGCCGGCCCGGATGGGCGAGTAGACGTCGGCGACCGAGGCGGTCCGCGTGAAGCGCGGATCCACCGCCACGATTTTCGCGTTACGGGTCTTCTTGGCCTCGATCGCCCATTTGAAGCCGCAGGGATGGTTCTCCGCGGGGTTGCCGCCCATGCAGAGGACGACGTCGGCGTTCTTGATGTCCACCCATCCGTTGGTCATCGCCCCGCGCCCGAACGTGGCGGCCAAACTGGCCACCGTTGGGCCATGTCATACCCGGGCCTGGGTATCCCTGTAGACCACGCCCCAGGAGGCGCCGGCCTTCCACTGGAGCATGTTGAACTCGTTGGTGTCGGTGCAGCCCCCGATCATCCCGAACCCCGGGTTGCGGTTGACGACCTGGCCCTGGGCGTTCTTGGCAACGAAGCACTTGTCGCGTGTCGTCTTGATGTGCTTGGCGATCTGCGAGATCGCATCGTTCCAGGAGATGTCTTCCCACTTGTCGGAGCCGGGCCGGCGCACCATGGGCTTCGTGAGCCGCTGCCTGTGGGAGATGTCCTCCTTCAACGCGATGCCCTTGGGACAGAGCGTGCCCCGGTTGATCGGGTGATCCGGGTCGCCCTCGATGTGGACGATGGCCGAGGTCGAGTTCTTGGCCCGGTCGCCCAGCGTGTGGATGATCACTCCGCACGAGACCGCGCAGTAGGGACAGGTGCTCCGTGTCTCGGTCGTGCGCGAAATCTTGAGCTCGCGCATCTCGGCTCTGGCTTTTCCGACGTCGAAGCCGAGAGCGATCGTGGAACCGATGGTCGAGGCCTTGAAGAATCCGCGGCGAGTGAGCTCCATCCCAACCTCCCCCTATCGCGGGCGCCGGTCGGCGCGGTCAACGAAACGTCTTGAGATTCAAGAACTTTGAGCGAGGCTTGTCAAGGCGATTTCAGGACGGCGTCTTTCTCGGAAGACTGGATCCGGCGGGGATGGCTGTAGACGTTGCAGCGCCGCGCCCGGAGGAACCCCACGAGAGTAAGGCCCGCGGATTCAGCGAGTTCCACGGCCAGGCTGGAAGGCGCGGAGACCGAGCAGACGATCGGGATGCCCGCTCCGAACGCCTTTTGCACGATTTCGAATCCCGCGCGGCCCGAGACGAGCAGCATCGCGTCGGACAGCGGAAGCTTGCCTTCGAGGAAGAAGGATCCCACCAGCTTGTCCGTGGCGTTGTGCCGCCCGATGTCCTCGCGGGCCGAAAGCAGGTTGCCGTTCCCGTCGAAGAGGGCCGCGGCGTGCAGGCCGCCGGTCTCGGCGAAGACCGACTGGCGCTCGCGAAGGCGGTCGGGGAGGCCGTAGAGGATCTCCGCCGACACCGACAGGGGGGATTCGAGCGGGGCGGCCCCCTCCGGCAGGACGCTCTCGATGGAAGTCTTGCCGCAGACGCCGCAGGCGGAGCCCATGACCGTGCCCCGGGTCAGCCCGCCTGCCCGCGCCAGGGCCTCCGGCGAGAGGGTCGCCACGAGCCCGTTGGCGCGGAGCTCGGGGGAGAGGCGCGGGTCGGCCGGGCGTTCCAGGGCCACGAGATCGGATCGGCCGGCCAGGACCCCCTCGGCGAAGAGCAGCCCCGCGGCCAGCTCCTCGTCGCTGCCGGGGGTCCGCATCGTGGTGACGAAGCTCCGGGCGGCCCCTTCCTGGCCGCGGACCCGGATCTCGAGGGGCTCCTCGACGGACAGCGAGTCCGAGCGCTCGACCTCGGCGTCCCCCTCCCGTGCGCGGACGCGGACCCGCTCGATGGGCTCCACGCCCTCGATGCTAGCAGGCTCCGCCTTCGCCAAGGCTACGGCGGACGAGAGGTAGTGCAAATGCACCACCCCGGCCCGGGTGGCCGGACGTAGAGTTTCCGAACAAGGGGAGGTCACCATGGAGCTCATCAATCCCGTCGTGCGGCGCAGGCTGGACGACGCGACCCGGGATCCCGAGGCCTTCTGGGCCAAGGCGGCGGGGAAGCTGCACTGGTTCGGTCCATGGGAAAAGACGTTCGTCTGGGAGCCTCCCACGTTCCGCTGGTTCGTCGGAGGAATGACGAACCTGGCCTTTAACTGCCTCGACGAGCACGTGGATCACGGCAAGGGCGGGCACACGGCTCTCGTTGCCTTGAACGAGCGCGGCGAGCGGCGCCTCTTCACCTACGCGCAGCTCCTCCACGAGGTCGAGCGCGTCGCCGCCGCTCTGCGGGGCATGGGCATCGGCAAGGGCGACCGCATCACGATCTACATGCCGACGACGCCCGAGGCGATCATGCTGATGCTCGCCGCCGTGCGCATCGGCGCGATCCACGTCGTGATCTTCGCCGGGTTCGGCTCCGGGGCCGTCGCCGACAGGGTCAAGGCCTCGGGCTCGAAGCTCATCTTCACCACGGACATCACCTACCGCAAGGGCAAAGACGTCAAGCTGAAGGGGATCGTGGACGACTCGTTGAAGGGCGGCGGGCACGCCGTCGAGCACGTGGTGGTCTTGAACCGCACGGCCGAGGGGGCCCCGATGACCAAGGGCCGCGACATCCTCTGGAGCGAGTTCCTCGAGAAGGGCCACGGTCAGAGCGGCCACCACGTGCAGGTCGAGTCCAACGAGCCGGCTTTCATCCTGGCGACCTCCGGCACGACCGCAAAGCCGAAGCTCGCCGTGCACACCCACGGCGGGTACCAGGTCCACATCGCCGCCATGGGCCACTGGTGCTTCGGCCTGCAGGCGCGCGACATCTGGTGGTCCACGTCCGACATCGGCTGGATCGTCGGGCACAGCTACATCGTGTACGCGCCGCTCTTGGCCGGCTGCACGACGCTCGCCTACGAGGGCTCGATCGACTACCCGGACCCGGAGACGGTCTGGAAGATCGTGGAGGAGTTCCAGGTCACCGGCATCTTCACTTCGCCGACCGCCGTGCGTCTGCTCATGCGGTACGGAGAGTCCCACGCCCACAAACACGACCTCTCCTCGCTCGAGCGGGTCTTCTGCGCGGGCGAGGTCTTAAACGCGCCGGCCTGGGAGTGGCTCGAGAAGCGGGTCTTCTCGGGGCGCATCCCCGTCATCGACCACATGTGGCAGACGGAGACCTCGGGCCCGATGTTCGGCAACCCCTACGGCCTCGCGATGCTGCCGATCAAGCCCGGCTCGTCGGGCATCCCGCTGCCGGGCATCGAGTGCGGCATCGTGACTCCGGAGGGCGAGCCCTGCGGGGCCGGCGAGAAGGGCATCATGGTGGTCAAGCGGCCCTTCCCCGGCCTCACGGCCTCCCTCTGGGGCGAGAAGGAGCGTTACGGCAAGGACTACTGGGAAAAAATCCCCGGCATGTATTCGACGGGAGACTCGGCCCACATCGACGAGGACGGCTATGTCTGGTTCGCCGGCCGCGCCGACGAGATCATCAAGATCGCCGGCCACCGCATCGGCACGATCGAGGTCGAGACGGCCTGCCTGAAGCACACGGCGGTGGCCGAGGCGGGAGTCACGGGCCGGCCGGACGAGGTCCGGGGCGAGGTCATTTCGGCCTTCGTGGTGTTGAAGCAGGGCCACTTCCCGTCCACGGCGCTGCGCCAGGACCTGCTGGAGACCATCCGGAGGGAGCTCGGGCCGGTGGCGGTGATCGGGGAGCTCAACTTCGTCAACATGCTGCCCAAAACGCGCAGCGGCAAGATCATGCGCCGCGTGCTGAAGGCCGTCACGCTGGGCCGGGACCCGGGCGACATCACGACCATCGAGGACGAGGGCTCGGTCGAAGAGGCGCGCGAGGCCTGGAAGGACATGCGGGCCGAGATCAGCCGGCCGGTCTGACTAAAGGCCCAGGTAGGCCTTGCGGACGTGGTCGTTCGCGAGCAGGCTCTCGCCGGTGCCCTCGAGGACGATGCGGCCGTTTCCCAGAACGTAGCCGCGGTCGGCGATCGTCAGCGTCGTGAAGACGTTCTGCTCCACGAGCAGCACGGTCACGCCGTCCGCATGGACCTCTCGGATGACCCGGAAGATGTCGCCGACGAGCAGCGGCGAGAGCCCGAGCGAGGGCTCGTCGAGCATCAGGAGGCGGGGCAGGGACATCAGGCCTCTCCCGATCGCGGCCATCTGCTGCTCTCCCCCCGAGAGGGTGCCGGCCTGCTGCTTCTGGCGCTCCTTGAGGCGCGGGAAGATCGCGAAGACCTTGTCCAGGCTCCCGCCGCGCACCTTCTTCGCTGCCGGCGAGAGAGCGCCCAGAAGGAGGTTCTCGCGGACGGTCATCTCGGGAAAGAGCCGGCGGGCCTCGGGCACGTGGGCGATGCCGATTCCGGCCAGGTCGTGCGGGGCGCGCCGATGAATGGGCTCGCCCTCGAAGAGGATCGAGCCCTTCCGCGGGGAAAGCAGCGAGGAAATCGTGGCGAGCGTCGTGGTCTTTCCGGAGCCGTTCGCGCCGATCAGGGCGACGATCTCGCCCTTGCGCACCTCGAAGGACACGTCCCAGAGGACCTGGACGTCGCCATAGAAGACGTCGATGCCTCGGATTTCAAGCATGGGCGACACCCAGGTAGGCTTCGATGACCTGCTGGTTATCGGCCACTTCGCGCGGGAGACCTTCGGCGATCTTCTCGCCGTAGTTGATGCAAATCAGGCGGTGCGAGATGGCCATGATCACGCGCATGTTGTGCTCGATGATCAGGATGGTCACGCCGCCGGCGTGGATCTTGCGGACGATCTCGATCGTGGCATCGACCTCGGAGGGATTCAACCCCGCGAAGTTCTCGTCGAGCAGCAGAACCTGGGGCCTCGTCGCCAGGGCACGGGCCATCTCGAGCCGCTTGCGCATGCCCAGGGGAAGGCTTCCGGCCGCAGAGGCGCGCCACTCCTGCATGTCGGTGAACGCCGTAGTCTCCTCGGCGATCGCACGCGCTTCGTCGCGGTTGCTCGTCCGGCAGTAGGCGGAAACCATGACGTTCTCGATCACGGACAGGCGCGCGAGCGGCTTGACGACCTGGAACGTGCGCGCGAGCCCGCGCCGGCACACCCGATGAGGCTTCCAGCCATCGATGCGTTGCCCGGCCAGGAGAATTCGGCCGCTCGTCGGTGCGAAGAACCCGTTGATCAGGTTGAAGATCGTGGTCTTGCCGGCGCCGTTGGGCCCGATGAGCCCGAGGATCTCGCCCTTCTCGAGGCTGAAGGAGACGCCGTTGACCGCCATGAGGCCGCCGAACCGCCGCGAGACCGAGGACAGCTCCAGAAGGCTCATGCCGCTTCCTTCGTGGCCTGCTGCCCGGCCGACGCCCGGCGCCTGCGGCGCTCGCGCCAGGCGCCCAGCGTGCCGACGATGCCCTGCGGGAAGAAGATGATGATGACGATGATCAGGATCCCGAAGAAGAGGATGTGGCCGGAGCCGACCCAGACACGGAAGAGCTCGGACACCAGGATGTAGACCACGGCGCCGACCGCGGGCCCCCATCGGGTCGCGGCGCCCCCGAGCATCGTGACGAGGATCATCATGATGGAAATGTCGGCGATCGAGAAGACGATCCCCGGATCGATGAACCCCATGTAGTTCATGTAGAAGGCGCCGGCAGACCCGGTGAAGAACGCGGAGAGGAGCAGCGACAGGAGCTTGTAACGCGTCGTATCGATCCCGAGCGATTCGGCGCAGTCCTGATCCTCGCGGATGGCCAGGAAGTAGGAGCCCGGCTTCGACGCCATGACGGCCCGGATGACCAGGAAGTTGACCGCGACGAGCGCCAGGATGATCCAGTAGTAAGCGGCCTTCGAGGTGAAGGCCGGGATGTAGAGGATCCCTTCGGCGCCATTGGTCACGCTCTTCCAGTTGACCGCCGTGAGGCGAAGGACCTCGGCGAGGGCCAGGACCGACAGCGAGAAGTAGGGACCTCGCAGGCGGAAGCAGATCCAGCCGATGACGAGCCCGACCAGGGCCGCGGCGACACCGCCGAGCGCGAGTCCCGACCAGGCCGCCGCCGGGGACATGCCGGACTTGACCATGATGGCGGACGTGTACGCACCGACCCCGAAAAAGGCGGCGTGTCCGTACGAGATCTGGCCGGTGTACCCGCCCAGCAGGTTCCAGCTCTGCCCGAGCACGATCCAAAGCATCGAGAGGATCAGCAGGTGCAGAACGTAGGGATTGCGCACCGCGATCGGGAAGAGGACGACCGCGGCGAGCAGAACCGCTGCCCGGGCTCGCTTGCCCACCTCTTACGCCCGGCCCTTCCCGAGCAGACCCCGGGGCAGAAAGATGAGGACGAGCACGAAGATGATGAAGCCGAACGCGTCCTTGTAGCCGAGGCTGATGTAGACGGAGCCCAGAGACTCAGCCAGACCCAGCACGAGCCCGCCGAGCACCGCTCCGGGGATGTTGCCGAGGCCTCCCAGGATGGTGATCACGAAGGCCTTGTTGGTGAAGGGCCCGCCGATCTGGGGGTAGAGGTAGTAGACGGGATCGAGCAGGGCCCCGGCCGCCCCGACGAGGGCCGCGCCGATCCCGAACGTGATCGCCGTGATCCGGCGCGTGTTGACTCCCATCAGGGCGGCGGCCCGCTTGTCCTGCGCCGTGGCCCGGATCATCCGGCCCGTGTCCGTCATGCCGAGGAACAGGAAGAGAAGCGCGCCCAGCGCCACGGCGATGCCGAAGGCCACGAGAAACGGATAGCTGAAGGACAGCGAGATCGTCTGCCCTCCGAGCTTGATGTCCCAGTAGATCGTCTTGGATGCGTAGGAGACCGGCACGGAACGGTAGTTCGCCGTGAACAGGAGCAACGCGAGATTGGACAGGACGAGGCCGAGGCCCACCGTGAGCAGCACCTGGTTCTGGGGCAGGACCGATTCGGCGTCCATGACGGGCGTGATGAGGTATCTCTGGATCGCGAGCCCGAAGAGGAACATGGCCGGACAGACCATCAGAAGCGAGACGTACGGATCCACGTGCAGCAGCGTGAACGCCCAGTACGTCATGTACATGGCGACCATCATCAGCTCGCCGTGGGCGAGGTTGATGATCTTCATGACGCCCATGATGAGCGACATGCCGAGGCCGATCAGGGCATAAAGACCGCCCAGCAGGATCCCCGAGATGAGGACCTGCCCGAGCAGCTCGATCTGTCCGGCGACCTGGGGAGACACGCCGCTTCGTTTCTGTTGGAGACGCTACTTGCGGTCGCGCCAGCGGGGGACGGGGTACACGTACGGGGCCGAGGCCGCCTCCTTGGGCCAGACGGTTTCGTACCTGCCCTTCTGCACCTGCAGGACGAGCGTGTCCATCTTGTTCTGGTTCGTAAACTGGCCCCACGACACGAACTTCACCGGTCCGAACGCCGTCAGCATGTTCGTGTCCGCCAGCGCGGCGCGCAGGCCGTCCGTGGTCCAGGCCTTCGCGCGGTTCAGAACGTCCGCCAGCACGTAGGCCGCCGCGTAGGCCTCGGCGCCGTGGTAGTCCGTCTCCTTGTTGAATTTCTTCTTGAAGGCATCGAAAAAGGT
>Ga0335082_10003379_pt1 | contig 17334 bp, 16 predicted proteins | sample Lox_Sample_41_FD_206718 | JGI IMG/M metagenome (GOLD analysis project Ga0335082, IMG submission 206718) | Soil microbial communities from Loxahatchee National Wildlife Refuge, Florida, United States - Lox_Sample_4.1 | ecosystem: Environmental > Terrestrial > Soil > Wetlands | place: USA... | reverse complement strand
CGAGCGCGAGGGCTCCGTCGAGCCATGCTTTGAAGCTCGTGCCCTCAACCGTCATCTTGAGTTCATGCCACGCAGTCCGATCGAGCATGAACGGTTTCGAGCGGTCGCTGAATCTCACCGGACGTCGAATGCCGTTGTGAAATTCCCACAGCGCGACATTGTTCTCGGTGTCGTTGTAACGCACGGCGAGCCACTCCCCGTTGGGTTTCACGTTGAAGAGAATGCCGGAACAACGGTCGGCTTCGCCAGAAATCGTCTTGAACTTCACCGTGATTGTGCCGTCCGAGAAGTTGTCGATGCCCTTCAGGATCGCCACTGGGTAATACGCAAACTGTTTGGCGTTGTCCATGAGTTCTTCGTTGTTGGTACCGTAGAGTCGCCGAGCGCTCTCGACCAGCAGCTTCGTGGGATTGTCCTTGCTGGCCACCCAAGGCCGACCGTCCACCATGATGACCTTGTCAGGTCCATCCTGTGCCACCACCCAAGATCCGACCATTGGCTCGAACGTAGTCGGCGGCGAGCCTGGTTTTTCTTTGCTCAGGTCAACCTTGCGATCCGCAGCGAACAGCGGCAGCAGAATGGCCGCAGCGAACACAAAGACAGCAAGCCCTTTCACTCTCATGCGCTTCTCCTTTGAAAGTACAAGCCCGACGCCGCCACAAGCGCCGGCCAAATCACATAGAAAAATGCCGCCGCATGCTTCGGAGGCACGGCCAGCGGATGTCCGCGAAACTCATCGGCAGGGTCCTCAGCCGGTGGTGTCACTCCAGCAACCGAGTAAATCGTTTCCAAGACCGCTTCGGGCGTGGTCGCGCGGTTCATGGAGGAATGTCCGTTCAGGCGATACCAGATCTCACCATAATGCGGATTTGATTGTTCGAATAACCCGATCGAGGTTACTGATACGTATTGAACCTGTAATTTCGGCATTACCCGACGGAGCTTGGAGATAGCGCGCCGCTCCAAGTCCGTTCGTCGCGGGTCTTCGGGAGCGAGATGCGCCTCGATCTGCAATGGCCCGTGGATTTCGCGGAGTGCCTGTTCATCCGCGCGTGAAAACGAGTTCATCCGGTTCTCGGACGTGTCCCAACTCGCGTTCGCGAAGGTGCAACCGAAGACCGCAGCCACTACTACGAAACCGAGCGCGAGGGACTCATAGATCCGGCGGCGCACGGAAATGCCAATCCTGATCCAAATGCCGCCCAGCAACAGACCCGTGACAATGAGTGCCGAAGCGATCAAGACAACATCCAGACGAACCAATCCATGTTGAAACTGCGCGACGACAGCCGTGGGCGTGTAGGCGACCGCGCTCTCCCAGACGCCGCCATGCACGGCAGCGACAAAACTCAGAATCCAGGTCCCAACCGTGACGGCGAGCGTGATAATCGCTGCCGTTGATGGGTGTTCGACGATTGACGCTGCGGCACAGGCTAACGCGATGGTCAGTCCAGCATTCAGGATGTGCCCGAAAACAACCGTGGTCAGCTCCGGCACATAGACACTTCCGCCGTAACTCCTCCACAGCAGCACTCCGGCAAGCGGTGCCGCTAGAGCGATCAGCCAACCGAGAAAGAGTACGAGCACCTTCGCCGCTATCCGTGCAAATGCAGACATTCGATGCTGCATCTCCAGCTTCAACGCACCGCTTTGTCTGTCCCCGGCCACGAGTCGGATAGCTACGAATGGGAGCAAGAACGCTGCGCCGATCTCGCAGGCGCTGAACGTGGGCGCCCAAACGCCAACCAGCGGAGAAAAGGCTTCGCCGACACCGGCTGCAGTTCCGCCCAAACCGCTGGCCTCGGCATATGTCTGAACGGCACTGATGAAAGAGACTCCAACGAGTGGCCCCATGAGGAGGAGGAAAAGCCACCATGCGCGTGAGCTCATCAGTTCTCGCCATTCTTTGCGGAAAAGCCACCGCGAGGCATCAAGTGAGAGCAAGAAAGATCTCCTCGAAGTCCCGATTGGCGAGTTTTCCTACGCGGCTTGCCGCCAATGCCGTCAATTCCTCCAGCGTCCCTTCTGCGACAACGCTGCCGTCACTGAGAAGCACAAACCGGTCGCAGATTCGGCCGGCATCGGCGATCTGGTGAATCGAGAGAAACAATGTGCGTCCGGTTGCCACATGCTTCCGGAGTATCTGTTCGACTTCGCGGCTTTGTCGCAAGTCCAACCCTTCGAACGGCTCATCAATCGCGACGAGCACTTGCGGTGAGAGCAGCCCGATTGCGAGGAGGACTCGTTTCCGCTGCCCTTTCGATAAGGCCCCTATCCGCGTTTGGAGCAGCGGTTCCAGTCGCAAATCGCGCACGACATCATCGTAGATTTCCGTCCGGCCGCCGAAAAATCCCAGAGTATATTGGAGCACCCATTTCACCGACTGCTGCGGCCACGGAGCGATTCCGTCCGGGACATAAAACACTGTCGAAACCCGGCCGCTCGCCTCACTGAACGAGACAGTTCCCGAATCGAAAGGCTGGACGCCTGCGAAACATTCGAAAAGCGTCGTCTTGCCTGCACCGTTCGGGCCGATCAGGCCGACAATCTCGCCCGACCGGATGGTGAACGACACGTCACGGATCGCTGTGATCCGTCCGTAGCGCTTGCTCAAGCCCATCGCGCTGGCCAAGACAGCGCACTCCGTGTCATTGCCGATCATTCGTTCGAGGGTAAGCAGGCCGGACAGCTACTACCACGCTAGTAGCGACTCGCCCCGCGCAAGCAGCGCCTGGTCTAATGGGTTCTTAGTTACCGTCTTGTTACCTGGCCATTTGCGGGAGCCGCGTAACTGTTCTGGGATGAACAGCTTGGTTCACGTGACGCTGGTCGCGCATCTGCATCTTCAGGATGAAGATTCAAACGGACGCGGGTCGATTACTGCCACTGGCAGACAAACAATCAAAAAATTTGGCGGGAGCGACGGGACTCGAACCCGCGGCCTCCTGCGTGACAGGCAGGCGTTCTAACCAGCTGAACTACGCCCCCGCTTTGAAAATCAGTTCCCTGGATTACCGCGTATTCCTCCAGCTGCCCGTCGGTTCCCAACAGTTCCTGAAAATGCCGTGACAGCCAATAATTTTATGGTAACCCAATGAAAACTGGCGATACGGGTGGCGCTGAGAGCCGGTTTCGGAGCGGTCAGAAACGATTACTGGACCATAATTGGACCATAGACAGCCAGCCAAAATCCCAGCAACTTCGGCCTCAAGAGGCGTGAGCGCGCGGCGCTGCCATCTAGTGTTTCGTATCCTTCGGCGGATACGGATCTCGTGCCGGCGGCACCGTGTCACTGTCGCGGATCTTACCATTCAAGCCGTGAATCCTGACTTCGCCGCCACCCGAGTTTCGGGCGAGGTCCTTGGCAGTGCGTTCGGCCTCGGCCTGCGTGGGCGCTACGCCCGACGCGCGATCGGCGCCCTCACGTTGAATCCGCCAGTCACCAGATACTTTGTCTTTGGAAATGTGATAATTCGCCACGTTGATTCTCCTCTGTATTGCTAGGTCGCTTCGGCTCCCCAGGCCCAGTCACCACCCGCCACAATGAAAATTTCGGACGAGAACCGCCGAGCGGCAAACGCATTCTTCACTTGCTTACGGACAGCGTCGCGTACACTCCCAACATCAGCGCCGGTGAATTCTCCGGCAACGGCTGTGGTGGGAATGACAACCTTGTTGTTCTGGCTCGAGACAACCACCTTCTGAAGGCCAATCTTGGCCAAGTCTGAGTATGCCGCCTTGTAGTCATCCGAGGTGGCCCGTTTCAAGTCGAAGGTGCAGAAAACAAAGTAGCTCATAACGTTCCTCACTTGCCCAAGAGCGGCAGCCCCCGCGGCGTGCAGCCGTCGATAGCAAGGTGGCTGACGTAGCCGGCGATAGCGCAGGCTAAGAGTATCTTGTGAAATTCATCCCATGTGCAGTTCTCTGGCGTGCAAACATCGATGCCACATTTTGTCAGCAGCCCGCCGACAGTGACGCTGTGTGCGATCTGCCGATGATGCGGATGAACAGCAGGCTCTAGCAGATCCGGCATGACTGCGCCCATGCAACCCGCCGCAGCGCAGACGAGAAACTCTCCAAGATCAGCCTGCCGCTGGAAATAACGGCACAGGACCAGATAGGTGCCAGCCCCTACCGCGCCTCCGATCAGTCCGTGGTCTGCTACATTCGCCATATCAGTTCCTCCCGGTCATTTGTGCTATCAGTTGACGCATGTGCTCGCCGAGCCAAGGCGATTTCGCTCAAATTCCAAATTCCGTTAGATCCCCTTCTGCGCTGGTCCGTCGAAAACCGCTATGAGGCCGATGAGATTGCTCGCACAAAGGGATTGGTAGAAAAGCTCGCATCTCCTCCACAGCCGGTTCCATATCGCGTTTTTGTCGCCTCTCGTGCGCTCGTCCATGTGTTGGCCGCACCCATCGATTCGATTCCAATGGCGGTAGGTTCGTCTGGAGTCGCGATTCTGGGGCTTGGTGCGGCTTCGGTCGCGGCGCGAACGCAGCGTGTTTAAGGCAGCGCCTGGCGGTCGACCGCCCCGCTTTGCCGGCCAGAACAGCAGCCGGAAACGCTGCTTCCCTCGCCTATATAGGGTTACAATCCAGAATTCCGACGGAAGATCCAAGAGGAGGAACTCTTGCCGCAAGAGGTAAGTCTGTTTCGGCTCAAGTCGACAGAATCAATGATTTGCTTACTACCCTCGAGGACTGCAATTTAGCAACGAGCGTCTTACCACGGGCTTCGCGTGCTCTTGGAATTAGAGCGGCGCGGGAAGACCAGATTCTAGAGCACTTGCCGAAGTGGAACCTGAATTTGTTGAGAGGATTGGATACCAGCCAGTGAACAATCACGTAAACGGCCAGAAATCTGCAAGCGCACCGGCACGCGGAATCGCGCCAGATCTTTCTTGGATTGCGAATTTCATCTGGGACATCGCTGACGACGTTATCCGGGACGTGTACGTGCGCGGTAAGTACCGTGACGTTATTCTCCCCTTGACGGTCATTCGTCGGCTCGATGCAATTCTGGAGCCCACCAAACAAGCTGTGCTGAAGATGAATGACCAGCTTGATAAGGCCGGAATCGCTAATAAGAACGTCGCGCTTTCTTCTGAGCTCTCTTGGTGTCGAACTCCGGGTCGTCCTCGACCTTCTTCATCAGGCGGTAGTAGCTCTCGACAGGCGTGTAATTCTGCAGCACGTCTACGATGAACCCTTCTTGGATGGCCTGTTTCATCGTGTAGCTGTGGAATGGGCGGTGCTTGACCTTGTCGCCTGCGGAGGCTGGATCGCCGAACAGCTCCAGGGTTTTGTTCTTGGGCGTAGCCGTAAACGCGAAATAGCTCGCGTTTGGAAGCATCTTGCGCGCTTCCATGATCCGGTTGATCTTGTCCTCGGTAGTCTCCTCTTCCTCTTCTTTTCCCGCCTCCGACAAGGCGATATTCATCTTGGCGGCAGCACGCCCGCCCTGGCTCGAATGTGCCTCGTCGATGATGATGGCAAATGTGCGCCCGCGGTGCTCGTCGCCAATTTCGTCGAGAATGACTGGAAACTTTTGGACCGTCGTAATAATGACCTTCTTGCCGTCTTTGAGGAACTTTCTGAGGTCGCCGCTGTGCTCGGCATGTCCGACAACCGACGAGACCTGCGCGAATTGCTTGATGGTGTTCTTGATCTGCTTATCGAGAACACGGCGGTCTGTGACGACAATGACTGTATCGAACACCGGCTTGCCCCCACGGTCGATTCCGATCAACTGGTGGGCTGCCCAAGCAATCGAATTGCTCTTGCCGCTACCGGCCGAGTGCTGTAGTCTCCGCCGCCGGCGTTCTCTTTCGGACGATAGGAGCGCTCAGTGACGCAGATATAGCGTTCCGGAAGATGTTCCGCCAGTCGCGCTTAAGAAACTGAACGGGATAGGTTTCTGAGCAGGGGGATTGCAGCAGGGTGGGAGGGACGATGATTTTGGCTTGACGCCGCACGGCTGACTCTAAATCCCTGTAATCCCTGGAGAACAAGAGTGTTGGGAGCCCTGGGAGGATTGGCCCTTGGCGCGGCCAGATCGAGGCAAGAAAAGCGGCCTTTCGGTGTCGGTTGAAAACGTGACAAAACTGCATTTACGCCGTCCCGCATAAGGGTATCTCGTTGAATGTGACTCCACGACTCGGGGTTCTGAAGCTCCAATTCCGCTTCGGCCAAGGATGCGTCATCACGTCTGTCATCGGGGGCTCACTGCCGCGCTAAGCGCCTGAAATGCTGACACTTACCGTTGATACTGCACGATGCCCTCCAGAGAGAGAGAGGTATTCCTATGTACCTCTCTATTTTGACCACAACCAAGGTGACCTAACCCACGTGAATTGAGCCAGTTAACTTGCAATGAACCCGCCTGACGACAATAGGGATGACACATCACTTCGTAGCATCCGCGAGAGTGATTCGCTTGCCCTCACACTTCACCTCATCATTCTGTCGAAGATTGCGGAGAGCCGTGTCAAACACCCAGATACCCGCGCGGCTGGCGTTGACGGCTCTGTGGAGCTGGCGCTTATCCATGAATCTCGTCCCTTTCAATTTCCGACGAATCTTTTCTTCCATACGGGCGATGGCGTTCTCAGCGTCGATGGGGTCGGATAGCCTGCGAATGTTTAGCTCGTACTCCAAGATCTTGCGCACCGTCTTAACTGTTTCCAGGTCGATCTCGGACTTGTCGGTGGTTAGTGCGATCAGCAGAAGCAGTCGGCGACCAATAGTGTCGAGCCTCTTGGCATGCGGGCTGGGCGGTAGACCGACGTACCATTCCTCCCATTCCCGCCGCGCCTCCCCTGTCATCGATAGCGTGAGCGGAAGACGGCCAAGTTGGGTGAGCAGTCTCGATCGGATATCACCCAGCTTGCATGCATCGGGCGGAACCGGCCACGCGACCTTGTCGCGCCGCTCGGCCCCAACTACGAACTGCCGGTTGGTGAATCCGATGGCGATGGCCTCAGGCGTCCACATTCGCTCGTAGGTATCCGTCGTTGCGCAGCCCAGCAGTGAGATCCGTGCGCCTCTGATGGATACGTCTCTGTCCTTAACGGCGTTGTCCCAGTCGTGGTCCTCGTAAAGCGAGGTGGTCATAGGCAGGAGCACTGAACCCTGCACGCTTGCTTTGTCCACGAAAGAGCGCAGTTCGTCAAAGCAAAGCAATATGTTGGGATGCAGGGCCAGCTTGCGTGCTAGTCCTTCCGCACTGCCGACACCATGCAGGACGTGGGGCAACCGTGTGGACTTAAGTGACTCGAAAAACTCTACCGTTCTCTTCCTCGCCGAACTTTTCTTGGCTTCGGCTGATTCGCCTAATAGCACGGCGTAGAGCCTTGTGTCGCTGTCCAGACCGACGTCGGCGGTCAGTTCGCCCGAGCACATCGCGCCGAGGATTGTGAGAGCAGAAGCAAACAAAAACCCCTCGGGCACCTCCGTCCCGGCGGCCAATACGCGCCCCAGGTCGCCGAGCGACCCAACTAGCGCCGCGTCGGGGAATTCCAGCCCCGCGCCCGTTGGTTGTCCCGCGTGCTGAGCAGGGTCAACGGTGGCCTCTGGCGCAGCCGTGAGCGTGCCCGACGGAGCATTGACCCGAGTGCGATTCTGCGGCGGTCGAACCCGTTCCGCGTCAGGGGTCTGGCCTATCGCTCGTTGGGCATCCGTGTCGAGACTATGGAGTGATTCAGAAGGGGTACATTCCATTGCCATCTTTGCATCCTTGTTGTGGAGTCATGCTTGCGCCCGTGCCTTCGGCAAAGGCCCGCTGCTCTATCAGCCGCCGGAGTACTCGAAGCTGGCGGTGGAACTGAGCCGCAGGTACGACGGCGTCTTCGGTCAGATATCCAGCCTCTAGGTTGTGCCCGCAGCCCCGTGGGTCGGCAAACACGAACGTCGCTCGACCTACGGAGTGACAGCGGGGAAGCCACTCGGGGGCAACCGACGCGAGGGGCTCTATCCAGTGCTGCCACACATCTGCCACCACAACGCGTCGCCAGGAGTGCCCAAACACACCATTCCTTGCCGAATACGCCAAGCGCAGGAGCGCCCACCTGGGGCCATTACGCTCCTCCCTCTTGCGGAGGAACCGTACTCTGTGCGATCAACTTCTCCAAGTCAGCTCGCCGGAAACGGATTAACCGGCCAACCCGGACGAAGGTAAGCCGGCGATGAAGCACCCAATCGCGAATTGTCGAGGGCTTACAGCGTAGGAAGTCGGCTGCCTCCGGAACCGTGAGTAGGGCGCCGTCGGCTCTAGTGTCGAGGCTTTGCATTCCCAGCCTCCCGTTTTTTTAAGCGCTCTTCTACGGCCCACGCGGGGATAAGCCACCTCCCGTCGCGCTTTTCTGCTCGCAGCTTCCCGCCCCAAAGGAGGGAATAAACAGCGTCGAGTCGTATCCCCAGCAGCAGAGCGGCCTTCCGTGGGCCAATTTCCGTAGTTTTCTTCATTTTCAAGACCTCCGATAGCAGTTGCGTGGAGCCTCTACTGGTAGTATGCTTATGGTGCTAGAGTCGATGCAACAACTAGCTACTCCTGCAATGAAACAAATCAAACACGCTCTAGCGATCCGATTGGGCAAGCGAGCGGCAAGGATGTTGGTCGCTTTCGTGAATGCCCGGCCCGACTCCGATGGCATACGCCAGTTCGAGCGTGCTTGGGAGCCTTGGCCGGGTGGGGAGCAGGCCTTCTTGTGGGTGCAATCGATTGTCCTTAAGGTTTGGGAGGGGGACAAGAGAGGGATCGAGGGATTCCAGATCGAGGCTGCGTTGGGTCTGCATCCGCAACGAGATGACGACCGACCGATTGAGCCTCCGATTTGCGTTGACTGGGATACCGGAAGCCTTTTACTCACACCGACCAACCTGAGCGAGATCGTTTGGTTAGCTCTGCTGCAACACTCAAAACGGCTCGCCCTCTGCGCCAATCGGAACAACGATTGTCCGACGCCGTACTTCCTGAAGTGGCGGCCAAATCAGCGCTTCTGCTCGGCAGAGTGTGCCGAGCCCGACCAGCGAGAGTACAAGCGGCGATGGTGGCGGGATCACGGCACCGAGTGGAGAAAGGCTCAGAAGAAGACAAAGAAGAGAAAAGCCAGAAAGGGGAAATGACGATGGCCATTTACAAGCGCGGGTGCGATAAGAAGGGCCCGAACGGCACGTGCTCCAAGTGCGGGGAGCGCGGCTCGTGTGGCGTTTATTGGTACAAATTTATGTGGGACGGGAAGCTGGTGCGCAAGTCTACGCGCCAGGGGAACGATAAGGTTGCACGGCAGATGGAGGCAGCACACAAGACTTCGCTGGCCAAGGGAGAGGTTGGCATCCGCGAGAAAAAGTCCGTGCCGACGCTCGCCGAGTTCCTCACAAATCGAATCGAGCCGTGGGCCAAACCGAGAAGTGCTTGGCTCTGGTACCGTGGGGGCCTGCGCCCCCTGCTGAAATACAGGCCGCTCGCCAACCTCCACTTGGAAGAAATTACGGGAGAGCATGCAGCGGACTTCGCCGCCCATCGGCTGTCCGAAGGATTGCAGGCAGGTTCCATCAACACTTCCCTTCGCGTCCTGCGCCGAGTGCTTCGGCTTGCGGTCGAATGGGGCCTTCTGGAAACAGCGCCGAACATTGAACTTTTAGCGGGAGAGCGCCGTCGGGAACGAGTTGTCACCCCAGAAGAGGAAGCCCGCTACTTGAGCGTTGCAACGCCCCTGCTGGCCGATGTGGCGACGGTCCTAGCGGATACCGGGTTACGCCCCGACGAGTGCCACCGCTTGACGTGGGATGCGATTACCTGGGTGAATGGGCGCAACGGTTCCCTGCTGGTCACCCATGGCAAGAGCGCAGCAGCCCGCCGCGTCATTCCCTTGACCCCACGAGTACGGGCGGTTCTACAGGCACGCTGGGAAGCGACTGGAAGGCCGCTGGAGGGCTTCGTCTGGCCTGGGCCGACCAAGAGCGGGCACATCGATCACTCAACCCTCAAGAAACAGCACGGGAACACGCTGAGACTGTCGGGCGTGCGGAAGTTTGTGCTCTACAGCTTCCGGCACACCTTCCTAACCCGACTAGGCGAGTCCGGTTGCGATGCCTGGACTCTGGCGCGGATTGCCGGGCACAGCTCCATTGCGATATCTAGCCGGTACGTCCACCCGTCCGAAGATACGGTCCTGGCAGCGTTCTCCCGCCTAGGTGGGCACAATTCTGGGCACAGTCCAAGTACAGCGGTTTTAAAAGGGGCGGAAGCTGCGACGGAAGCGCCTGCGGAATCAGAAGGATGGATGGTGAGCGCGGCAGGATTCGAACCTGCGACCCATGCCTTAAAAGGGCATTGCTCTACCAACTGAGCTACGCGCCCACTCCAACCATGATACCTCAGCGTTCGACGATGCGTTCCAGCATGTCGAAGAACCCGGGGAAGGAGATACGGGCCGAATCGGCGCCGCGGATGAGGGTGTCGCCCTGGGCGCGCAGGGCGGCGACGGCAAAGGCCATGGCGATGCGGTGATCGCCGCGCGAGTCGATCTCAGACCCGTGCAACTGCTGGCCACCGGGCACGCGCAGGCCGTCCTCCCGCTCCTCGACCTGGGCCCCCATGGCGCGAAGATTGCCTGCCACGGCGGCGATGCGGTCCGATTCCTTCACTCGCAGCTCGCGAGCGTCACGGATCTCGATGCCTTCTTCCGTGTAGGGCGCGATGGCGGCCAGCACCGGCAACTCGTCGATCAGCAGCGCGGACTGCCCCCCAGCGATGGTGGCGCCGCGCAACCGCCCTGACTGGAGCGAGATGGTCCCCATCAGCTCGCCGTACCGCTCCTCGACCTTGATCATCGAGGCGCGCACGCCCATCGCGGCCAGCACGTCGAGGATGGCAGCGCGCGTCGGGTTCAGCAGCAGGTCTTCGATCACGAGATTCGACTCCGGGAACAGCGCGGCCGCGCAGAGGAAGAAGGCGGCCGAAGAGATGTCGCCCGGGATGGCGGCATCGATCGCGCGCAGGGTCTGGCCCCCCACGATGGACGCGCGCGTACGCTGCCGGGTGACTTCGGCGCCGAAGGCGCGCAGCGCCAGTTCGCCGTGGTCGCGGGTGCGCACCGGCTCTTCGACATGGGTCTCGCCCTCGGCCAGAAGGCCGGCGAACAGCACGCAGGTCTTCACCTGGGCGCTGGCGACCGGCAGCTTGTAATCAATGGCCTGGAGCCGGGCGCCGCGGATGCGCAAGGGCGGGCGCCCGCTGCTGCTCTCGATGGCGGCCCCCATCTGTGACAGCGGCTCGATGACCCGCGCCATCGGGCGGCGCGACAGCGACTCGTCCCCCGTCAGTTCACTGGAGAACTCTTGACCGGCGAGGATGCCGGACAGCATGCGGATGGTAGAGCCGGAATTGCCGCAATCGAGCGGCCGCGAAGGCGCGCGCAGCTGCGTCCCTTCGATCTCCACCCCATTGCCCTCGACCCGCTGCACTCGGGCCCCCAGGGCCTCGACGCAGCCCAAGGTGCTGGCGCAATCGGCCCCGGTCGAGAAATTCGCCAGGCGCGTGCGCCCTTGCGCGATGGCGCCCAGCATGGCGTAGCGGTGGGAGATGGATTTGTCCCCGGGAAGGCGCAGCGCCCCGCTCACGTTGCGCGCGGGACGGATGGTGACCGTGCTGGAAGATTGGTTCGCCATGCCAAGCGTCTAGTCCATAGCGCATAGTACATAGCTCGTCGCCAAAGGAAAAACCGCCCGTCTCCGAGCGGTTCTGGGCTTCGCGCTATGAGCGATGCGCGACGGCCTACGAGCTATGGACTTGCTGCGCTTCGGCACGCGCTTCCTTCAGCACCTCGGCGGAGACCTCGCGAGCGCTGAGCTGGAACTCGAACATGGGGGTCTCGGAGCCGCGTCCCCAGCGTCCGACCTCCCAGTGAGCGCGTAGGAACTTGGCGTCGCTCGCCTTCGACAGGTCCAGCAACAGCGGATGCTCCCCGGCGTAGAACTTCTGCGGAAACGCAACCAGGGGCTTGGCGCCGAAGGTCTGTCCGTCGGCCGAGCCCCAGACGCTGACGTCGAGCGATTCCTGCTCGATGATGCGCGTGATCTTCAGGGTCAGCAGCAGGACCTTGCCGGCGGCGGCCGAAGCGTCGACCGCCTGCCCGTCGCCCTTGGCGGTGACGACTGTCTTTTCGGGAACCAGGAAGGTTTCGAACATAGGTTGCCATTCTAGAGGCCAGTTCCCGCTCTTGGCTATCAGCATTTGGCTCTCGGCTCTCGGAAGAAGCTAACAGCCAGGAGCCAACAGCCCAGAGCCTTCCTACCAGGGCGGCATCGAATCCAGGAACTTGCGAATGGCACGGCCGGCTTCGTCTGGCCGCTCAAACACGGCGTAGTGCCCTGCCTTGGGGATCACCACCATCTGGCTGCCGGCGATGCCATTGTGGATCTTCTGCACCTCCTCCAGCGGGATGTTGTCCTCCTCGCCGGCGATCACCAGGGTCGGGACTTTGATGGTCGCCAGCGTGGGAATGGAATCCGGGCGCGCCGCCATGCCGCGCTGGACCGCCGCGATCCCGGGCACGCTGGATCCCGACATCAGCTTGCGTGCGGCGGCCGCGATGTCGGGGCGGTTGGCGCGCGTGGTCGCTCCGACCAGCTTGGGGACCATTCCGTCGAGGAAGCCGACTGGCCCGTGCTGCTCGACCTCCTCGGCGGATTTCAGGCGGTCCTGGCGCGCCTGGTCGCTGTCCATCGACGCCTTGGTGTTGCAGAAGACCAGTCCGGCAACGCGCTCGCGGTATCGCCGCCAGAACTCGAACAGGATGTATCCCCCGATGGAGACGCCGGCGAACACGGCACGGCCGATGTGCTCGGCATCGCACAGGCGCGCAAGATCGGTGGCATGCTTCTCCATGGTCGCCGGGCCTTGGCCCGCCCTGGATTCGCCGTGCCCGCGCAGGTCGGGCAAGAGCACGCGGTAGCGCGCCGCCAGCATGTCGGCCACCGGCACGACCAGCTGATGGTTCGCGGGAAACGCGTGCAGCAGGACCACGGGCGGCCCGTCGCCCATGGCCTCATAGTGGATCTCGGCGTCGTCGGAGATGAGGCGCATGGGGAGGGATTGTTTCACGGTTCGAACCAGGGTTGCACGCTACTGCACGTTGAGCGGCGCGGTCACCGAACCGATGCGGCCGCTCAGGTTATCGCGCACCACAAATTTCGCGGTGTATTCGCCGGGGGGCATTTTGAACTGGCCGGAAAAAGTCAGGCCCTTCGAGCGAATCTTGGCCAACACACTGGGGGCCAGGGTGTGGTTGAACTCCTGGCTCAGATTGCCCACGACATTGAGGTCGGGAGTGGTGGCTACCGCGACCAAGTCAACGCTGAAGCGGTTGCCATTGGCCTCGTCGATGACAATGCTGTGGGAATCCAGGAGAACCTCAAAACTCACCATGCTGTTGGCGGCATCTGCCCGGGACTGTCGCGTCCAGCGAACCGTGACCGGCAGGGCGGTGGACTCGAAGGGTGAATACAGTGCCATCAGAACATCGCGATGGCGATCTTCCTTGGAGGGCCTGGCCTCCCCGGGAACGAAGTACCCTTGGCGAGCGCGAACCCGCAGGCCGGGCCGGTTCACCTTGACCTTGAGCTTGCGCCATCCAGGTTTCCTTGCCCCTGCCTTGACGTAAAAGCCGAGCAGGTAATAGGAAGAGGAATCGGTTGCGGCCTTGTCGACCGCGTGGCTCAGGTCGTTGGTGTTGAAGAAGGCGCGGCCGCCGGTCATGTCGGCAACATCGCGGAAGGTATTGAGCGTTTCCATGTGCGCGAAAACGTTGAAGTCCATTGTCTCGACCCAACCGAAGCCGCCGCCAAGGACCGGAACGTGATCGGCCGCAGAGATGAAGTCGGGGTTGACCAATCCGCGTGCGTCCACGGGATACACCGCGATGTTCGCGGAGTTCAGGTGGTCGAACATGCGGGCGCGGCGCTCCTGGTAGACGGTGACGACTGGATCGTAGAGATTAAGCATCATGGGGAACCCGCCAGTGATCCAGATCAACGACTTGCGTCCGGGAATGCCGGAGTAGGCCTGCGCGATCGCTTCCATGCAATCGACCGTCTCAAGAATGGCGAAGTTGAGATCATGGCCGACGGCCATGGATTGAGCGCGCCTGATCATGGTATCGATCCGGTCGGCCTCGATCAGGATCTGCTGCCGATTCAGGTTGCCGGCGGGCCGCGAGTCCGAGCCGATGACGCTGATGTCTTCGCCTTCCATGTGGCCTGTTTGTCCCTTCTGCCGCTGGATGGCGGCAATGAGGACACCGGTATCGGTGGTGAAGTCGTGGATCACCTTGACGCCGGTGCCAGTGAGCAGCAACAGCGTGGTGAGCTGGTTCGGTTGGAGGGAGGTCGAAAGATACTTGATCAGCTCCCGGCGGGCGTAGGCTTGGTCGCCGAAGGACGTGTTCAGGGCGTCGAGAACGATGATGTTGATGCGCCGCGGCTGGAAATTCGCCGGGCGTGTATTGGTGAATTCCAAGGGCCCGGTCGAAGCATTCAGCTCCGGGACCGGGGTGGCCGTCGGTGTTATTTCTTCAAAGCTGCTGATCTTTTGCTCTTTGCCATTCTCCAGGAGAACGAAATCGTCCCTGGTCAGGCCGGGAATGTGGGCGCCGTGATGATCCGTGACGATGGCAGGAACAAGCACCAGTTCCGTGCTCGCCGTGAACGTCGGGGTAGAGCCGTTGGCTTTGGGAGGATCGGACTGCGCGTAGACTGAGGGTGCGATCGCTAGTACCAGAAGACCAGCCAGGGCCAATACGCGATGCTTCATGGCGCCGGGCAACCTCCATACTCCCAGTAAACCCGCAACGGGAAGAATAGTTTGCGCCGTCACGGACTCAGTGGAGAACCGATCGAGCAGCCTCTCAGCTTCTGCTGGTCCCGCACGGCACATCCGCCGTCCACCTCACGCCCAAGGAGTGCAGGATGAGTTCGTCCCGGAGCGTCAGTTTATCGGGCTCGGCGACGATCAGGTAGGCGTAGTACACGGCGCGGTTGACCATGATGCACCAGCGCTCGTGGCGGACCATGCGATGGCAGTGCTCGCAGCCCACCGGCGCGTTGTACTTGGGCGCGTAAGAGCGGACTGTGCGGTCCTTCTGCATCGAGCCATCCTATGTCGAATCCGGCCTGGAAACCATACCCGTTCTCACTCAAGATGGTGACGACCGTCACATGGCGGCTACTGCACCTTCAACGGCGCGGTGACGGAGCCCACGCGGCCGTCCAGATTGTCGCGCACTACGAACTTCACCGAGTACTCGCCGGCGGGCAGCTTGAGCTGGTTGTGATAGGTGATGCCGGTGGAGCGCAGGCGGGCCAGGCTATCCGGTTTCAGGTGGGCCCGGAAGTCCTGGCTGATGGTGGCGGCATTCTTCAGCTCGGGGGTGGTGGCGACGGCGACGAAGTCAAGGCTCATCTGGTTGCCGTCGGCCTCGTCGACGGTGATGGTGCGCGGGTCGAGGTAGAGGAGGAAATCGACGACCCGGTCGGCCTTGCCGGCCTGGTCAGCCGCCGACTGGCCGGTCCAGCGGATGAGCATGGGCAGGGCCGTGGATTCGAACGGCGAGACCAGGGCGGCCGTGATCTCCTGTTTGCGCTGTTCGTCGGGAAGCTGCGCGTCGCGGGTGAAGAAGTAGCCACTGCGGGCGCGGACTTGCACCCCGGGACGCTTCACCTTGACGGTGAGCTTGCGCCATCCCGGCTTCCCTTCGCCTCTCTTGATGTAGTAGCCGAGCAGGTAGTAGGCGGAGGAATCGGCGCTGGCGTTCTCGAAGGCGTGCACCAGGTCGTTGGAATTGAAGTAGGCGCGACCTCCGGTGCGCTCGGCGACATCGCTGAGGGTGGCGAGGGAGTCCTGCAAGGTCAGGGCGGCGGAACGCTGCATGTTGGCCATGGCCGGACCGCCACCGCGCAACACGCTGCGCGGGATCGACTGGGAGGCGGACAGGTTGTCGGGGACCAGGCCGCGGGCGTCGACCGGATAGACCGCGATGTTGGCGGAGTTGAGGTCTTCCAGCATGCGGTCGCGGCGCTGCTGGTAGGCGCTGACGAAGGGATCGTTGGGCCGGTCGAGCATCATGGGAAAGCTGCCGGTGACCCAGATCAGCGCCTTGCGTCCGGGGATGCCGGCGTAGGCGCGGGCGATGTCCTCCATGCAGTCGATGGTGGCGTGGATGGCGTACTCCAGGTCGTAGCGGGCGGCCAGGGCGTCGGCGTGCTCGCCGATGGCGTTGAGGCGGTCGGCTTCGGTCTGGATCTGCTGCTGGTCGAGGTTGCCGGCGCCCAGCGGATCGGTGGCGATGACGCCCATGTCGACGCCCTCGGTCAGCGCGGCGCGTCCCTTCTGCCGCTTCAGCGCCGCGATCAGGACGGCGGTGTCGGTGGTGAAATCGTGGATCACCTTGATCCCGGTGCGGCTGAATACCAGCAAGGTCGTCAGGTCATCCGGCTGAATGTAGGTCGACAGATAATGGATGAGCTGCTGGCGGGCGTAGGCCTGGTCGCTGAAGGAAGTGTTCAGGGTATCGAGCACAATGATGTTGATGCGGCGAGGCTGGAAGTCTGGGGGACGCAGGTTGGTGAACTCCAGCGGCGCAGTGGGAGCATTCAGCCGGCGCACGGGCGCCGAGCTCGGCTTGACCTCCTCGAAGGTGGCGACCTTCTGCTCGGCTCCGTTCTCCAGCAGGACGAAGTCGTCCTTGCTGAGGCCGGGGATGTGGGCTCCGTGATGGTCGGTGACGACGGCGGGCACCAGCACCAGTTCAGTGCGCGCGGTGAAGGTCGGCCCGGGAGCGGTCTGCTCGGGCTTGGATTGTGCGCGCAGGGCAGGAAGCAGCGCGGTCGCAAGCAGGCAGAGCAGAGGCGGTACGAGTTTGTTCATCAGCCGGTCTCCTGCGCCGGAGAGGGACGGACATGGCTATCAACCCGGACGCAGGGGAATAGTTTGCGCCCACACGGGACAGGCGCGCAACCGTATCGCGGCAAGAGATTCCGGGCGAAGCTTACGACGGGGTCGAGATGTGCTGGCCCGAGGGAACGGGTGCAAACTCGGGCTCTTCGGGCATCACGATCCAGCCGATGATGTAGGCCAGGATGCCGCAGCCGCCGAAGACCACGGCCAGGGCCCACACCAGCCGGATGGTGGTCACGTCGATGTCGAAGTACTCGGCCAGGCCGAGGCAGACACCAGCGATGCGGCGTCCGGCGCGCGGGCGCACCAAACGCTTGCGGGCGACGACTCCGGCTACCCGGGTGCCGCAATAGGCGCAGAGATTGGCATCCTCCTGGA
>Ga0335082_10003378_pt1 | contig 17335 bp, 15 predicted proteins | sample Lox_Sample_41_FD_206718 | JGI IMG/M metagenome (GOLD analysis project Ga0335082, IMG submission 206718) | Soil microbial communities from Loxahatchee National Wildlife Refuge, Florida, United States - Lox_Sample_4.1 | ecosystem: Environmental > Terrestrial > Soil > Wetlands | place: USA... | reverse complement strand
GTTCTGCCGTATCCTCGACGTAATCGGGTTCTGGGGTTCAAAAGAAACATGCAGCGTTTTACTGCACGGCTTCTGCTGCTGTTCGCGCTCGCCGGAACATTCTTGCCGGTCGTGCTCCAGGCTACCTCTACGCCTCAGCATGCCTGCTGTGTACGGAAAGCAGTGCACCGCTGCCACGATTCGCGAAAGCCGGAAGAGCCGGAAGCGAGTGCGCCGGGATGTTGCGACGGAAATCAACGGCACGCCGTCACCCGGACAGGAAACGCGCACCCTGCGCCGCGTCAGGCTGGCACACGCGTTCACGCAGTTTCCACCTGCGAATCGAATGTGCGGGCCGTTGATCCCGTTACAACGATCTCTTCTTCGCATTCCACTCGCGCACCTCCGCGAACCTCCATCTCCTAATTAGTTGGAATCACTGGACAGGCTTCGCTCGAAATCTGCGCCTGCCGGGATTCCATGCAGGCATTTTTCTTGAGCCGCCGAGCTACGCGCTCGGATGGGAGAGCGCATGCGATTGCTTCGTGTTCTGTTGTTCACAATGTTTCTTGCGGCAATGGCATACGCCGCGGTCGTGGGATCCGTTAGAGGTGTGATCCACGATCCCCAGCACCGACCGGTGCAAAACGCCATGGTGATGATCAAAGCCAGTGCATCCGACTGGGCCTCGACAGTGAACTCCGATGCGGAAGGAAACTTCGTCTTCAATGCAGTCCCACTCGGAAAGTACTCCGTCACCGTGGCCGGAGTCGGCTTCGAGCAGTCGCGGCAGGAGATCATGGTGGTCTCCGGCTCGCCGCCGGTGCTGCATTTTGCGCTCAACGTTGCCGGGTCAAAGGAAACGGTCAACGTCTCAGCGTCGTCGGAACCCATCGTTACCGACTCCGCCACGCCCACGACCGTCGTCGACCGTCTCGAACTCGCCCGCACACCCGGCGCGTCTCGCACCAATAGCCTGGCAATGATCACCAACTATGTGCCCGGGGCTTACCTCACGCACGACCAGCTGCACATCCGAGGCGGACACCAGACCAGCTGGCTGGTAGACGGCGTCCCCGTTCCGAACACAAATATCGCCTCCAACGTCGGCCCGCAATTCGATCCTAAGGACATCGATTATCTGGAAGCGAGCCGCGGCGCGCTGGGCGCCGAATTCGGCGATCGTACTTACGGCGTCTTCAACGTCGTACCCCGCACCGGATTCGAGCGCAATCGAGAAGCCGAACTCGTCCTGAGCGCCGGCAACTTCTATCAGACCAACGACTCATTCAGTCTCGGCAGTCACACCGAACGCCTGGCGTACTACGCAAGCGTCAACGGCAATCGCAGCAATCTCGGCCTGCAGACGCCGGTCCCTCAAGTCGTTCATGATGCCAGTAACGGCTACGGAGGTTTCGGCTCGGTAATCTTCAATCTCGATCCGTCAAATCAGCTGCGCTTCAACACTTCGCTGCGCAAGGATTTCTATCAGGTTCCCTATGATCCCGTTCCCAACGATTTCGAAAACGGTGCTTCCTCGTGCACCGAGACCGACGACGAAGCTCAATATCCATCCATCTGCCTGCGCGATGCTGTCCACGAATCCGATGCGCTCGTGAACTTCTCATGGGTTCACACTTTCAGTTCGAAGCTTCTCCTCACGGTGTCGCCGTTTTATCACTACAACTCCGCCCGCTATGACAGCCTGGCTACCGACTTTCCGGTCGCTGCTTCCCAGGACCGTTCTTCCAATTACGCCGGCGGCCAGGCAAGCTTCAGTGCGAATATCGCGAAGAATGATGTTCAGGCTGGAATCTACACTTTCTACCAGTCAAACAACGAAAGCTTCGGAGCCATCTTCAATAACGACAGCAGCGAAAGCCCTCCGCCTTCCTTTGTCGATTCCGAGCAACCCACCGGGAGCCTGGTCGCATTCTTCCTCGAAGACAAGTTCAAGCCGTTCTCGTGGCTGACACTCAGCGCAGGAATGCGCCCGACACACTTCTCCGGCAACAACGGATTCTCAGAAAGCGCCATCAGCCCGCGTTTCAGCGCGGCGCTGACGATTCCCCGCTTGAATTGGACCTTCCGCGGGTTCTATGGCCAGTACTATCAGGCGCCACCGCTGGTCACGGCCTCTGGCCCACTGATCGACCTCTGCAATACGAGCGACTGCGGATTCATTCCGCTGCCCGGCGAGCGCGACGAAGAGCACCTGTTCGGTGTCACCATCCCTTATCGCGGATGGACACTCGACGCGGATACCTTCCATACGCGAGCCAGCAACTTCTTCGATCACGATGCCATCGGCGAATCCAATCTCTTCTTCCCGCTGACGATCGAGAAGGCCCTCATCGATGGATGGGAGGTCACTCTACGCTCACCGCGCCTTGCCCATCGCGCGCAGCTTCATCTTGCCTATTCCAATCAGATCATTCAGGGAGGTGGAGCGATCACCGGTGGCCTGACCGATTTCGATACCCTCGAATTCGAGATCCTCGATCACGATCAGCGCAACACGCTTAACATCGGCGGAGATGTCTCGCTGCCCTGGAATTCCTACGCATCCACGAACGTCTACTACGGTTCCGGATTCGTCAACGGATTCCCGGACCATCCCTACCCTGGAGACTATCTCCCTTCGCATACAACCTTCGATCTGACTCTGGGGAAGCAATTCGGTGAGCGCTTCTCGGCGTCGGTTACGGCATTAAACGTCACGAATCATCGCGTTGAAATCGATAACAGCGTCACGTTCGGGGGATTTCACTGGAATAATCCACGCGAGATTTTCGCGGAAGTGCGCTACAGGTTTCACTTCTGAGGAAATCTTTCACCACAGGGGGCACAGAGGAACACAGGGATTCATTTCGAGCCCTGTGGGACTTCGTGTCCTCTGTAGGGAGTGCTCTTACTCTCGGCCCAGCTTCCCACGCACAATTTCCTCAACGTCTCCCATCTTTTCTCCAAGAAGATTCAGTTTGCGCGCGAGCCCTTGAATTTCCGCCGCAGCCCGGCGGTTCACGTCGTAGTCGAGCTCACCGCGGAGACGATCCTTCGTGTCTTGCCGGTTCTGGCTCATCATGATAATCGGCGCCTGGATCGCAGCCAGCATCGACAGAAATAGGTTCAGCAGGATGAAGGGATATGGATCCCAGGCGCGATTTCCCATCCAGCTTGATGTGGTGACATAGGTCACCAGAAAGACACCGAAGGCAATAATGAATGTCCACGATCCGCCGAACCCCGCAACCATATCGGCCACGCGTTCGCCGAAGGTCGCATCCTTCTCGATCACCTCATTGGGATGCCGGTTCGCCCGGACCCTGACCAGTTGCTGCGAACCGTGAAACTGGCGCCCGAGCACCGTAAGCATGTCCATCCCGGCCATGGGTTTGCGCTGCAGCAGTACCTCAATATCTTTCCGGTCGACCTCGATGCAAACCGCCTCGTCGAGCGCCACCGCATCGGTCTGATGCGGAGTCTGCTCCAGCATCGATGCGAATCCGAAGAATTCTCCGTGCGACGGCTCATCGACCACGATTTCCTGATGATCCTGGTCGACGGTAGAGACTCTTACACGGCCGGATACAACCACGTAGGCGCGGCCGCTGGCATCGCCCATCTTGTAGATGCGCTGGCGCGGCGCAAATGTCTTCAATTCGACTTGACCGGCAAGGACCGCCGTCTCATCGTCATCGAGCAAGGCAAACAGCGGAACGTGCTTCAATGCTTCAGGTTTGCATGCCATCGGAGTATCTCCATCTGAAAAATCCGGACGGCTAGGATGTCACAAGAAACAGCAGCAAACAACCGAAGCGTGATCGGGGACATAGCGAAGCCGTGCGCATAAGAGTTAGAGTGGTGACAAGGTGAACCATTTATTCGACCGCTGTCGTATTTTCGTCCTCGCTTTGTTCCTGATGGGCATTCTTGTCGTTCTCTCGTGCCATCGTTCAAAACCGAAAGCCACCGCCCGCTATCCCTTCACCGGGCATGTGATTTCGGTTGATCTGGAGGAAAAGACCACCAACATCGATGGCGACCTGGTCCAGGGCTACATGGAAGCCATGGTCATGACGTACAAGATCGAGCCGGAATCGATGCTGCGGCAGCTTTCTCCGGGAGATGCAATCAAGGGTGATCTTGTGGTGGTCGATCACGACCCCCGCGACGAGACAACTCCGGAGGAATACTGGCTCGAGAATGTTCAAATCACCGGACACGCCTCACAACCAGCCGCAGCCTCTGCGAGTTCCTTTCACATGCCCGCGCCGGGAGAAGAAGTACCCGATTTTTCTTTCACGAATCAGGACGGCAAGAAGATTTCTCTACGACAATACCGCGGCAAGACTTTGTTCGTAACTTTCATTTACACGCGCTGTCCCTTCCCGGAGTTCTGTCCGCGCATGAGCAGCAACTTCGCGGAGATCTACAAACAAATGAGCTCCGATCCCTCGCTGGCCAACGTTCACCTGTTGAGCATCAGCTTCGATCCGGACCACGACACAGCCAAAGTTCTGCGCGATTACGGATTCTCGGTGGCGCATACGCATGATGCCGCATTGTTCGGGCGCTGGGAGTTCGCTTCGCCCAAGGCTGCCGATCTCCCAAAGATTGGGGACTTTTTCGCGCTCACCGTGAAGACTGAAGGCGGCCAGATCACGCACAACCTTAGCACTGCCGTGATCGGACCCGACGGCAAGATCCTACGCTGGTATCACGGCGGAGACTGGCGGGTTTCTGATTTAATAAAAGACGCGGCAGGTGCGCGAGTCCCAAAGGCATAGCGCCGCCGGCTGCATGAGGAACTCATGAAATATCTTTTCATCATTTTGGCGGTTCTCGGGATCGTGGTCTCGGCGCTCGCTCTGCGCGAACACTACCGCGAGTACGGTGACTCGCCCTGCAGCATCAATGATCGCTGGGATTGCGGCGTCGTGAATCACAGTCCGTATGCCATGCTCGGCCCCATTCCGGTCGCGACGGTCGGCATCCTCGGATACATTCTGATGGGCGCCTTGGCATTCCGCAGCCAGTACCGTCTTCTCCTGGTTCCGACATTCGCAGGACTGGTGTTTTCGCTTTATCTCGCCCATATCGAGAAAGACGTTCTCGGCGTCTGGTGTGTGTATTGCGTGATCTCGTTGGGAATCATCTCTGTGATGTTCCTGGTGAACTTCGGAGTCGTGCTGGCACAGTTTGTGCGGAACCCTGCTTCCGCCCGAGCGGGCCGCTAACGCAGTCGCAGCGTGATCGCATATTCGCAGCTCTGCCTTCCATGCTTCGCCTCTTTCGCATCGCCGTCGTATCCGTCCTGTTAGCGTACTGCTGCGGCATAACTCTCGCGCAGGATGTCCAGACCCGCACCGAGGCGATGTTGAAGCGTGCCCACGAACTGTCGGACATTCGTTCGCCCAATGCCCCGCCGTTCCGCCTCACCGCAACCTTCACGATCACCGACAAGAACCTTAATAAGGTCGAGGGCTCCTTTACTGAGGTCTGGGTCTCCGATACACGCTGGCGAAGCGAGACGGGCGTCAACAATCTGCGTCGTATCGAGGTCATTGGCGCCGGTCGCAGATGGCTACGCAGTGGTGGAGAGACTTTTCCCGAACGTGCCGCAAGGGTCGGGATAAAGTTGCTGTTTCTTCCCCCTGCTGCGGCGAAGTTCCAGTTTGCATCGATCGATGATCATTCGGACAAAGATCCGCCGTACGAATGCGCCGTCTCGAAACGCGGCTCTCACCAGGAGGTGACCGCATTTTGTTTCGACAAGAAGTCAGGAATCCTGATTGAAACCGCGCTTCCCGAGTTGCGCCCAACGAAGCTCGAAGAGTCACTACGTCCGGTAGAGCACACCTGCTCGTACGGCGACTTTAAGCGCTTCGGAGATTTCTGGTTTCCCCGCGAGGTCGAGTGCGAAGAAGACGGTCACGCAGAAGTCAGTATCAAGGTAACGAGTCTGACGGCGGAAACTTCACCTGACCCCGCACTCTTCACGCCGCCGGAGTAGTTACTCGGTACTCGCAACTCGGCACTACCCTCGCTCGAACGCGTGCTTCTTCTCCAACTCCTCCAAGGCCGCGCGTCGCGTGTTTTCGAAATGCTCGGCTCGATTCGTCAAACCGGACGTGCCCTCCGCATATTCTCCATCAATGCGGATCAGTCCCTGCGCGGCAACCAGGCGCGCCGCAATCTCAATCAGATGACCCGGCGTCGTCTGCACATATTGCGCCTCGGCCGGATCCGCCAGCCAGACGCGCGGTTCGCCGCTCAGTTTCGTCTGCCAGAAAATCTTGCGCTCGAGGAACTCGGCCATCACTTCGTCCGTCGCCTTGCCGAATACCCATTGCTGCCGCTTGAAGTCATAGTGTCGGCTGGAGAACGGCACAGGCAACAGCTTGCCCGACTTCAAGAACTCAATCTGCCGCCGGTCCACTTCCTTGCGCAGCGCATTGATGACCGGAGCCTCTGCATCTTTCGGCTCGAGTGACGGCATCACTTCGCGCACTGTCTGTGACAGGTTCACAGCAACCGGCGCGTGCAACTCCTCCGACCCTGCCAGCCGGATGTCCCCATGGAGCACCCAGAAGTCCGCGCCCGATGTGGATTGATGGAACGGCCACTCCAGCTTCACGGTCAGCGGCAATCCCGTCAGCGTGACCCAAATTTTCTGTGCATCGAGCGTGCTTCCGCCATTTTCCCGCGTCATAAATTCATTTCCTCTGGATGAATGTCTTCCCCGTGAAATTCTACCGGAAGCAGAAGGTTCTACGTATGGATGGAGCGCCTCCGGTTGGCGCTCCTGCCATTGCTGATTTATACTTACAGTTTGCCCTAAGACCATCGAACGAATCAGGAGCAGCGACTTTTCATGCCCAAGCGTACATTCCAACCCAACCGGCGCAAGCGAAGCAAGAAGCACGGGTTTCGCACGCGCATGAAGACCCAGGGCGGCCAGAAAGTACTGTCCCGCCGCCGCGCCAAGGGGCGCAAGCGGGTCTCAGTGAAGCCAGGTTTTAGAGAGTAAGCAGCCGCGAATCATTGTGGCGTGGACGCCCCCGTCCGCGTCGACAGCAATCGCAAGTGCGTAGCGTAGTCCAGAAGGCACTGTGACCGCCAGTGTGCCCGAAGCATCGAATCAGGGTGTCGAGCCGCGCGGGGGGAAAGTTGATTTCCCGCGGAGTTCACGCCTGTTGCGCCACGCCGATTTCCAGCGCGTGTACAAGCAGGGACGGCGTCTTTTTTCGGCATCTCTGACGGTGTTTTATCTGGAGCGCCAGGCGGCTGGCTCGCCTGACATGCAACAGGATTCCGGACTCCATGTCGGATTCACCGTGGGACGGGCGTTAGGCGGAGCAGTACAGCGCAATCGCATGAAACGACGCCTTCGCGAGGCCGTTCGTCTCAGTCGCCCCCGGCCCGGACCGAGCGCGGATGTCGTAATCAATCCGAAGAAGGCGGTGTTGACCGTCGACTTCGAGCAGCTACTGAACGAAGTGCGGCAGGCTTTCGTAGTTATAGAGAAGAAGCTCGGTGGCAAGTCCGGGCTCGGTGGAGACTCTGTCATTCGGGAGAAAGGAAGCGCCGGCCATCTTTCATGAGTCGCATCCCACAACGCGCCGCGATGCAGATACTGAAGGCCTATAAGTGGGTCATTTCGCCTATGTTTCCGCCGTCGTGCCGTTACACTCCCACGTGCTCGGAATATGCGATGGAAGCGATTGAGCGATTCGGCGTGTTACGCGGAGGGCTGAAGGGTGCTGCACGACTTCTCCGATGCCATCCGTTCGCGCATGGCGGCTACGATCCGGTAGTGTCAGCTCAAACCACAAACGACCAACCACTCACGACGACTTACCACGGAGCGGTTTAAGGAAGAAACGATACTTTGGCCGAATATCAAAATCCCCAACACGAACCCGGTGGCGACAAACGGCTGCTCGTAATCTTCCTCGTGTCGTTCGCGGTGATGTTGCTGTCTCAGCCGTTGCTGAAGAGATTTTTCCCGACGCCCCCTGCTCCGCAGAAACTGACGCAGGCCGAGGCGGCCCAGCAATCCACTCCTCCGCCACCTAAGGCCGGAGCATCGTCTCCATCGACGACCGCTACTGCTCCAGCCGTTATCAAGCAGGCCGCCAGCGAATCCGAGACTGTCATCGAGAGCGATCTCTACCGCGTCACGTTCACCAACCGCGGCGGACAGGTCAAATCGTGGATTCTCAAGAAATTCGAAAACGACGCGCAGACCGGCAAGCTCGACCTGGTCAATCCACGAGCAGCCTCTCAGTTCGGGTATCCACTTTCACTTTGGACCTACGACGAGAATCTGCGCGAACGCTTGGGTTCCGCTCTCTATGTAGCGTCGCAAGACGGCAGGCAGGTCACGTTCGACTATTCCGACCAGGATCTTTCGGTTCACAAGGTCTTCAAGTTCGACGATTCGTATGTCGTAAAAATTGAGACCAGCGCAACTTACAAGGGAAGCCCTCTTCCGGCCTATCCTGCGTGGCCTTCGGGATTCGGTGATCAGGTCACGCCCGCCTTTTACGCCGCCGAGCTGTTTGCGTATCAATACAACAAGAACATCGAGCGCGTACCTGTGCGCTGCAGTTCGTGGTTCGGCAAGTGTTCCCAGGTCATCGGCGGCGCCACGATCCCCGGTCCTTTTCATTGGGCCGGCCCGACCGATCAGTATTTCGCGGCGGTCTTCATTCCTGATGACCCCTCGGCGGCTTCCGCGATCACTCTGAACCGTCCGATTGCGATTCCAAAGGATGCGCAGAACCCCAATTCAAAAGAGACGATCAACGTTGACATCCTGGGAGCAGCCATTGGGAATCCTCACGGGCCAACTTCTGAGCGGCTCTTCGCAGGTCCGAAAGAACTGGAAGTGCTGCAGAAGATTCCGGTCCCGGGCATGGGCACCGACAACGATCTGAATGGCCTGGTCGACTTCGGCTGGTGGGGCCTTATCGCAAAGCCGCTCTTCGTGTGGCTGCGCTGGACCTATCACTACATCGTCCCGAACTGGGGATGGGCCATTGTTCTCCAGACTCTCATCATCAGCGTCGCGCTGCTGCCGTTGCGCATCTCGCAGATGAAATCGATGCTGAAGATGCAGCGCGTCGCTCCCCAGATCAAATCGATCCAGGAGAAATACAAGAAGTACAGCCTGCGCGATCCGCGCAAGGCCGCGATGAACGAAGAGATTTCCGCGATCTATAAGAAGGAGGGCGTCAATCCCGCGGGTGGATGTCTGCCTTTGCTGATCCAGATGCCCTTTCTGTTCGCGTACTACCGCATGCTCTCGACCGCGCTTGATCTACGGCATGCGCACTTTCTCTGGATTCACGACTTGTCCGCCGCGGAGCCGTTCCCTTATATTCTGCCGGTTTTAATGGTGGTCAGCAGCCTCATCACCCAGCGGATGACGCCGCAGGTCGGAATGGATCCCGCCCAGCAGCGCATGATGACCGTCATGATGCCGCTCATGATGGGCTTCATCTTCTTCCGGCTGCAGGCAGGCTTGAATCTGTACTATTCCGTGGTAAACCTGATTTCGATTGCCCAGCAGGCCATCATGAACCGCACATCGCTCGGACGCGAGATGCGTGAGATCATGGCCAAGCGCGCACGCAAGAAAGACAAGTGACAGATGTCAGCATCAGCTGTCAGCTTTCAACAGTACGATTCGTTTAGCAACGTGCAGCCGACGCGATAGCGACCGTAGAAGCTCGGGCGCAGAAAGTCGGCCGTGAAAGAGCCACCGTGGAAGAACCACCGTGGAAGAGCGGCGCTTTAGCGCCGCGTTAGCGCGAACAGAAATTGGGGCTTTAGCCCCGGGGAACCAATTTCGAAGCCGGCCAGCTGAAAGCTGACGGCTGAGAGCTGAAAGCTGACTATGGACAAAGTAGCCGCCGCCAACAAGATCAACGGATTCCTGCAGGCCGTCGTCACTCACGGAGGCCTGCGCCTCAAATACCGCATCATCGTCGATCCACCACTGCCCGAGAATCGCGACTGGGAGAAGCCCGAAATTCTCGTGGACTTCTCTGGTCCTGACTCCGGACTGCTGCTCGACCGCGGCGGAGAACTGCTCCGCGCTCTCGAACTTCTCGCTCTCGAGATGCTGCGCCTTCCCTCCGGCGAGCATGAGAAAGTCTGCTTCGATTGCCAGAACCGGCGTTCGATGCGGATCCAGGAACTCCGCGCAGCCGCCGATGTCGCCGCCGAAAAAGTCCGCAAGACTGGATCGCCTTACAAGTTCAATCCAATGTCATCGCGCGAACGTCGTATCGTTCACCTGGCGCTGCGCGAGGAATCAGACCTTCACACCGAAAGCGAAGGAGAGGGTGCTCACCGCTGTCTGGTGGTTTATCCCAAAGACTACAAGGGTGCACCGGGCAAGCCAGCGCCGCGAATTCTTCCCTGACGCCATCGGCCAAGCAGTAAGTACCACTTCACGGCAGAAAAAAAAGGAAGAACGGGGGAATCCCCGGTGAACCGCTGCGCCCCCTGTGGTGAAAGGGTTCTAGAAAGCAGAAAGTTCCACTATTACTAGTAAGGAACCTCTCCAAAAAACAGCCCCGAACAAGCAGGAAGGGCGGCCCAAAAGCCGCCCGCTTAGCGCTGACCACTGGCAACGGACTACTGTAGTTATCTTCCCGCCCCAGCCGCTGCTACCTGCGGCATCATCCCGGCGATCTTCATCGTCTCAATCCGGTTCAGGACGCTCTCCATGCTGACTCCGGTATCCGTGCAGGCGTCGACATACGGATGCCGGCTGCCATCGGCGTGCATCACCAGAACGCTCGTCTCCGAATTTGCCTTCTTCACCATGTACGGCAAATGATGGCGGTCGTTGCGGCTCAATGTCGACCCCAGAATGACCAGGTCAAACGAGGACTTCTTCAATGCCTCCTCCGCCGCTTTGCGTCCTTCGACTTTTTGCACCACGTGTCCAGCCTTTTCAAAAGCCTGCGCTTGCTTCACCAGAACATCCCCATCGCCTTCGCCATAAAGAATTCTTAGTTTTGCTTTCGCCATTGACTCCGTCCTCGCTGGCACCTGACGCACCGGTACCTGCCTGTGACGGTAGCAACCACCCCGCCCCCGTTAAACGTCACCGAAGGTCCATGACGAAGGAGACTTAATGTGGGTTCAAGTTCAGTAGGGGCGGGACGCGTCTGCCGAATCGCGATGCGACGAGTATCGAATTGCATGCGCCCGCTCCGCCGTTTGTTGCCACACCTGCCACCGACATTGCGCTGCCGCAACGACCGGCCGCAACATCACCAAATTCCTTCCCCAAAAAGCCTTTCCGGCGCTACACTGCTGCGCTGGAGGCTTTCGACCCATGTCCGCCATGATCGTCTTGAGAGCCGTACTCATAACGTTATTGTTGACTCCCTGGCTAGCCGCGCAATCCGGTGGCAGCGCTCAATCCACAACCACCTGCAGCCTCGAGGATGGACGCCAGGTCTACATCCGCTACAACCCGGTCTCAGCCAAAGAAAAGCTGAACAACGGCAAACCTTGGGCCCCAGGCGGCACACCGATGACCTTGTTCACCGAGGCCCAACTTTCTCTGGGTAGTTCCACGATTCCAGTCGGTGCCTACACCATCTATCCGATCCCGGCCCGCGGCAACTGGTCCATCGTCGTGAATAAGAATGTCACCGCAGGCTCCGCTTACGATGAGAAGCAGGACATTGCCCGCGCCCAGATGGAGACAGCCAACGTCGAATCGGCTTCCGAGTCGCTCGAGGTCGCCTTCGCCCACGTCGGCAATCGCTGCAGCCTGCGCGTCTACATCGGAAAGACCGCATCGTTCGCCGACTTCAACGCGAAGTGACGCCGTTTAGCGGGCGTGAGCGGAGCGGGAGCCCGCTGGCGTCATCCTGAGCGAACTTTGCGAAGGATCTCGTGCGGGCTGTTACCCTTTCAACGTGACAATGCGCGTGGAAACACCCAACTTTTTCCCTTGCTCGAGGCACCCGTTAATTTGCAATCTGGCACTATGGTTTTTTGCCAGCGTCGCTCTTGCACAGTCGGGCCCGCGCATTCAGCTCTCTCACAGCACTGAAAGTCTTCGCGGTGTAAGTGCGGTTTCCCGTCAGGTCGCATGGGCCAGCGGCACGCACGGCACGTATCTGCGAACGATCGACGGTGGCATGACCTGGACAACCGCCCAAGTCGCCGACGCCACCGCGCTCGACTTCCGCGCTGTCGTCGCCTTCTCCGCCGACGAAGCTTTTCTGATGTCCGCCGGACCCGGCGAACAATCCCGCATCTACTACACCCCCGACGCCGGCCAGCATTGGATGCTTCAGTTCACAAACAAAAACCCAAAGGGATTCTTCGACTCGATGGCCTTTTGGGATCCAAAGCACGGCGTCGTTCTCGGCGATCCAATCCCCGATGAAAACGGCAAACTCAAGTTCGAACTTCTCGAGACGGAAGATGGCGTAACTTGGCATCAGATTCCGTCGTCACAGTTGCCCGAGGCCATGGAAGGAGAAGGCTCCTTCGCCGCCAGCAACAGCTGCATCGCGATCCTCAGCGAAGCATGGAAGAGCACCGAAATGTGGAACAGCGCCGAACCGTCGAGCGGGAAAACGTCGAAGAACGGCACAGAGTGGAAGAGCGGCGCAGGGTCGAAGAACGGCGCAGAGTCGAACAACGGCGCAGAGTGGAAGAGCGGCGCTTTAGCGCCGCGTCAGCCCGCCGAAAATGAAGGGGCTTTAGCCCCAGCCGACTCAAACCTCTGGTTCGCCACCGGCGGAAAAGCAGCTCGCGTTTTCCACTCCCCAGATCGTGGCAAAACCTGGCAGGTCTTCGACACTCCCATCCTCCACGGCCCTGAATCCGCAGGCATCTTCTCAATCGCATTCCGCGATCCACTCCACGGCATCATCGCCGGAGGCGACTACAAACGTCCGCGCGACGATGGCCCCAACCTCGCCTTCACCTCCGACGGCGGCAAGACCTGGACTCTCTCCGAGATCAAGCCGCAAGCATATTTTTCAGCCGTAGCTTACGACCGCAAGGTCAACGAAGCCGCCCAACGCCAACAGGCTGAAGAAGAGGCCGCCCGCGCCAGGGGCAAGAAACTGCGGGCACAGCCTACCATCCCCGAACGCGTGTTCATCGTAGGCCAGGATTTCGTCTTCGACTTTCGCCCACCCAACAATCCTCGTCGCATTGGCGGAAAGAAAAAACAGGGCTACGCTTTCAACGCCATCAGCCCCTATCCCGAAGGCGGAGCCTTAGCGGTCGGCCCAAAGGGCACAATCGCCTTCCTCCCATAAAACCCACGCATAAGACCGACGGAGGGACAGCCGCCTCGGCTGTCCCGCGAGCGAAGCGAGCGTTAGCGTGGTCATCCTGAGGACCGCATTTTTGTCGTCCGAAGAGCGTGCCCTCAGACGGTAGTCGAAGGCACCCTAGGTACTTGGGCCGCAACGTGCTCTCCGCTGTTACCAAAGTCCCATCCCTATCCTGACCTACCCATCCCGTCATCCATCCCGCACCATAAGAAGGATTAGAAATCTCTCTGTCTCCCCCAGATCGAGAACTCTTGTGAAAAACGTGTCTTTGGCCTTAACCCTTGTCGCCGCCGCGGCACTGATCTGCGCACCGCTGTCGTCCGCGCAATCCCAATCGCCCTCGAACTACACCACCACGCAGACCGTTACCACTACAACGGTCACGAATTCGTCGAGCGGCCCTCTGGCTCCCGCGGCAGCACCCGTGCCCACGATCACTCGTACCACCAAGGCCATGCACTACCGCCTGCAAGGTGGACAGACGAGGGTCGAATTCCACGGCAGTGATCTGATGCAGCGCGTTACTGGCGAAGCCAAGGTCGAAGGCAAGAAGACCAATTTTCAGATCGAAGTCAAATTCGAAGGCTTCGAAGACGCCACCAAGTTCGGCCTCGAATATCTGACCTACGTGCTCTGGGCCATTTCGCCGCAAGGACGCCCCGATAATCTCGGCGAGCTCACACTCGATCATCACGGCAACGCGCAGATCAAAGCCTACACCGACCTGCAGACTTTCGGCATGATCGTCACCGCCGAGCCCTACTTCGCTGTTACCCAGCCGGGCAACATGATCGTTGCCGAAAGCACTTCGATCAGCGGCCTGGCAACCGAGAATATCGAGGCGAAATTCGAACTGCTCACTCGCGGCACTTACTCTGCCACGAACGCTCATATTCAGGATGCCATCTTTGGCATCGACAACAAGACGCCTCTGGAACTGTTTGAAGCACGCAACGCCATCCGCATCGCGCACATCGCCCTGGCCGACAAGTACGCGCCTTCAATTCTCTCCAAGGCTGGACAACAGTTGCTGAACGCGGAAAGTCTCTATCGCCAGAAACAGAAGAAGGAGGCCGTTTCCGTCGCGGCGAAGGAAGCCACTCAAACGGCAGAAGAAGCCCGTGTGATGGCCGTGAAGCAGAAGGCCGAAGAAGATGCGCAAGCCGCGGCAGCCGCAGCCGCAGCCAAGGCCCGTGCCGACGCAGAAGCTGAAGGCCGCCGCCGCGCCGACGCCGAAGCCGCGCGTCAGGCCGCCGAGCAAGCACGCCTTCAGGCGGAACGAGACCGCGCTGCAGCCGAGCAAGCCAAAGCTGAAGCGGAGCGCATGAAGCAGGAAGCACTCGCCGCCGCGCAGGAGGCCGCCCGCCAGAAAGATGAAGCGGAACGAGCAAAGCAAGCCGCGATCGACCAACAAAACGCCCTCGCTGCTGACGCAGCGCAAGCTCGCCTCGATGCCCAAAAAGCTGAAAGCCTGCGGGAGCAGGCCGAACGCGAGAAGCAGGACCTCCGCGCCCGCCTCTTGCAACAGCTCAACTCAATTCTCGCCACGCGCGACTCCGCCCGCGGACTTATCGCCAACATGTCTGACGTGCTGTTCCGCAGCGGCAGCTTTGAACTCGCTCCCGGAGCCCGTGAGCGCCTCGCGAAAGTTTCCGGCATCGTGCTCGCCTATCCAAGTCTGCACATGTCGATCGAAGGACACACCGACGCAGTCGGCGGCGACGACTACAACCAGAATCTTTCCGAGCAGCGCGCACAAGCCGTCCGCGATTACTTCGTGCAGCAGGGAATCTCCAGCAGCACCATCGAAACTCACGGATACGGCAAGACTGCACCGATTGCCAGCAACGACACCGCGGAAGGCCGTCAGCAGAATCGCCGCGTGGAACTGGTCCTCTCCGGCGATGCTATCGGCAATCAGTTCGACACAACCAACGGCCCAGCCACAAGCGCAGCCGCCCCGCGCCAGTAAGATTCGCGATTTGAATTCGTAAGGGTGCCCCATTTCTGGCCGAAGTTGCCAGAAGTGGGGATTTTGTTGGTGTAAGAGCGAAGCGAGCGTAGCGCCGGCGACCCGCCGGCTGTCGGGAGCGCATCCTGCGCTCCTCTCCCGCCATCTAATCGAACCATTAAGAAAGGACCCTACATGCCCAAATCCCAATCCCCCCACTCCCAAATCCGCGAGCATCTCCTCGAACTCCTCACCGGAGGCCACGCCCACGCCACATTCGCTGATGCCATAAAAGATTTCCCAGCCGAGCTCCGCGGAAAAAAGCCCGCCAACTATCCCCACTCCGCGTGGATGCTGCTCGAACATCTCCGCATCGCGCAATGGGACATCCTGGAATTCAGCCGCAACAAAAATCACGAATCCCCAAAATGGCCCGAGGGCTACTGGCCAAAAGAAGAAGCCCCGCCCACCGACGCCGCGTGGAAAAAGAGCGTTGATCAATTCAACTCAGACCTGGACGCCATGAAAGATCTGGTAAGCAACCCGAACACAGATCTGTATGCCAAGCTCCCCTGGGGCGACAGCCAAACTATCCTTCGCGAAGCCATGATGCTAGCCGACCACAACGCCTATCACGTAGCGCAGCTCGTAGACGTCCGCCGGCTGTTGGGTGCATGGAAATAGGCCGCAACAAGAAAGAAACGTTGTCATCCTGAGGCGCGCAAAAAGCGCGCCGAAGGACCTGACGACACCCTCCGCGACGATGCCGCGAAACCAGAACCATCCCACAATAGCGAGAGTGGGACTTCGACTTTTACGTCCCTGTGGACCTAGGTGTCCTCTGTGGTGAAAAGAAGGTCAGACGTTGACAAATCCAATCGTCCCCTTGAAACTCAACCGCAACAAAAAGGGGACCTGGTTCATGAAAAAACTGACGGGACTTCTCGTCATTGTCATCCTGCACTCGATTGCATTCGCTCAAGCTGCCGCACCGAAAACCACCTACATCCTCGCCGGACACCTCTTCGACGCCACCACCGACAAAGTCCGCGAGAATGTCGTGATCACGATCGAAGGCGACCGCATCAAGAGCGTCGCCGCAACTCAACCTCCTCCAGGCGCCACCGTCATTGATCTCTCCCACTACACCGTTCTCCCGGGCCTCATCGATTGCCACACGCATCTCGGGTCCCGCGCCGACCGCTATAACGAAATCAACAGATTCAAAGACACACCCTTTGACGAGGCTTTTTACGCCGTCGTCAACGCGCGCAAGACGCTCGAAGCCGGATTCACCACCGTCCGCGATGTGGGCTCACTACCCTTCCTCGCCGTCGATCTGCGCAATACCATCAACGAGGGATACATCCCCGGACCGCGCATCGTGGCCAGCGGACCTGGCATCTCGATCACCGGAGGCCACGGCGACCTCAACAATTTCTCGCCGCAAACCCGCGTTCAGATGTTCCCCGATGAGCGCAACTTCCAGATCGCCGACGACGCCAACCAGCTCCGCCACGTGGTGCGCGCGCAGGTGAAATACGGCGTCGACGTCATTAAGATCCTCGCCACCGGAGGCGTGCTCTCCAAGGGCGATAGCCCCGGCGCACCCCAATTCACCTTCGAAGAACTCAAGGCCGCCGCCGACACCGCGCACATGGCCGGACGCAAAATCGCCGCTCACGCCCACGGCACTGAAGGCATCAAAAACGCAATTCTCGCCGGCATCGACTCCATCGAGCACGCCAGCATGATCGACGACGAAGGCATCCGCCTCGCCAAAGAACACGGCACTTATCTCGTCATGGACATTTACAACGACGAATACATCCTGAACGAAGCGCCGAAAGTCGGATTGCCCCAAGAGAACATCGAAAAAGAAAAGATGGTCGGACGCCTGCAGCGCGAAAACTTTCAGAAGGCCGTGAAAGCAGGAGTGAAGATGGCGTTCGGCACCGACGCCGGCGTCTATCCGCATGGCGACAATGCAAAGCAATTCGCCTACATGGTGAAGTTCGGCATGACGCCACCGCAAGCCATTCGCGCCGCGACGTCGAGTGCCGCAGACCTA
>Ga0335082_10003377_pt1 | contig 17337 bp, 15 predicted proteins | sample Lox_Sample_41_FD_206718 | JGI IMG/M metagenome (GOLD analysis project Ga0335082, IMG submission 206718) | Soil microbial communities from Loxahatchee National Wildlife Refuge, Florida, United States - Lox_Sample_4.1 | ecosystem: Environmental > Terrestrial > Soil > Wetlands | place: USA... | reverse complement strand
CTTGCCGACCGCGGCCGCCTGCGCGGCGAGCACGATCTCGTAGACGTGCTTCTGCGCGGCGGAGAACTTCCTGCCCACCGGGAAGGTGCGCGTGACGTCCGAGGCGTAGCCGGCGAGCTCGCAGCCCGCGTCGACGAGCACGAGCTCGCCGTCGCGCAGCACGTCGTCGTTCGACACGTAGTGCAGCACGCAGGCGTTGGCGCCGCCCGCGACGATCGGCCAGTAGGCGGGGAACTGCGCGCCGCGCACGCGGAACTCGTGCAAGAGCTCCGCCTCGAGCTCGTATTCGAAGCGGCCCGGGCGCGCCGCGCGCATCGCGCGCCGGTGCGCGGCCGCCGAAATCGCCGCTGCGCGGCGCATGAGCCCCAGCTCGTGCGCGTCCTTGACGAGCCGCATCTCGTCGACGAGCGCGCGCACGTCCTGCACGCGCTCGGGCGCCGCGACCCCGGCGCGCGACTGCGCGCGCACCGCGTTCAGCCAGCCCATCGCGCGCAGGTCCCAGTGCGCGTCGGCGCCGACCGGGAAGTAGAGTGCCGGCTGGTCCGCGAGCAGCGCGGCGAGCCTGGCGTCGAGCTCGGCGACCGGGTGCGCCTCGTCGAAGCCGAAGCGCTCGCGCGCGCCCGCCGGCCCGAAGCGAAAGCCGTCCCAGGTCTCGCGCTCGGGGTTCTTTTCGCGGCAGAACAGCAGGCTCTTCGGCCGCGGCCCCGCCACGAGCACCAGCACCGCCTCGGGCTCCGGGAAGCCGGTCAGGTAGTAGAAGTGGCTGTCGTAGCGGTACGGGAAGTGCGTGTCGCGGTTGCGCACGCGCTCGGGCGCGGTCGGGATGACCGCGATGCCGCCCTGCATCGACCGCGCGAGCCGCGCGCGGCGCGCGCCGTGGAGCGCGGGATCCAGATCGTCCGGTTTCATCGTCCTCCGAGTCGCTCGGCCAGCGCGCCCAGGCGCTCGGGCGTGCCGACGTCGTTCCAGTAGCCTGTGTAGAGCTCGCCGCTCACCGCCCGCTGCTCGGCGGCCGCGCGCCACAGCGGCGCGAGCTGCGCCTTGCGGCCCGCGGCGATGCCGGCCGTCAGGCGCGGCGAGAGCACCGCGATGCCGGCGTAAGTGTAGCGCGGCGCGGGCGCGTTGCCGACGAGGCCGCGCTCGAGCGAGAAATCCCCCGCCGGGTGCCAGGCCGGATTCGGCACGAGAACCAGGTGCGCGAGCCGTTTTCCCAATGGAAATGCCTGCAATCCGGAAAAATCGAAATCGCACCAGATATCCGCGTTGACGAGAAGGAACGGCGCGTCGCCGAGCAGCGCGCGCGCCTGCGCGATGCCGCCGGCGGTCTCGAGCGGCTCGGGCTCGCGCGACCAGTCGATCGCGATGCCGTGCGCGCTTTCGCCGAAGCGCTGCACGATCTGCTCCGCGAGGTGCGAGACGTTGATCACCGCGCGCCGGAAGCCGGCCGCCGCGAGGCGCTCGAGGTGCCGGCCGAGCAGCGTGCGGCCGCCCGCCTCGACAAGCGGCTTGGGCGTCGCCTCGGTGAGCGGCCGCAGCCGCTCGCCGCGGCCGGCGGCGAGGATCATGACGTTCACGCGGGCGCGAGCGATTCCAGCAGCTGCGCGAGCGGCGCGAGCTCGCGGTAGCGCCGGCAGGTCGCGAGCAGGTATTCCATGACGAGCGGGATGTCGGCGAGGTAGCGCCGCTTGCCGTCGCGATGGCAGAGGCGCGCGAAAATACCGATCACCTTGAGCTGGCGCTGCGCGCCCATCCACTCGAAATCGCGGTAGAACTCGCCGAAATCGGCGCGCACCGGCAGGCCCGCCTTGCGCGCCTTCTCCCAGTAGCGCACCGCGCCGTCGATCACCGCCTCCTCGTCGCGGCGAACGTAGGCGTCGCGCAGCAGCGAGACCAGGTCGTAGGTGATCGGCCCGTAAACCGCGTCCTGGAAGTCGAGCACGCCGGGCGCGGGGTCGCTCTTCATGAGATTGCGCGAGTGGTAGTCGCGGTGGACGTAGACCTTGGGCTGGGCGAGGTTGCTGGCGAGCAGCGCGTCGAAGGCGCCGCGCAGCACGGCGCGCTGCGGCGCGGAGGGCTCGCGCTGCAGCTGCCTCGCGAGGTACCAGTCCGGAAACAGGTTCAGCTCACGCTCGAGCAGCGCGCGGTCGTACTCGGGCAGCGTGCCGGGCCGGCTCGCCTGCTGGATGCGCAGCAGCGTCTCGGTCGCCGCCGCGTAGAGCGGCTGCGGGTCCTCGCCGCGCTGCAGGCAGTCGAGGTAGGTGTGCTTGCCGAGGTCCTCGAGCAGCAGAAACCCGGCCTCGGGCGCCTGCGCGAAGATGCGCGGCACGTGCGCGCCCGCGGCGGCGAGCAACCCGGCGATGCGAACGTACGCGCGGCTGTCCTCCTTGTCGGGCGGCGCGTCCATCGCCACGAAGCTGCGGCCGTCGGCGAGCGTGGCGCGAAAGTAGCGGCGGAAGCTCGCATCCGCGGAAGCGGGCGAGAGCGTGAACGCGACCGAGGCAAAGTGCGCGCCGAGCCAGCGCTCGAGCTCGACGAGTCTGAAATCCATTGCGAATTGCGCGGAATTATGACACTTTTCACTCTCAAAAGAACGCTCGTCCTCGTCGGCTGAATCCCACCTTGCACCGGCCCACTTCAGCGAGATTCGCGGCGTTCCTGGCGCTGCTCGTCGCGGGCGCGCCGCTCGCGTGGGCGCAGGCGCCGGCCAAGCGGCCCGCGGCGAAGGCGCAGGAGCCCACGACCATCGAGGCCGAGAAGATCGAGGGCGTGTCCGAGCTCGAGGTCACCGCGCGCGGCAGCGTCGAGTTCAAGCGCGAGGATCTCACGCTCTACTCCGAGTTCCTGCGCTACAACCAGGAGTTCGGCCGCATCGAGGCCGACGGCGGCGTGCGCCTCACGCGCGGGCTCGACCGCTTTTTCGGGCCGCGGCTGCGCTACAACACGCGCGACGACACCGGCGTGTTCGAGCAGTCGAGCTTCATCCTGCAGGGCGAGACCACGACGATGCGCGGCAAGAGCGAGCGCATGGAGTTCCTCGGCAGGAACCGCTTCAAGCTCGTCAAGGGCTCGTTCAGCACCTGCGAGCCGGGCAAGGAGGACTGGCGCTTCGAGGCGGACGAGATGGTGATCGACAACGAGGCGCAGCGCGGCACGCTGCGCGACGGCCGGCTCAAGTTCTACGACGTCACGGTGCTGCCGATGCCCTACGGCTCGTTCTCGCTCGACAATCAGCGCAAGACCGGCTTCCTCACGCCGTACTACGAGAACAACACGCGCCGCGGCATCTCGGTCGCGGTGCCCTATTACTGGAATATCGCGCCCGAGCAGGACCTCACGCTCACGCCGCTGGTGATGTCCAAGCGCGGCGCGCAGCTGAAATCCGAATACCGCTACATCGACCGCGCCTACACGGGCGAGGTGCGCTACGACTACATGCCGAACGACACGCAGCTGGACCGGTCCCGCTACGCGTTCTCGATCCAGCACCAGCAGAACGTGATCCTGCCGGGGCTCTCGGGCCGCGTCGACTACAACCGCGTCTCGGACAGCCGCTATTTCGTCGACCTCACCTCGCAGGTGCGCCAGGTCTCGCAGGGAATCCTGCAGCAGACGGGCTCTTTGTCGTACGGCAACTCCCTCGCCGGCGTTCCCTACGGCGCGTCGCTCGTGCTGCAACGCTGGCAGACGCTGCAGGATCCGCTCGCGCCGATCACGCCGCCCTACGCGCGCATGCCGCAGCTCAACTTCAGCGCCTCCAAGGCGGACATCGCCGGGCGCTTCGACCTCACGCTGCCGGCGGAGTACGTGCGCTTCGACCACCCCACGTTCGTGCGCGGCACGCGCGTGCAATTCAATCCCACGGTCTCGGCGCCGCTGCTCGCGCCGGGCTATTTCCTCACGCCCAAGCTGGGCGCGCACTTCGCCAACTACAGCCTGACGAATTTCGCGCCCGGCACGCCGGAGAACCAGAACGTCACCGTGCCGTGGGCGAGCCTGGACGGCGGCCTGATCTTCGACCGCAGCACGAGCTGGTTCGGCCAGGCGCTCACGCAGACGCTGGAGCCGCGCGCGTTCTACGTGTACGCGCCGAACCGCAACCAGGACCAGATCCCGGTGTTCGACACGGCGCTCGCCGATTTCAATTTCGCGCAGATCTTCACCGAGAATCGATTCGCAGGCGGCGACCGCTTCGGCGACGCCAACCAGCTCACGCTCGCCGCGACCTCGCGCCTGGTGACCGGTTCCGGCGTCGAGCTGCTGCGCGCCACGCTTGGCCAGCGCTACTACTTCAGCGACGAGCACGTCGGCCTGACGCCGACCTCGGCGCTGCGCACGCGCGGCCAGTCGGACCTGCTCGCGTCGATCGGCGGCCGTCCGTCGAAGGAACTGAGCTTCGACGCGACGGTCCAATACAACCCCCAGGACTCGCGCTGGCAGCGTTACAACCTCGCGGCGCGCTATTCCCCGGAGATCGCCAAGGTGATCGGCGCAGGCTACCGCTACAACCGCGACACCGACATCCACCAGGTCGACGTCGCCGGGCAGTGGCCGGTCGCCACCGGCTGGTACGCGGTCGGCCGGGTGAACTACTCGATCGTCGATTCGCGGGCGCTCGAGACGCTCGCCGGCGTGGAGTACAACGCGGGCTGCTGGGTGCTGCGCGGCGCGTTCCAGCGCCTGCAGGCGGCGACCAACACGACCTCGAGCGGCTTCTTCCTGCAGCTCGAGCTCAACGGCTTCGGCAGCCTCGGCTCGGACGACATCGTCGAGCTCCTGAAGCGCAACGTTCCCGGCTACGTCGTCACGAACCCGACCGAAAGCCGACTGATCCCGCCGAGCATGCGCCCGGCGCTGCCGTTCCAGCAGACGTACTAGCCCGCGGCGATGCGAGCGAGAGCCGGCTTCATGGTGCTCTGCGCCGCGCTGGCGTGGCACGCGGCCGCGCCCGCGCAGACGCAGCAGGGGCACGTGCCGCGGCCCGGCGAGGCGGCGGGCCAGGCCAAGCCGCGGCCCGCGCCGCGCATCGAGCTCGTCGACCGCATCGTCGCGGTGGTCGGCAAGGAGGTCGTGACGAAGTCGGAGCTCGACGAGCGGCGCGATTTCGCCGAGCGCCAGCTGCGCCGCCAGGGCATCCCGCTGCCCGAGCGCGCGCTGCTGGAGCGCCAGATCCTCGATCGCCTGATCATCGACAAGGCGCAACTGCAGCTCGCGCGCGACAGCGGCATCCGCGTCGAGGAGGTGCAGCTCGACCGGGCGCTCGATCGCGTCGCCGAGCAGAACCACATGACGCTGCCGCAGTTCCGGCAGGCGCTCGAGAAGGACGGCGTCGCGTTCGCGCGCTTCCGCGAGGAAGTGCGCCAGCAGATCCAGATGCAGCGCCTCCGCGAGCGCGAGGTCGACGACCGCATCGAGGTGAGCGACGCCGAGATCGACCAGTACCTGACCGACCAGAAGGCCGGCGCCGGCGCGCGCAGCGAGTACAACCTCTCGCACGTGCTCGTGCGCCTGCCTGAGCAGGCGAGCCCCGAGCAGATCGAGGCGGCGCGCAAGAAGGCCGAGAAGGCGCGCGAGGACGCGCTCGCGGGCGTCGACTTCGCCAAGGTCGCGGCGAGCTACTCGGACGCCGCCGACGCGCTCTCCGGCGGCGCGATCGGCTGGCGGGGCGAGGACCGCCTGCCGGAGCTGTTCACGGGCGCGCTGCATGGCATGAAGGTCGGCGAGGTGAGCGGCGTGCTGCGCTCGCCCGGCGGCTTTCACGTGATCAAGCTCGTGGACCGGCGCGGCGCCGACGAGGGCGCGCCGGTGCAGCAGACGCACGCGCGCCACATCCTGATCCGCACCAGCGAGGTGGTGTCCGAGGCCGACGCGCAGCGCCGGCTGCGCGACCTGCGCGAGCGCATCGTCACCGGCGGCGCGGATTTCGCCGAGCTCGCGCGCACCAACTCCGCCGACGGCAGCGCCTCGCAGGGCGGCGACCTCGGCTGGCTGCTGCCGGGCGACACCGTGCCCGACTTCGAGCGCGCGATGAACGCGCTCAAGGTGGGCGAGGTCAGCCAGCCGGTGAAGTCGCCGTTCGGCTGGCACCTGATCCAGGTGATCGAGCGGCGCGCCGCCGGCCTCTCGCCCGAGCGCCGGCGCATGCAGGCGCGCCAGACGATCAAGGAGCGCAAGTCCGACGAGGCCTACCAGGACTGGCTGCGCCAGCTTCGCGACCGCACCTACGTCGAGCTGCGCCTCGAGGACAAGTGAAGCCTGCGAAGGGCGCGGCAATGCCGCGCAAGAGGTTCGGCCAGCACTTCCTCCATGACCCGGGAGTCCTGCAGCGAATCGTCGAGGCGATCGCGCCGGCGCGCGACGACGCCGTCGTCGAGATCGGCCCGGGCGAGGGCGCGCTCACGCGGCCGCTGCTGGAGCGCCTGGAGCGCCTTGCCGCGATTGAGCTCGACCGCGACCTGGCCGCGCGGCTGGAGGCCGATCTGCCTTCGTCGAGATTCTCGCTACTGCGCGCGGACGCGCTGGCCGTGGATTTCGCGTCGTTCCCGAGCGGCGTGCGGATCGTGGGCAATCTGCCGTACAACATTTCCACGCCGCTGCTGTTCCATCTGGCGGGCTTCGCCGGCCGCGTACGCGACATGCACTTCCTGCTGCAGAAGGAGGTCGTCGACCGCATGGTGGCCCGGCCCTCGACGCCGGACTACGGCCGCCTGTCGGTGATGCTGCAGGTGCGCTTCGCGATGGCGAAGCTCTTCGAGGTGGGTCGCGGCGCTTTCCGCCCGCCGCCGAAGGTGGAGTCGGCGCTGGTGCGCCTCGTGCCGCTGGCGGAGAAGCCCGGCTGCGACGAGCGGCTGCTGGAGAAGATCGTGCGCGAAGCCTTCAGCGCGCGGCGCAAGACCCTGCGCAACGCCCTGCCGCTGGAGGCGGAGGACTACCGGGCGCTCGAACTCGATCCGAAGCTCAGGCCGGAGAACCTCGCGCCGGCCGATTACGTGCGAGTCGCGCGCCGCCTCAGCGGCGCGAGCGCTCGATGAACTCGATCTTGTAGCCGTCCGGGTCCTGCACGAAGGCGATCACGGTGGTGCCGCCCTTCACGGGCCCCGCCTCGCGCGTGACGGTGCCGCCCTTTGCCTTCACCGCCGCGCAGGCCCTGGCGACGTCGGGGAACTCGAGCGCGATGTGGCCGAAACCGGCGCCCAGATCGTACTTGTCGACGCCGTAGTTGTAGGTCAGCTCGATCACCGCGGCCTTGTCCTCGGTGTCGTAGCCGACGAAGGCGAGCGAGTATTTCTGCTCGGGCCGGTCGGTGGTGCGCAGCAGCTTCATGCCGAGCACTTCGGTGTAGAACTTGATGGAGCGCTGCAGGTCGCCGACCCGCAGCATGGTGTGCAGCATTCTCATCGTGGCTTGTCCTCAGATCCGGGGCAGGGTGGCAGCGTCGCGCTCGATGCGCTCGCGCGCCTCGCGCCAGTAAGGATACAGCCATTCGACGAGCGCCCAGAAGCGCTTCGAATGGTTGAGCTCCACGAGGTGTGCGACCTCGTGCGCGACCACGTAGTCGGCGAGCGCGGGATCGAGGTGCACCAGGCGCCAGGCCAGGCGGATGCGGCCGTGCGCGGTGCACACGCCCCACTGCGTGCGCGCGTTGGACAGCGAGAACGGCGGCGGCGCGAGGCTCACGCGCGCCGCGTAGTGCGCGACGCGCGGCGCGAGCAGCTCCAGCGCGCGCGCCTTCAACCAGCGCAGCGTGAGCGCGCGGACCGCGCCACGGTTGTGCGGCGCGGGCAGGCTGACGCGCAGCTCGTCGCCGGCCTGCAGCACCGCGCGGTCGCCTTTCGCGACCACCAGCGTCGCCGGCCGGCCCCGCAGCGGCAGCACTTCGCCCGTCTCGCCGAAGATGGTGACCGGCGAGCCCAGCGCCGCGCGCTCGTCGAGCTTCTCCAGGATCCAGCCCGCCTTGGCGCGCAGGAAGCCCTCGATCTCGCGCCAAGGCGCGCGCAGCGGGGCCGCGACCGTCAGGCCGTCGCCGTTGACGCGCAGGCCGATCGTGCGCCGCCGCCGCCGCTGGAAGCGATACTCGACCGGGCGGCCGCGCAGCAGCGCGCGGCGCACCGGCGCGTCCGCCTCGTGCGGCGGGTCGTCGAATAGCGTCAGCTGCTCCGTCGGCGTCAGCTGTCCAGGCTGCGCTGCTGCGTCTCGATCCACATTTCCGCCAAGGCGTTGATGTCCTCCGGGCTGCGTCCAGCGCTGTCGATCGCCGGCCCGATGCGCACCGTGACCTCGCCCGGGTACTTGAGGAACGAGTTGCGCGGCCAGACCTTGCCCGCATTGTGCGCCACCGGCACGACCGGCGCTGCCGCGGCGGCCGCGAGCCAGGCGCCGCCGGGCTGGTAGCGGCGCTTCTCGCCGGGCTTCACGCGCGTGCCCTCGGGAAACACCACCACCCAGAAGCCCTGCTCGAGGCGCCGGCGGCCGCGCCGCGCGATCTGGCGCAGCGCGGCGAGGCCGCGGCCGCGGTCGATCGCGATCGGGCTCATGAGCGCGAGGCCCCAGCCGAAGAACGGCAGCCAGAGCAGCTCGCGCTTGAGCACGTGCACCTGCGGCGGGAAGATCTGCTGGAAGGCGAGCGTCTCCCAGGCCGACTGGTGCTTGGAGAGGATCACCGCGGGCGTGGCGGGCAGGTGCTCGCGTCCCTCGACGCGCCAGCGCACGCCGCAGGCGAGGCGCAGGCACCAGAGCACGAGGCGCGACCAGCCCGAGATCACCCGGTAGCGCGCGAGGCGCGGCAGCGGCGCGCTGGCGAGCGCGAGCAGCGCGTAGGGCGGGGTGATGACGACGAGCGCGAGCCAGAACAGGGCCGAGCGCAGGACCGTCCTCACGGCGCGGCGGCCGGCCGCGTCACGGCGCGAGGCGCGCGGCGACGGCGGCGAGATCCGCGAACGCCTCGGTGCCGGGCGGCAGGCCGCCGGCTTCGCGCGTCTTCCTGCCCTTGCCGGTGAGGACGAGATAGGGCTTGCAGCCCACAGCCGTGGCGGCCTGAAGATCGCGCAGCGCATCGCCCACCATCGGCACGCCCGCGAGCTCGACGTCCATGCGCGCCGCGATCTCGCGCAGCAGTCCCGGCTTGGGCTTGCGGCATTCGCAGCCGGCCTCCGCGGCGTGCGGGCAAAAGAAGATCGCGTCGATGCGCCCGCCCGCCTGCGCGACCGCGCGGTGCAGCTCGGCGTGGATCGCGTTGAGCGTCGCCATGTCGATGAGGCCCTTGGCGATGCCCGCCTGGTTGGTCGCCACCACGCAGCGCCAGCCGCGTTGCGTGAGGCGCGCGATCGCCTCCAGGCTGCCCGGCAGCGGCTTCCACTCGGCCGGCGACTTGATGTACTGGTCGCTGTCGTAATTGATCGTTCCGTCGCGGTCCAGAATCACGAGCTTCATGCGAGTGATGCTTCCCTCATGCTTCAGACGGCGAGCTTGGAAAGATCGGCGACGCGGTTCATCGCCTCGCGCAAATCCCGCAGCAGGGCGAGACGGCTGCTGCGCAGCGACGGATCTTCCGTCATCACCATGACCTTGTCGAAGAAGGTATCGACCGGCGCCTTCAGCACCGCGAAGCTCTTCAGGTAGCCGGTGTAGTCGCCCTTCTCGTAGAGGGCCTTCGCGCTGGCCGAGGTCGACCGGATCGCCTCGTGCAGCGCCTGTTCGGCCGGCTCCTTCAGCGCGCCCGCCGCGAAGGTCTCGCCCTTCGCCTCCGCCTGCTTGAGGATGTTCGCGACGCGCTTGTTGGCCGCGGCGAGGCTCTCGGCCTCGGGCAGCGTCTGGAAGACCTTCACGGCCTCCAGCTGCTGCGGCACCACGCTCAGGTTGACCGGCATCTTGGAGAGCACCGCGTCCACCTGCAGCGTGGAATAGCCCTGCTCGCGAAGGTAGCCGGCGAAGCGCTCGAACAGGAAGTCGCGCAGCAGCGTGTGCGGCTTCTGGGCGAAGGGCTCGAAGGCGGCGTGGATGAGCTCCTTCAGCGACAGGTGAAGATTGCGCTCGACCAGGATGCGGACCACGCCGAGCGCCGCGCGGCGCAGCCCGAAGGGGTCCTTGTCGCCGGTGGGCTGCTGGCCGATGCCGAACAGGCCCGCCAGCGCGTCCATCTTGTCGGCGAGCGCGAGCACGCAGGCGACGCCGCCCTCGGGCAGCCGGTCGCCCGCGAAGCGCGGGCGGTAGTGCGCCTCGATCGCGTCGGCGACCTCGGGGGGCTCCTTGTCGTGCAGCGCGTAGTAGCGGCCCATCACGCCCTGCAGCTCGGGGAACTCGCCCACCATGCCGGTGAGCAGGTCCGCCTTGGCGAGCCAGGCGGCGCGCTCCGACAGGACGACGTCAGAGTGGAGCTGGCGCGCGATCTTGCCGGCGAGCAGCTGGATGCGCTCCACGCGCTCGAGCTGGCTGCCGAGCTTGTTGTGGTAGACGACCTTGGCGAGCAGCGGCGTGCGTTCTTCGAGCCGCTGCTTGCGGTCCTGATCGTAGAAGAAGCGCGCGTCCTCCAGCCTCGGCCGCACGACGCGCTGGTTGCCGCCGACGATATGCCGCGGATCGGCGACCTGCATGTTGGAGACGATGAGGAACTTGCCCGTGAGCCTGCCGTCCGCACCGAACAGCGGAAAGTATTTCTGGTTCTGCCGCATCGTCAGGATCAGGCACTCCTGCGGCACGGCGAGGAACGCCTGGTCGAACTCGCCCGCGTAGACGGACGGAAACTCGACCAGCGCAGTGACCTCGTCGAGCAGCCCCTGGTAGTCGCCGAGCCCCGCCTTCAGCTGCGCGGATTTTTCATTGAGGAGATTCTCGATTTGCGCCCGGCGCGCGGCGAAATCGACGACGACCTTGCCCTCGTCCTTCAGCTTCTTCTCGTACTCGTCGGCACTCGAGAGCACGATCTCGGCCTTGCCCATGAAGCGGTGCCCGCGCGTGCGGTCGCCCGATTTCAGCCCGAGCACCTCGCCCGGCACGACTTGCGTGCCGTGCAGCATCACGAGGCCGTGCACCGGCCGCACGAACTGCGCCTCGCCCGATCCCCAGCGCATGACTTTCGGGATGGGAAGCTTCTTGAGCGCCTTCTCGACGATTTCCGCAAGCACGGCGTGCAGCGTCACCCCGGTGTGTTTCACGTTGGCGACGACGATCTCGCCCTTTGGCGTCGTTCGGCGTTGCAGCGCGCTCAGCGCGACGCCGTGCTTCCTCGCAAATCCCTCCACCGCCTTGGCGTTGCTGCTCGCCGGCCCGTCGACCAGGCTCTCGGCATCCAGGCCGTCCGCGCGCACTTTCTCGATCGCCAGTGCGAGTCGCCGCGGCGTCGCGAAGACGTGCTTGCGGTGGTCCTTGTTCCGCAACCGGTGCCGGATGAGCTCCGACGTGACTTCCTCGGCGAACGCCTCGCTCAACTGCCGCAGCGACTTCGGCGGCAGCTCCTCGGTCAGCAGCTCGACCAGCAGCGTCGCTTCGCTCACCTCTTCACCATCGGGAAGCCGAGCCGCTCGCGCGAGTCGTAGTAGGCCTGCGCCACGGCGCGCGCGAGCGCGCGCACGCGGCCGATGTAGGCGGCGCGCTCGGTGACCGAGATCGCGCCGCGCGCCTCGAGCAGGTTGAAGGTGTGCGAGCTCTTCAGCACCATCTCGTAGGCGGGCAAAACGCATTGCGCGTCGACGAGTCTCCTGGCCTCTTGTTCGAATTTCTTGAAAAAATCAAATAGCAAATCGACGTTCGCGAGTTCAAAGTTGTACCGGGACTGCTCGACCTCGTTCTGGTGGTAGACGTCCCGGTAGGTGACGCCCGGCGTCCATTCCAGGTCGAAGATGCTGTCCTTGCCCTGCAGGACCATCGCCAGGCGCTCCAGGCCGTAGGTGATCTCGCCCAGCACCGGCTTGCAGGGCAGCGACCCGACTTCCTGGAAGTAGGTGAACTGCGTGATCTCCATGCCGTCCAGCCACACCTCCCAGCCCAGGCCCCAGGCGCCCAGCGTCGGCGACTCCCAGTCGTCCTCTACGAAGCGGATGTCGTGCTCCTGCGGGTCGACGCCGAGGTTCTTCAGCGACTCCAGGTAGACGTCCTGGATGTCGGCCGGCGAGGGCTTGAGCGCGACCTGGTACTGGTAGTAGTGCTGCAGGCGGTTCGGGTTGTCGCCGTAGCGCCCGTCCTTCGGCCGGCGCGAGGGTTGCACGTACGCGGCGTGCCAGGGCTCCGGGCCGATCGCGCGCAGGAAGGTCGCGGTGTGGAAGGTGCCCGCGCCCATCTCCATGTCGTAGGGCTGCAGCAGCGCGCAGCCGCGCCGGTCCCAGAAGTCGTTCAGGCGCAGGATGAGTTGCTGGAAGCTGAGCATCGGCGGGAAAGCGCGCCTGAATTCTAGCCGCTGTTCTACCCGCGGCGCCTGCGCCAGGCGAAGAAGGCGAGCAGCAGGCAGAGCGCGAGCGCCGGGCCGTCCGAGACCGCGACGTAGGGCGTGGCGCCCGAGCGGCCCTGCGCGCTCGCGTCCAGGCGGCCCTCGGCGAACTGCGGCAAGCGGGCGAGCACCGCGCCGTCGGCGCCGATCACCGCGGTGACGCCGGTGTTGGCGACGGTGAGGTGCATGCGGCCGGTCTCGAGCGCGCGCATGCGCGCGATCTGCAGGTGCTGGCCGGGCGCGAGCGAGTCGCCGAACCAGGCGACGTTGGAGACGTTGACGAGCAGCGTCGCCTCGGGAAGCTGGCGCAGGATCTCGGCGCCGTAGGCGTCCTCGTAGCAGATGTTGACGGCGATCTTCTGTCCCGCCGCCGCGATCGGCGTCGGCACCGAGCGGCCGCGCGCGAAATCGGCCATCGGGATGCGCAGCCACTCGCGCACGATCGCGCCGAAGCCGGGCGGAACGAACTCGCCGAACGGCACGAGGTGCGACTTGTCGTAGTACGCCTCCGGCGACAGGCCCAGGCTCACCACGCTGTTGAAGTATTCCCCGCCGCCGTTGCGGCGCACGACGCCGAGCAGCAGGTCGCCGCCGTTGCGCGCCGCCAGCGCGCGCAGGCCCTGCAGGTACGCCGGGTCGACGAGGTCGAGAAAGCGCGGCAGGGCGGTCTCCGGCAGCACGATCAGGCGCGCGCGGCTCGCGTCGGCGAGGCGCGCGTAGGCCGCGAGCGTGCGCTCGTAGCGCGCCGGGTCGAACTTCAGGTCCTGCGGCACGTTGCCCTGCACCAGGCTCACGCTCAGCGGCTCGCCCTGCGGCGCGGTCCAGGCCACCGCCTGCAGCGCGGCGCCCGCGACGCCGAGCGCGGCGAAGCCCGCGGCGGCGGCCCGGCGCGCGCGGCCCGCGGCGATCATCTGCAGCAGGCTCGCGGCGGCGAGCACGCCGAGCGAGACGAGGGTGACGCCCCCGAGCGGAGCATAGCCCGCGAGCGGCGTGTCGATCGCCGCCGTCCCCGCCGAGAGCCATGGAAAGCCGGTGAGCACCCAGCCGCGCAGCCATTCGGCGAGCACCCAGCAGGCGGGCGCGGCGAGCGCGCGCCAGGCGGGCGGCGCGAGCCGCGCCTGCGCCCAGCCGGACGCCGCTGGAAAGAGCGCGAGAAAAGCGCAGAACGCGAGCGTGGCGAAGGCCGCAAGCGGGGCGGGCATGCCGCCGAAGCGGTGCAGGCTCACGTAGACCCAGGAAACGCCCGCGAGGAAGTAGCCGAGGCCGAAGCAGAAGCCGAGCCGGAACGCCGCGCGCGGCGATTCCGCTCCTGCCCACAGGTGCAGCAGCACCGCGAGCGCCGCGAGCAGCACGGGGAACAGGTCGATCGGCGAGAAGCCCGCGACGGCCGCCGCGCCGGCGAGGAACGCGACGAGCTGCGCCCGCCGGCTCACGTCTTCGGCTTCTCTACGATCAGCGTATAGACGCGCCGGCTGTCGGCGCGCAGCACCTGGAACTTGAGCCCGGCGATCGAGAGCGCCTCGCCGCGCCGCGGCAGGCGCCCGAGGTGCGCGATCACCAGGCCGCCCACGGTGTCGTGCTCTTCGTCGGAGAACTCGGTGCCGAACGCGGCGTTGAAGTCGGCGATCTGCGTGAGCGCCTTGACGCGGAACCGGCCGCCGGGCTCGGCGAGGATGTTGTCGCTCGCCTCGTCGAAGTCGTACTCGTCCTCGATGTCGCCGACGATCTGCTCGAGCACGTCCTCGATGGTCACCAGGCCCGCCACGCCGCCGTACTCGTCGACCACGATCGCCATGTGGTTGCGGCTGGCGCGGAACTCGCGCAGCAGCACGTTCAGGCGCTTGGACTCCGGCACGAAAATCGCCGGGCGCAGCATCTCGCGCACGTTGAACGGCTCCTCGCCCGCGTAGTGGCGCAGCAGGTCCTTGGCGAGCAGCACGCCGATCACGTCGTCGCGGTTCTGGTCGATGACGGGGAAGCGCGAGTGCGCCGTGCCGATGACCTGCGGGATGAACTTGTCGACCGGCTCGTGGATGTCGATCACGTCCATGCGCGCGCGCGGCACCATGATGTCGCGCACCTGGATCTCGGACACCGTGAGCGCGCCCTCGATGATCGACAGCGCGTCGGCGTCGAGCAGGTTCCGCTGGTAGGCCGAGCGCAGCAGCCGCGTGAGCGCGGCGCGGTCCGTCGGCTCGCGCAGCAGCAGCGCGGCGAGGCGCTCGAGCAGACTGGGGCCGGCGGGGCTGGTCATTGCGGGCGGGAGCCCTATTCTAGCGCCGCAAGCTACGCGTAAGGGTCGGCGAAGCCGAGGCGCCGCAGGATGCGGATCTCGGCGCGCTCCATGCGTGCCGCGTCCGTTCCGCGCAGGTGGTCGTGGCCGCGAAGGTGCAGCACGCCGTGCACCACGAGGTGCGCATAATGCGCGCGCAGGGACTTTCGTTGCTGTATGGATTCTTTCCTGATGACGGAGTGGCAGAGGACAATATCGCCGCTGCCATCGCTGTAGCGGAACGACAGCACGTTGCTTGCGTAGTCTTTCGCTCTGTATTTCCTGTTCAGTTTCCTGGCTTCCGAAACGCCGACGATGCGCAAGGCGATGGCCGAGCGAGCGCGCGCAGCCGCGAGCGCGCATCGCCTGAGCAGGACCGCAGACGGCGCGCCAGCGACGGCGGCCTGCACGGCGACGCTACTTCGCGGGCGGGTTTTCTTCGGCGTTCTTTTCGTAGGCATCGATGATGCGCGCGACCAGCGGATGGCGCACCACGTCGGTGGCGGTGAAGTCGGTGAAGGCGATGCCGCGCACGCCCGCGAGAATGCGGCGCGCCTCCACGAGGCCGCTCTTCTGGCCGCGCTGCAGGTCGATCTGCGTGACGTCGCCCGTGACCACGGCCTTGGCGCCGAAGCCGATGCGCGTAAGGAACATCTTCATCTGCTCGGGCGTGGTGTTCTGCGCCTCGTCGAGGATGATGAACGCGTGATTCAGCGTCCGGCCGCGCATGTAGGCGAGCGGCGCGAGCTCGATCATGCCGCGCTCGAGCAGCTTGCCGGTCTTCTCGAAGCCCATGAGGTCGTAGAGCGCGTCGTAGAGCGGCCGCAGGTAGGGGTCGACCTTCTGCGCGAGGTCGCCCGGCAGGAAGCCCAGGCGCTCGCCGGCCTCCACCGCCGGGCGCACCAGCACGATGCGCTTGACCTTGTCGCGCTCGAGCGCGTCCACCGCGCAGGCGACCGCGAGGTAGGTCTTGCCGGTGCCCGCGGGCCCGACGCCCAGCGTGATGTCGTGCGCGAGGATGTTGTCGATGTACTGCACCTGGTGCGGCGTGCGGCCGTGCAGCTCCGGGCGGCGCGTGAGCAGCAGGGACTTGCCCTCGTCCTTCGCGGCGAAGTCCTGGCGCGCGACCTCGGCGAGCCCGAGCTGCACGTCGTCGAGGGAGAGCTCGTCGGACGCGAGCTCGTAGAAATGCCGCAGCGCGCGCGCCGCCTGCGCCGCGGGCTCGGGCGCGCCGCGCACCGAGAAGCGCGCGCCGCGGCGCGCGATCTCGACGTCGAGCGCCGATTCGATCTGGCGCAGGTTGGCGTCCATCGCGCCGCACAAGCGCGCGAGGCGCCGGTTGTCGACCGGCTCGAGCCGCAGCTGCACCGGCGGCGACGCCGGCCTATGCCGCATGAAGTGACGCGCGGGGCGCGTCGAGCAGTTCGCCGCGCAGCGTGTGGTGCCGGGCTTCGGTGATCTTCAGGTCGACGAACCGGCCGGCGAGCTCGGCGCGCGCCGGGAAGTTCGCGATGCGGTTGTTCTCCGTGCGCGCAGCGAGCTCGCGCGCGTCGCGCTTCGAGGGTCCCTCGACCAATGCGCGCTGGCGGCTTCCCACCATCGCTTCGCTCACCGCGCGCGCCTGCGCCTCGAGCTGCGCCTGCAGCCGCTGCAGCCGCTCCTGCTTCTCCGCCGGCGGCACGGCGTCGGCCAGCTCGGCGGCCGGCGTGCCCGGGCGCGCGCTGTAGAGGAACGAATATGAGCCGTCGAAGGCGAGCTCGCGCGCGAGCGCGAGCGTCGCCTCGAAATCGGCCGCGGTCTCGCCCGGGAAGCCGACGATGAAATCCGAGGTGAGCGAGATGCCCTCGCGCGCGCGGCGCAGGCGGCGCACGATCGAGCGGTACTCGAGCACCGTGTAGCCGCGCTTCATCGCCGCGAGCACCCGGTCCGAGCCCGACTGCACGGGCAGGTGCACGTGCGCGGCGAGCTTCGCGCAGCCCGCGTGCGCGTCGATCAGCCGCTGCGTGAACTCGCGCGGGTGCGAAGTGGTGTAGCGAATTCGCTCGATTCCCTGAATTTCATTCAAATAGAAGAGCAATTCCGCAAAATCCTGCTCGACCCCCTCGATCTTGCCGCGCCAGGCGTTGACGTTCTGGCCGAGCAGCGTCACTTCCTGCACGCCGCGCGCGGCGAGGCCGGCGATCTCGGCGATCACGTCGTCGAACGGGCGCGAGACCTCCGGGCCGCGCGTGTAGGGCACCACGCAGAAGCTGCAGTACTTGCTGCAGCCCTCCATGATCGAGACGAAGGCGCTGGCGGGACGGTCGCGCGCCTCGACGACCGCCTCCGGCAGCCGGTCGAATTTCTCGATCGCAGGGAAGCTCACGTCGACCTGCGGCCTGCCGCTCGCCCGCCGCCGCTCGAGCAGCTCGGGCAGCCGGTGCAGCGTCTGCGGGCCGAACACCACGTCCACGTAGGGCGCGCGCTCGACGATCGCACCGCCTTCCTGGCTCGCGACGCAGCCGCCGACCGCGATCATCAGGGCGGGGTTGGCGCGCTTCAGGTGCTTGAGGCGGCCGAGGTCGGCGAAGACCTTCTCCTGCGCCTTCTCGCGCACCGAGCAGGTGTTAAAGACGATGAGGTCGGCCTCGTGCGGCGCCGCGGCCGGCGC
>Ga0335082_10003376_pt1 | contig 17338 bp, 16 predicted proteins | sample Lox_Sample_41_FD_206718 | JGI IMG/M metagenome (GOLD analysis project Ga0335082, IMG submission 206718) | Soil microbial communities from Loxahatchee National Wildlife Refuge, Florida, United States - Lox_Sample_4.1 | ecosystem: Environmental > Terrestrial > Soil > Wetlands | place: USA... | reverse complement strand
GCCTCGAGCTCACCGTCGCCCTGCCCGCCGAGCCCTCGATGCCGTTCACCCTCCCCGACGGCCCGCTGCGCACCCAGTTGACCGCCGTGCTGCTCGGCCGCCGGCTGACGCCGGTGCTGGTGACCGACATCCGCCGCGGCTTGCGCGATTTGCTGCCGGCGCGCGCAACGGCCAGCGAGCCGCTCGCCGAAGTGGCGCTCGATACGGTCGAGCTGCGGACCCCCGACGGCCGGCCGGCGACGCCGCCCTACTTCGAGGTCGAGATCGAGCGCCGCGCCGGTCGGACGCGCGACCTCACCGCCCTCAGTCACGCGCTGCAGCAGCGCTTCGGGCTCATTCCTTCGCGCGCGGCCAAGCTCACCCGCGGCCTGGCCGAGCTGCACGGGTACACCCCGCCGCCGCCCGGCTCCGACACCATCGCTGCGAGCGATTCGGTAGCCGTCGCGGTGCGCAAGGTGGTGGCGGCCCAGCTCGCCCGGCTGCGCGCGGCGGATCCCGGCACACGGCTCGGCCGCGATTCCGAGCCGCTGCACGAGCAGCGCGTGGCGACCCGCCGCTTGCGCGCCGCCATTCGCACCTTCGCCGCCGGCATGCCGCCGCGCCTGCGCGAGACGCTGCGCGGCGAGCTGCGGTGGATCGCGCAGGAGCTCGGCGCGGTCCGCGACCTCGACGTGCAAATCGCCAACCTCGACTGGCATGCCCGGCACCTCGAGCCCTCGGCGCAGAGTCACCTGAACGCCTTCCGACAGCACCTGCAAGACGAGCGCGCGGCGCGCCGCGCGGCGCTCATCGCCACGCTCGACTCGCGGCGCTACTTCCAGCTGCTCGGCGCGCTCGAGCGCTTCGCCGCCAGCCCGCCGCCGCGCCGGCCGCGGGGCGACGCCGCCCAGCCGGTCGCCGCGCGCGGCCGCCGGGCCGTCAAACGCGCCGTCCGGCGGCTGCTCCAGCACGGCGACGCGATCGGCGAGCTGCCCAAGGCAGACGACCTGCACGCGCTGCGCATCCGCGCCAAGCGCGTGCGCTATCTGCTGGAGGCGTTGAAGCCGATCAGCGGCGCGGCCGGCCGCAAACTGGGCCGCCAGCTCGTCCGCCTACAGGACGTGCTCGGTCGCTTCAACGACGCGATGGTGGCCGCCACCTTCGTGCGCAAGTACCGCGACAGCCAATCGGCTCCCGCCGACGACCCCGTCCGACGCACCCTCACCGCCCTGGCCGACGCCGAGCTGCGCCGTGCGGGCGTGGCGCAGTCCGAGTTCGCCCGCGCCTGGCGCCGCTTCACCGCCAAGGTCACCTTGCGCCAGTACCGCGCGCTGCTCAGCGAGCTCAAGGCCGAGGCCCGCCAGCCGGCGCGAGCGTAGTCGGCGCGGCGGGGCACGCCAGCACCAGCCCGGAGCGCACCGGGTGGTGTCTCAGTCCGATTCACCACAGAGAACACAGAGGTTCACAGAGGTTCACAGAAGCAGAGGTGTGCCGGACCATGGCGACCAAGGATCCGGCATGCTGTGAGGGCCGTTGCGGCGTCGCCATGGCCCGGCGCACCTCTGCTCCGTGGGCCCTCCGTGGCCTCTGTGCCCTCTGTGGTTGAGTCGAACTGAGGCACTACCTTGCACCGCTCGGGGTGGCGCTGCCGGGGCCGTGTGTGCGAAAGATCGCCAGCCAATGAGCGTGGTGGTGTACCTGATGCGGCACGGGATCGCGGTCGATCCCGCGCCCGGAACGAGCGACGCCGATCGCGCGCTCACCGCCGAAGGCGTCCGCAAAACGGCCCGTGTCGCGGCTGGATTGCGCCAGGTCGGCGTCAAGCCGGACCTGGTCCTGTCCAGCCCGCTGCGCCGCGCCGAGGAGACGGCACACCTGGTCGCCGACGAGCTGGCGGTCAAGGCGGCGGTCGAGCTCTATCCGCCGCTGGCCGGGGGGTGTCCGGCCCGCGACGTCATCAAAGGGCTGCGGCCGTACCGCGCTGCGCGTGAGGTGCTGCTCGTCGGGCATCAGCCCGACCTCGGGGCGCTCGCCTCGTACCTCCTGACCGGGTCCGAAAACCTCGCCCCCCTGCCGTTCAAGAAGGCCGGCGTGGCAGCCATCGTCGTCGGCGGCCTGCCGCCGCGCGCCGCCGGCATGCTCGATTGGTTCCTCACCCCCGGCCAGCTCCGCGCCATCGCCGCGAGCGGAACCTGACGCCGCGGGCCGCGGACCGGTGCGGGCCGGCCCCCCCGGCTGGGGCCCCGCAACCGGCTTGCCCCAGGCTCAGAAAGGGAATATTTCCCACCTCAACCGCCCGTTCAGGGCCCGGCTTCAGCCGGCCAAGCAGTGAATCCGACCGGCCGGTCATTCCGTACGCACAGACGAGGGAAATTTTCTGCGATTCATGTCATCTCACTGACCGTAGGGTTAATCGAGGCGTTCGATGGCGCAGTCAGGGTTGAAGCGGGTAGAGCACGACGAGGCGTCCGGCGGCGGCGACGATACGCTGCTGCCCGAGCAGTTCTGGACCGAGCTCGCCGACCCCCGCACCGAGCCGGAGAAGCGGCTCATGGTGGCGGTGCTCGAAGAGGCGATCTCGCTGGTGGTGAACGGCAGCGGCGTGCACGGACGGGGCGCCGCGGTGCGCGAGGCGGATCGCTGGTTTTCCAGCGACGATCACTCCGGTCCGTTCGCGTTCGCCAGCATCTGCGACGTCCTGGGGCTCGACGTCGGACGGGTGCGCGCCGCGCTGGCCATCTGGCAGCATCGGCGCCAGTTTCGCCGCCCGCGTCTGCAAGCCGGGCGCGGCCGCCATCAGGTGCGCAGCGGGGCCCGCGGCCCGCGGCGCGCCGCCTGACCCGTACGCGCGCGTGGCCCGCGGCGCGTGGCCGGGCGCGCACGAACGCGGGCGGCGCCGTCGCTTGAATTCGCTCGGCGTACCTGCGACACGAGGGAAGTGCGTCGCGACAGCCACGGCGACGCCAGCCGAGCGGACGGGAAGCCATGATCGACGTCCTCGTGATGGTCCTGGCGGGCGGCCGCGGCGAGCGCCTCTATCCCCTCACCCGCGACCGCGCCAAGCCGGCGGTCCCCTTCGGCGGCCGCTACCGGATCATCGACTTCGTGCTCAGCAACTTCATCAACAGCGGCTTCTTCCGCGTCAAGGTGCTCACCCAGTACCGCAGCAACTCGTTGCTCATCCACCTGGCGCGCGGGTTCAACTTCGGCTCGCTCTCCGAGCACTACGTCGACGCGATTCCGGCCCATCAGGGCGTCGGCGAGCTCGGCTGGTACCTCGGCACGGCGGACGCGATCTACCAGAACCTCAGCATCGTCCACGACGAGCTGCCGCAGGACGTCGCGATCTTCGGCGGCGACCACATCTACAAGATGGACGTCCGGCAAATGATGGACTTCCACCGCGAGCACCATGCCGGCTGCACGGTGGCGGCGCTGCCCTACGACCGCGGCGAGGCGGCTGGAAAGTTCGGCATCATCGAAGTCGACGAGAGCTGGCGCATCGTCGGGTTCGAGGAAAAGCCGGACGATCCCAAACCGATCCCCGGCAACCCCAACCGGACGCTGGTCTCGATGGGCAACTACATCTTCAACAGCGAGGTACTGGAGGACGTGCTCGGCGAGGACCACGCCAACCCGGACTCCACGCACGACTTCGGCAAGGACGTCATCCCGGCGATGATCAGCCGCTACCCGGTCTTCGCCTACGACTTCCTGGACAACGTCGTCCCGGGCGAGAGCGATCGCGAGCGCGGCTACTGGCGGGATGTCGGAACGGTCGACGCCTACTTCGACGCCACCATGGACCTGCGCAGCGTCTCCCCGATGCTCAACCTGTACAACCACGCCTGGCCGATCCGCTCGGTGCTGCTGCAGTATCCGCCGGTCAAGTTCGTCTTCGACCAGACCGGCCGCTCGGGCATGGCGATGAACAGCATCGTCGCCAACGGGGCCATCATCTCGGGCGGCATGGTGCGCGACTCGGTCGTCTTCAACAACGTCTTCGTACACAGCTACTGCGACGTCCAGCAGTCGATTCTCATGCAGGGCGGCAACATCGGCCGCGGCGTGCACCTGCGGCGGGTCATCTGCGACAAGTACGTCACCATCGAGGACGGCACGGTCATCGGCGAGAACCCCGCGCTCGACGCCCAGCGCTTCCACGTCAGCCCCGGCGGCGTCGTGGTCGTCCCCAAGGGCGCCATCGTGCCGCGCGAAGGGCCGGTGCTGTCGAGCAGCTCGCTGCCGCCGCCGGGCAGCATTCAACCGCGCATTCACGAGCCCGGCTCGGTGAAGATCACCCCCGAGGGAGCGGAAAGCTGATCGGCTCGGGCGACGGGATACACCCCACCGCGCTCCGCTCTCCGATCGGCACGTACCGCAGCCGAGTCATCGCCACCTTCCACACCGCCGCCCGTGCGCGTCGCCTTCGTCACCCCCGAGGTCAACCCGTTCAGCAAGACGGGTGGGCTCGCCGACGTATCCGACGCGCTGCCCGCCGCGCTCGCCCGCCTCGGCGTCGAGGTCACGGTCTTCAGCCCCCTCTACCGCAGCGCCGCGAGCACCCTCGACCGCCTCGGCCTGACGGTCGAGGAGACCGGCGGCCCGGCGCTGTGGATCGGCGACGAACGGCATGCCCCGCGCTACCGGAGCGCGATCCGCGAGGGGTGCCGACTGGTCTTCGTCGGCGACGAGGCGTTCTATGACCGGCCGAGCCTGTACGTCGACGCCGATGGCGCCGACTACGCCGACAACGTCGCCCGCTTCGCCTTCCTGTGCCGATCCGTCCTCGAGTACTACGTCGCGCGAGGCGCCGCGCCGGATGTGTTTCATCTCAACGACTGGCAGACCGCGCTGGCACCGGTGTATCTGAAGACGATCTATCGACAACCCTCGTTCGCCGGCGCACGCACCGTGCTCACCCTGCACAACCTCGGCTACCAGGGCCGCTACCCCGCGCCGCAGCTCTATGCCACGGGTCTGGACTGGGGCGTGTTCCACATCGGCGCGCTCGAGTTCTACGGCCAGATCAACCTGCTCAAGGGCGGCGTCATCTTCGCCGACGCGATCACCACCGTCTCGCCGAGCTACGCCGAGGAGATCCGCCAGCCGGCCTTCGGCAACGGGCTGGACGGCGTCCTGCGCGACGCCGCCGGCAAGCTGAGCGGCATTCTGAACGGCATCGACACCCGGAGCTGGGACCCGGCCGCCGACCCGGTCCTGCCGGCGCGCTTCAGCGCCGCCGACCTGCGCGGCAAAGCCGTGTGCAAGCGCGCCCTGCAGGAGCGCGTGCGGCTGCCGGCGCAGCCGGACACGTTGCTTCTCGGCGCCATCAGCCGCTTCGACGCGCAGAAGGGCATCCCCTTGATCGTCGACGCCCTGCGCATGCTCGCACCGCTGCCCGTCCAGCTCGTCGCCCTGGGCTCCGGTGATGCCGCCCTCGAGCAGCGCTTGCGCACCCTCGCCGCCGCCCAACCGCAACGCGTCGCCGTGACCATCGGCTTTGACGAGCACCTCGCGCACCTGATCGAGGCCGGCGCCGACGCGTTCCTGATGCCCAGCGCCTACGAGCCCTGCGGTCTCAATCAGATGTACAGCCAGCGCTACGGCACCGTGCCGATCGTCCACGCCACGGGCGGGCTCAAGGACACGGTGGTCGACTACACGCCCCAGCGCCTCGCCGCCGGCGTGGCGTCCGGCTTCGGCTTCGATCGGTTCAATGCCGCCCACCTCGCCGAGGCCATCCTGCGGGCCTGGCACCTGTTCACGAACGCCCGATCGGACTGGCGCCGGTTGCAGGAGATCTGCATGCAGCTCGACCGCTCATGGACGACGAGCGCGCGCGCCTACGCCGCCCTGTACGCGCGCCTGGCCCCGGGGGCGTAGGTGCACGTCCCGGTGCTCCTGCACGAGGTGCTCGCCTACCTCGCCCCGCACCCCGGCGGTCGCTACGTCGACGCCACCATCGACGGCGGCGGACACACGCGCGCGGTGCTCGACGCCAGCGCCCCGGACGGCACCGTGCTCGGCATCGACCGCGACCCGGAGATCCTCACCGCACTGCGCGGCGGCCTCGCCGAGGCCATCGACGCCGGGCGCCTGCGCATCGCCCACGCCAGCTTCGCCGCCCTGACCCGGGTGCTCGCCGCGCAGGGCGTCACGAGCGCCGACGGCGTCCTCCTCGACCTCGGCGTCAGCTCTTTTCACCTCGACGCCAGTGGGCGCGGGTTCTCGTTCGCGCGGGACGAGCCGCTCGACATGCGCTTCGACCCCACCGATCCCGAGCGCGAGTCCGCCGCCGACATCCTCGCGTCGCGCAGCGCCGAGGCGCTCACCGCGCTGTTCCGCACCTATGGCGAGGAACGCTTCGCGTCGCGCATCGCCCGGACCATCGTCGCCCGCCGGCGGCAGGCGCCGCTGCGCACCACCGGCGAGCTGCTCGCGGCGGTCGAGCAGTCCCTCCCCCCGCACCTCCGCTGGCGCGCCGGACGCGACGCCGCCCGCGTCTTCCAGGCCCTCCGCATCGCCGCCAACGAGGAGCTCGAGGCCATCGCCGACGTCCTCCCGCAGGCGCTCGCCGCGCTCGCGCCCGGCGGACGGCTGGTGGTCATCAGCTTCCACTCGCTCGAAGACCGCCTGGTGAAGCACTTCCTGCGCGGCCAGGCGCAGGCGGGACGGGTCCGCCTCCTGACCCGCCGCCCCGTACAGCCGAGCGAGAGCGAGGTCGCCGCCAACCCGCGCGCCGCCAGCGCCAAGCTGCGTGCGGCGGAGAAGCTCACGCCGCAGTGAACCCGGCCTGTCCGATCGGCTCCGGCGCACGGTGGTCATTTCCGCTCAACTGTGGTTTCTCCCCGCCGGGAGGCCCAATGCACTACGAAGAGATCCGCTACGAGATCGCCGACCGTGTCCTGACGCTCACCCTGCAGCGCCCCGACAAGCTCAACGCCTTCACCGAGCGCATGTGCCGCGAGCTGATCGACGCCTTCGATCACGCCGACGCCGACGACGCGGTGCGCGCCGTGGTGGTCACCGGCGCCGGCCGGGCGTTCTGCGCCGGCGCCGACTTGAGCAGTGGCGGCGGAACCTTCGACTACGAGGGCCAGCAGCGCATCGACGACCACCGCGACGGCGGCGGCCTCGTCTCGCTGCGCATCTTCGCCATGCGCAAGCCGGTCATCGCCGCGATCAACGGACCGGCGGTCGGGGTCGGTGTGACCATGACGTTGCCCATGGATATCCGCATCGCCTCGTCGGCGGCCCGCTTCGGCTTCGTCTTCGCGCGCCGCGGGATCGTGCCGGAGGCCTGCAGCAGCTGGTTCCTGCCGCGTGTCGTCGGCATCGGCCAGGCACTCGAGTGGACCTACAGCGGTCGGCTCTTCGGCGCCGATGAGGCGCTGGCGGGCCGTCTGGTCAGCCGCGTCGTCGCGCCCGACGCCCTGCTCCCCACCGCCTACGCCGTGGCGCGGGAGATCGCCGACAACACCTCGGCGGTATCGATCGCCCTGACCCGCGCGCTGATGTGGCGCATGCTGGGCGCCGACGATCCGATGGTGGCGCACCAAGCCGACTCGAAGTGCATCTACTGGCTCGGCAGCGCGGCCGATGCCCACGAGGGCGTGTCGTCCTTCCTGGAGAAACGCCCGCCGCACTTCACCATGAGCGCGAGCAAGGACCTCCCGCCCTTCTACCCGTGGTGGCCGGAACGCCGCTTCAAGTAGCGTTCGCCACCATTCGGCGCCGCGGCATTCGCCGCGGTCCTAACGTCCCGACGCCTCGCGCAGGATCGCGGCGACGTGCTCGCGCAGCGACCCGGTGCGCCGTCCGAAGCGGTCGCGGGTGGCGAGCGCGATCTCCTTGCCGATCACGTCAGCGGTGATCAACTCGCTGATGAACCGGCACATGGCCTCGCGCATGCGCCGTTGGCGGGCCTGCAGACGGGCCTGGCGCTGCAGGGGGGTCAAGCCCTTCTCGCGCGGGTCAGGCAGCGACTCATCGCCCATCAGCTCGCGCAGGACGCGCCGCAGGCGCAGTTCCCATCCCGGCGGCAACGTCACGACCAGCTCGCCGGTCTTGTCGCCTGGCCGCGTCCGGATGGGCGGAGTACGGTGCATGACGTGCGCTCGCTAGCAGACAGCTTCGCGGCTTGTCCACCGAGAAGCAAGGGCGGCGTGTTGCCACCGGCATGGTGCTGTGGTTAGTGCTGGCGCGTGTACCGTACCCTGCTCGTCGCGCTGGGTGGATTGGTCGGCTCGGTGGCCCGCTACTGGCTGGCCGGCTGGGTGCAGGACATGAACGGCAGCCAGTTCCCCTTCGGCACGTTGGCGGTGAACCTGTCGGGCAGCTTCATCCTCGGACTGGTGATGACCTTGGCGCTCGAACGGGGTCTCCTCAGCGCCGACGTGCGTATCCTGCTTGGTACGGGCTTCTGCGGCGGCTTCACGACCATGTCCACGTTCAGCTACGAGACGTTCGCTTTGTTCCAGTACGGCAGCCCCGTCGATGCCGTGTCCAACATCGGACTGACGCTGGTCTCGTGCTTGAGCGCGGTGTGGCTGGGCGCCCTCACCGGGCGCCTGTTCTAAGGAGCGGCGATGAAGATCGAGGGCGAGGGCAAGCTCTTGCGCGTGTTCGTCGGCGAGTCCGACCGCTACGAGGGGCGCCCGCTGTTCGAGGCGATCGTGCGCAAGGCGCGCGAGCTCGGCCTGGCGGGCGCGACGGTCTGGCAGGGCATCGAGGGCTTCGGCGCGCGCAGCCGCATCCATACGGCCAAGATTCTCCGCTTGTCGGAGGATCTGCCGGTGGTCGTCGAGGTGGTGGACAGCGCGGAGAAGATCCGCGCTTTGCTCCCGTATCTCGACACGATGATGGAAGCGGCTGGCAGCGGCGGGCTGATCACCCTGGAGAAGGCCGAGATCATCAAGTACACGCACGGCCAGTAGCGCCGGCCCCACCGCCCTGCTCCAACCCGATGCGGTAGATGTCGCGCGCCGACCAGCCGCTCGCCTTCGCCAGCTGCTTGGCGATCTCCTTCAGGTGCATCCCCTCGTCGCGCAGCCGCGCCACCGCCGCACGGATTTCCGCCTCGGATGCCGCCTGCGCCGGCGCCTCGGCCGGCGCGACGAACAGGGTCACCTCACCGCGCGGGATGAGGTCGTCGGCGCGCGCCGCCAGCGCGACCGCCGTGTCGCGGACGAAGTCCTCGTAGAGCTTGGTCACCTCGCGCCCGATCACCACCTGGCGATCGCCCAGCTCGGCGGCGAGGTCGCGCAGCGTGGCGGCGAGCCGCCGACCCGCCTCGAAGCAGACGATGGTGCGGTCCTCGCTGCGCAGCCGCGCGAAGAACGCACGCCGGGCGGCGGATTTCGCCGGGACGAAGCCCTCGAACGTGAAACGGTCGGTCGGGACCCCGGCGACGCTGAGACCCGCGATGACCACCGACGCGCCGGGAATCGGTACGACGCGCAGGCCGGCGTCGATGGCGGCGCGGACCAGCCGGTAGCCGGGGTCGGCGATGCCGGGCGTACCGGCGTCGGAGATCAATGCGATGTCCTCCCCGGCCTTCAAGCGCTCGACCAGCCGCGGCGCGCGCGCGCGCTCGACGTGGTCGTGATAGCTGGTCAGCGGCGTGGCGATGCCGTAGTGGGTGAGCAGCTTACGGCTGTGGCGGGTGTCCTCGGCCGCGATGCAGTCGACTTCCTTCAAGACGCGCAGCGCGCGCAGCGTGATGTCCTCGAGGTTGCCGAGCGGCGTGGCCACCACGTACAGCGTTCCGGCCATGGCGCACTCTCTCCCCTCCGGCGCCGGCTTTGCAAGGCGCTGCGCGTGCCTCGCGCATGCGGCTGCGGGTGCGGTCAACGCGGGAGGACTCGCCGCCGCGGATCACGCCGCGCCGCGTGAGCTGGCGGCCCCGTCCTCGACCCGCTCCACGGGAACGACCTGCCCGCTGCGCGCGGCGGCGTAGCACGCGTCGGCGACGGCGACCGCGCGCAGGCCATCCGCGAGCGTGATCGGCATGGGCGCGCCGCACCGCAGCGCGGCGACGAAGTCGCGCACGACCTCGAGCACCGTCGGCACGCTGTCGCCGACGACCAGCGGCTCGACCGTCGTCCCGACCACCCGGACGGCACGGTTGATCACGTGGTCGCCGATCAGGGTGCCGCGTTCGCCGCCCAGCTCGATGTGCGCGTTGCGCCCGCCGGCGCTGCGGGTGCACGACGCCGTCGCCAGCGCCGCCCCGCCGCCGAGGCACACGGTGGCGACGAAGTTGTCTTCCGTCCGGCGCGTGTGCACGGCCTGCATCTGGCAGGTCACGGAGTCCGCCGCGAGGCCGGTCAGCACCTGCATGAGGTCGAAGGCATGGACCCCGGTATGCAGCACGATTCCACCCCCCGACTGGGCCGGATCGTCGAGCCATCCGAGCGGCGAGCGCTCGAAGCGCTGGGTGAACGTCAACGAACGCAGCGGTCCGACGTCGGGGCACGCCGCCCGCAGGGCGCGCACCACGGCATTGTACCGAAGCGTCTGGGCCACCATCAGCGGGATCGGATGGGCGCGCAGGGCCGCCAGCATCGCGCGCCCTACCACCAGACTGGGCGCGGCCGGTTTCTCCAACAGCAGGGGAACGCCGGCGCGCGCCGCGTGCGTCACGATGTCGAGGTGCACGGTCGGCGGCACGACGGCGATGATCGCGTCGACCCCGCTCGACTCGATCAGCTCGCGGTAGTCGGCGAACGGACGGGCGCCGAGCTCGCGCGCCGCGGCCGTGGCCTTGGCGCCGTCGCGCCGGGCGATCGCTGCCAGCTCCAGGTCGGGAAGGTCGTGGCGAATGTGATGGGCGTAGCGGGCCCCGTGCTTGCCGACCCCGATCAGCCCGATGCGCCGGATCTGCCGCGCGCCCATGCGCCATCTGTTACACCACGTTCGTGTATGCCGCCAGGCAGGGAGTGCGGCGCGCGACCTTGCCCTCGCCACGCCGCCTTGTTACCACCGCACTGCCGCGGTGCTGCGCATGCCGGAGACCCTGCCTGCCCACGTCGACCTCGACGCCATCGCCCGCCGAGTCGGCACGCCCTTTTATCTCTACAGCGCCGACGTGTTGCGCCGCCGCATCGCCGACGTTCGCGCCATCGCACCGGGCGGGATGCTGCAGGCGCGCTACGCGATGAAGGCCTGCTCGATCCGTCGCCTGCTCGAGCTCGTGCGCGAGGCCGGGGTGTGGATCGACGCGGTGTCGGGCAACGAGGCGCTGCGCGCCCACGCCGCCGGTTTCGCCGCCGGCGCCGCCCCGCCGGTGATCCTGCTCACCGCCGACGTGTTCCGCGACAACGCGCTCGAGGTCGTGCGCCAGCACGGCATCCTGCCCAACATCGGCTCGCCCGGTATGCTCGCTGCGTTGCTCCGCGCCGGCTATCGAGGACCGATCGGGGTGCGCGTCAACCCCGGCTTCGGCCACGGCCACGTGCAGGAGACCGACACCGGCGGGCCGAGCTCGAAGCACGGCATCTGGCACGAGGATCTCGACGCGGTGCGCGACGCCGCGGCGCGCGCCGAGTGCCCGATCATCCTCCTGCATGCGCACGTCGGCAGCGGTCCGCAGATCGACGAGTTCAACGCCAACATGGGCAACCTCGAGCGATTCCTCGACGAGCGCGTCGCCGACTTCCCCGATCTGCAGGCGGTCAACTTCGGCGGTGGCATTCCGCATCCGTATCGACCCGGGATGCCGAGCATCGATCTCACGCCGCTCGGCCGGATTTTGCAGGCGGCGCAACGGCGACTCAGCGACCGTGCCCGCCGGCCCCTGCGGGTCGAAATCGAGCCGGGCCGCTATCTCGCCGCGCCATGCGCCTGGCTGGTGGCGCGCGTGACCGACATCAAAGCGACGCGCACGAACGAGAAGGGGCCGGGGCACACGTTCGTCATGGCCGACGCCGGCTTCGTCGACCTGGTGCGCCCAGCGATGTACGGCGCCTACCACCACATCACCGTTCATGGGGCGCCGCCCGACGCGCCGGCCCAACCGCTCGTCGTTGCCGGACCGCTGTGCGAATCGGGCGACGTCTTCACCCGCGACGCCGCCGAACTGTTGCAGCCGCGCCCGTTGCCGCTGCCGCGAGTGGGCGATCTGCTGGTCCTGCACGACGCCGGCGCCTACGGCATGACGATGAGCTCGAACTACAACTCCATCGGGCGCGCCCCGCAGGTATGGATCGAGAACGGGCGCGCGTCTCTCGCGTCGCGCCGCGAGACGCTGGCCGACGTCACGCGCACCGAGTGCTTCGAGCCGCTCGACTAGCGGTCGGGGATCGGGGGTTGGGGGTCGGTGGCGGCAGACGATTCGGCGGGCGCGGAGCCTGACCGTCGACTGACGCCCTACGTCGCGCCGGACCAGCACCAGCCGGAGTTCACCGTCCGGGCCGTCGTGCTCGGGACGGTGCTGTCGGTGGCGTTCGGCATGGTGAACGCGTACCTCGGCCTCAAGGTCGGCCTCACCACCTCGGCCTCGATCCCCGCCGCGGTGCTGTCGATGGCGGTGCTGCGCGGCATCCTCGGTCGCGGAACGATCCTCGAGAACAACGTCGTGCAGACCATCGCCTCGGCCGGCGACTCGCTCGCCGCCGGGGTGGTCTTCACCATACCGGCGCTCATCTTCCTCGGCCTCGATCCGAGCGGGTTTCGCATCTTCCTGATCGCCGTCACCGCCGGGCTGCTCGGCGTGCTGATGATGATCCCGCTCCGCCACGAGCTGACCGTGGGCGAGCACGGGCGGCTGCCGTTTCCCGAGGGCACCGCCTGCGCGACGGTGCTGATCGCCGGCGACCGCGGCCGCGCCGCGGCGCGACCGGTGTTCTTCGGCATCGGGCTCGGCGCCGCCTATCAGCTCGCCGTGCGCGGTCTGCGCCTGTGGGGCGAGAGCGTGTTCGCCAGCTTCGCCGCCCTGCACAAGCTGTCCATCGGCGCCGAGCTGAGTCCGCTCTTCCTCGGGGTCGGCTACCTGATCGGCGCGCGCATCGCGGCGACCATGCTGGCCGGCGGCGTGCTCGCCTGGGTCGTACTGATTCCGGGCTTCGACCTACTGTCGGGGTCGGCGACCGGCGCCGTGTTCGGCCTGCCCGGCGACCTCGCGGGCATGGACGCGTGGCAGATCTGGCGCGGCTATGTGCGCTTCGTCGGCGCCGGGGCCGTCGCCTGCGGCGGGATGTGGTCGATTGGCCGCGCCACGCCGGTCATGTGGCGTGCCGTGACGTCGATGGCGGGCGCACTGCGCGGCGAACGCACCGCGGCGCCGCCGCGCACCGAGGTCGATCTCTCCCCGGCGGTGGTGGTCGGCGGGATCGCCGTCCTCGGCCTGGCAATGTGGCTGGTGCCGGCCTTCGAGATGCGGCTGCCCGAGGTGCTGCTGGCGTTGCTGTTCACGTTCTTCTTCGTGGTGGTCTCGGCGCGCATCGTCGGGTTGGTCGGCACCACCTCGCAGCCGGTCTCCGGCATGACCATCACGGCGCTGCTCGGCACCGCCTTCGTCTTGAGCGGCCTCGGATACGACGGCCACAGTGGCATGGCCGCCACGTTGGCGGTGGCCGCGATCGTCTGCACCGCGATCGCCCTCGCCGGCGATGCGAGTCAGGATCTCAAATGCGGCGCGCTGGTCGGCGCGACACCCCGCGCGCTGGAGCTCGGGCAGATGATCGGCGTGCTGGCCGCCGCCGTGCGCGCCGGGTGGGTCCTCTATCTCCTCCATCAGGCCTACACGATCGGCTCGGAGATGCTGCCCGCGCCACAGGCGAGGCTCATGGCCACGTTGGCCGAGGGCGTCATGCACGGCCACCTCCCCTGGGCGTTGCTCGGCCTCGGCGCGGCACTGGCAGCGGGCGCCGAGCTGGCGGGCATCGCCAGCCTGCCGTTCGCCATCGGCCTCTACTTGCCGATCACCACCACCGCGTCGCTGATCTTCGGCGGACTGATCGCCGAGTGGCGCCGCGGCCCGGCCCGCGAGGACGATCCGGCCACCCTGTTCGCCTCCGGCCTCATCGCCGGCGACGCGCTGCTCGGCATCGCGTTCGCCGGCGTCGTGGTGGCCGGCTGGGACGGGCTGTTCGCCGTACGGACACCCGGCAGCTCCCTGGCCGATGCGGCCTTCACCATCGCACCGTTCGCGCTGCTCGCCGCGGTGCTCGCGCGGTACGTGCGTTCGGCGCAGCGTTGACCGGGCCCCAACCGCGGCGCGCGGTGGACGACCGTCGAAAGGGCGGCGGGCCGGCCCGTTCGCGTCGGCGGGTGTGGGCTTGATAACCAACCGGCACGCATGCGCGCGTCGCCTCACGTCGCCGTCGCCTCGGCCCCGCTCGATCGGCGCAGCATCTGGCTGCGCGGCATCGGCGTCATCCTGCTGAGCTCGGTCCTCTTCGGCGCGATGGCGGTCGGCGTCCGCATCGCGACGCGGGAGATGGCGGCCGGCGCCGTCGCCTTCGTTCGATTCCTCGGCTCGCTCCTGGTCCTGCTGGCCATGCGCCGCGGGCAGAGCCTGCGGCCGGTGGGCCCCTGGCCGCGCGTCCTCCTGCGCGGGCTGCTCGGCGCGGGGGCGATCCTGCTCTACTATCGCGGCATCGAAGGCGCCGGTGCCGGGCTCGCCACGCTACTGCACTGCACCTACCCGATCTGGACCGCGCTGTTCGCCACGACGCTCATGCACGAGCGGTTCGATCTGGCGACCGCGCTCGCCATCGGTCTGTGCCTGGGCGGGATCGCGGTGGTCGTCGGTCCCGGTGCGAACCTGTCGGCCGCAGCCACCGCGGGCAGCCTGAGCGCGCTGGCGGCCTCGGTGCTGGCCGGCGGCGCCGTCGCCACCGCCCGCCAGCTCCGCATGGTCGAGAGCGCATTCCTGGTGACGACCTACTTCATGGCGGTGGGAACCGTGCTCACGGCGCCCGCGCTGCTCGCCGGTCTGCCGCCGATCTCCCTCGCGCTGGCCGCCACCCTCGCCGGGATCGTGCTCACCTCGGTAGCCGCCCAATATCTGCTCCATCAGGGGCTCGGGTTCGCGCCGGCCACGCAGGCCAGCCTCGCCGCCGCCGTCAGCACCGTCACCGCCGCCGGCTTCGAGGCGATCTGGCTCGGCGAGCGCCTGAGCCTCCACACGCTGGCCGGCGCGGCGCTGATGCTGGCGGCCGTCGCGCTCGCCGCCGCGCGCCAATCCTAGCGCCCGCGCTCGGCGTCGAGGGCGCGGCGCGCCGCGTTTTGCCTTGCCCCAGCAGGGCTGCTAACGCAATCCACATCCCAGCATGCCGAGCCTGAGCACAGTGTCCGACTGGGGCTTCGCCAGCGAGCTCGACGACGTCGGCGGCGAGGTCGCCATCGTCGGCATCGGCGATGCCGACTACTCCAAAGCCTCCGGCCGCACCACGTACGAGATCGCCGCCCAGGCGACCGAGCGCGCCCTCGCCGACGCGGGGCTCACCCCGCGCGACATCGACGGCGTCATGTACGTTCCGTTCTCCGGCGACCAGTTCGACGGCCGCGCGTTTCACGCCCACTTCGGCACCTCGCACGACCTCTGGGTCTCAGACAAGGGCGGCGGCATGGTGTGGGCAGGGTCGGCGCCGTACGACGCCGCGCTGGCGATCCGCTCCGGACGGGCGAGCTGCATCTTGAACACGTTCTCGGTGGCGTGGGCCACGCAACGCTCGCAGATGGTCGGTGGGCCGGGGCACGTGCACGCCGAGGATCTCTACAAGCAGAACCTCGAAGTACCGTTCGGGTGGTTCCCGCAGCCGGTCTACTTCGCCACCATCGCCCGCCGCCACATGTACGAGTTCGGCACCACGCCGGAACAGCTCGGGGCCATCGCCGTCGCCTGCCGGCGGCACGCCAGCCTGACGCCGGGCGCGGTGATGCGCGACAAGCCACTGACGTTGGCCGACTACCTGCGCAGTCCCCTCATTGCCGACCCCTTTCGCAAGGAGGACTGCTGCCTGATTTCGGACGGCGGCGCCGCCTACATCATGACCTCGCTCGAGCGCGCCCGCGACCTGCGCCAGCCGATCGTCGCCGTGCTCGGGGTCGGCGTCGGCAATTCGCGCACCGGCGCGTACTGGTCCCAACAGGGCGCGTTCACGTCGACCCCACAGGTGTTCGCCGCACCCGGTGCGTTTACCATGGCGGGCATCCGGCCGGCAGACGTCGACGTGCTGGCGTGCTACGACCCGTTTACGATCGTGTCGCTGATGCAGATCGAGGACATGGGCTTCTGTCGCAAGGGCGAGGGCGGGTCGTTCGTCGCCGGCGACGCCCTGCACTTCGACGCCGGCACGCTGCCCTACAACACCCACGGCGGCATGCTCTCGCACGCCTACGTGCTCGGCATCGCGCACGTCGTCGAGATCGTCCGCCAGCTGCGCCACCGCGCCGCCGCGCAGGTGCCGGATGCCGCCATCGGCATCTACGGCGGCTACACCGGCCCGCAGGCGAGCACGCTCATCCTCGGGAGGCACTGATGCACGCCGACTTTCCCCTCCCCGACGTGAGCTGGGAGCCGACCCGCGAGTTCTGGGCCGGGGCGGCGCGCGGCGAGCTGCGCATTCCCCGCTGCGATGCCTGCGCGCGCTACGTGTGGTACCCGGAAACTCCCTGCCGCCGGTGCGGCGGCACGCGCCTGACCTGGAGCACGGTTGGCGGACGCGGCCGGCTGTTCTCGTGGGTCGTGGTCCACTACGCATGGATCCCGCAACTCTCCGATCGCCTGCCGTTCGTCACCGGGCTGGTGGCGCTCGACGAGGATCCGGCGGTCCGCCTGGCCACCTATGTCGTCGACTGTGTGCCCGACCGCTTGCGCTGCGACCTGCCGGTGCGGGTGGTGTTCCGCCCCCTGCGCTTTCCCGGCGTCGCGCGCGAGGTGGTCGCGCCGCTGTTCGCCCCCGGAGAGGCCTGATCGCCGCCCCGCCGTCGCCGTTCCGCCCATGTGAGGAGACCGCCATGACCGAACCGTTCTTCGAGGTCGCCAGCATCGACTATCCGATCATCGATTCCGACGCGCACGTGAACGAGCCGCCGACCCTCTGGCAGGAGCGCGTGCCGGCGCGGCTCAAACACCGCGCGCCGAAGGTGCTGCATCAGCCCGACGGCGACGTGTGGTCGTTCGACGACGGAAAGAAGATTCGGCCGGTGGGGCTCACGGCGACCGCCGGGTTGAGCTACCTGCAGTTTCGCCCGTCGGGCTATACATATGAATCCATCCGCCCCGGCAGCTTCGACACCGCCGAACGTCTCAAAGACCTGGACGCGGACGGCTTGTACGCGCAGGTGCTCTATCCGAGCGTCACGCTCGCCGGCGCGCGCACCTACACGGACGAGCGCGAGCTGCAGT
>Ga0335082_10003375_pt1 | contig 17339 bp, 17 predicted proteins | sample Lox_Sample_41_FD_206718 | JGI IMG/M metagenome (GOLD analysis project Ga0335082, IMG submission 206718) | Soil microbial communities from Loxahatchee National Wildlife Refuge, Florida, United States - Lox_Sample_4.1 | ecosystem: Environmental > Terrestrial > Soil > Wetlands | place: USA... | reverse complement strand
CGGCTGGCTGGCGTTGCTGGCCGCGCTGCGCGACCAGCGCGCGCAACTCGCCGGGCACCTGCAGGCGATCGCGGCCCTGCCCAGCGCCGGGGTCACCGGACCCCTGGTCGACGACCTCGCCCGGTGGACCCGCGCCCTGACCGCGGAGACGCCGGCCCTCACGCTGCACCACCTCGAGCAGATGGCTACCCCGATGACACGACTAGCCGCGCTCGACCGCATCGAGGCGGCCGTCCGCGCCGGGCGCGCCGACCTGGCTCGTGACTGGTCGGCAGAACTCGATCAGTTTGGCGTGGCGGTCGAATCGGGCTGGGCGCGCGCCGCCGCCGCATACGGACGCGCCCTGCTATCCGACGACACGCACGCGCCCGAGCAGTTCGAGCAGGCGATCCAGCACGCTGGCACGTCCGCGCGCCGGTTCGACCGGGCGCGCATCCACCTCGGCTACGGCGAGTACCTGCGCCGCGCCCGCCGCCGGGTCGATGCCCGCGCCCACCTGCGCACCGCGCTCGACTTGTTCGAGGACCTCGGGGCCGCGCGGTGGGCCACGCGCGCCGCGCACGAGCTGCGCGCCTCCGGCGAGACCGCCCGCCGCCGCGACGTCACCACCGCGACCCAGCTCACCGCCCAGGAACGGCAGGTCGCCGCGCTCGTTCGGCAGGGCCTGTCCAACCGGGACGCCGCCGCACAGCTGTTCCTCAGCCCCCGCACCGTCGACTTCCACCTGCGCAACGTGTTCAGCAAGCTCGGCCTCAGCTCCCGAGCCGAGCTTGCCGCGCTCCAGCTCGCCTGAGCATCCACCGCGGCCGCGGCCGGTGAACCTGGCGATTCTCCCGGTGCGACGCCTCCCCGGCGGCTCATAGCGTCTGACAGCAACCGGACGTAAAGGAGCCCCTGATGACCGGCATCGCCACTACAACCCCGGTGATATCCAGGCCGAGAAGGAGACTGCGTGCGCTGCCCGGACCCGCCATCTGCGGCGTTGCCGTGGGCGTTATCCAGGCGGCGTCACCGCTCGGCTTCTGGGGCTGGCCGGCCACGGCCTGAAGGACCTGTGGCAGCACCGCACTCACTTCGTCCGCAACACGCGCTGGTGGCCACCGTTCTGCGCCACGGTCGACTGGGTCGCCGCCGGAATCCTCACCGCCGCACTAGTGACGGGAGTTTCCTTCCATGGCTAGGCAACGGCACCTGGGCAGCCGGGTGGGCGTACGACGCCCAGGACCGATGGTGGTGCCTTCCGCGCCCGCCAGGTGGTGGTGGCGACCCGTCCGTTCCAGGTGCCCTATGTGCCGTCGGCCGCGCAGCGGCTCGACGGCTCGGTGACTCAGCTGCACAGCGCCGGATACCGCAACCCGCGAACTTTGCCGCCCGGGCCGGTGCTGGTCGTGGGCGGCGGCAACTCCGGGTTCCAGATCGCCGAAGAGCTCGCCGCCAGCACCGTGATCTGGACGACCGGTTACCGCTCGGACTACTCCTGGATGCACCTGCTCGGCTTCGTCCGCGAAGACGCCGCCTACCTCGCCGACCGCATCACCAGCGCGCCCCCGCCGTTCAGGGCAGGGCGGTCCGGCGGGCAGGGTCTTGGTCTTGGTCGGCAGCAGTGGATAGCGCGGTAGCGTGGGCCGGGCCGGCTGGCTGGGTCAGCGGCCCGTTGCGGAACAGCGTCAGGGCGACGATCGCGCCGAAGGCGAGGATGGCGGCGGACCACCAGAAGGCGGTGGTGTAGCCGTGGATCAGGGCGAGCCCCGTCAGCTGCTGGCTGGGGCGGCCGTGAACAGTGGTGGCCGGGCTGAGATGGGCGGCGATGTAGCTGGCGACGGTGCTGGCGAAGATGGTGTTGAGCAGGGAGGTACCGATCGAGCCGCCGAGCTGCTGCCCGGTGTTGATGGTGGCCGAGGCCACGCCGGCGTCGCGGGGGCCGACACCGAAGGTGCCGGTGTTGAACACCGGCGCGAACACCAGCCCGAAGCCCGCGCCGATGATCAGCAGTGAGGGCAGGACGGCGGTGGCGTAGCTGGAGTGCACGCCGATCCTGGTCAGCAGGACCAGCCCGATGGCGGCGAGCAGCAGCCCGGCCGGTGCCAGCGGCCGGGGCCCGGTCCGGGGCATCAGCACGACGTTGGAGGTGACCGAGGCCGCCATGATGCAGGCGACCATCGGCAGGAACGCCACCCCGGTGATCGCCGGCGTGAAGCCCAGGGTCTGCTGCAGGTAGTAGGTGAGGAACAAGAAGACCCCGAACATGCCCGTGGCGGCGATCAGCATGGTCAGGTAGGCGCCGCCGCGGTTGCGGTCGGCCACGATCCGCGGCGGCAGCAGCGGCTCGGCCGCGCGGGCCTGCCGCCAGGCGAACCCGGCCAGCAAGACCACCCCGGCGGCGAGGAAGCCCCAGGTCGAGGGCGTGTGCCAGCCGTGCAGGGCGGCGTTGGAGAAGCCGTAGACGATGCAGAACATGCCGCCGGAGACCAGCGCCGCGCCGGGCAGGTCCAGCCTGGGCTTTCCCGGTGCGGGCTGGCGGTGCAGCAGTGTCACGGCGCCCGCGGTGGCGATGGCGGCGAAGATCAGGTTCACGTACAGGCACCAGCGCCAGGACACGTACTCGGTGAGTATCCCGCCCAGCAGCAGCCCGATCGCGCCGCCGGTTCCGGCGACCGCGCCGTATACGCCGAAGGCCCGGCCGCGTTCCTTGGGCTCGGTGAACGTCACGGCGAGCAGCGACAGCGCCGACGGCGCGAGCAAGGCCCCGAACGCCCCCTGGCAGGCCCGCGCCGCCACCAGCATGGCGAAGTTCACCGCCGCCCCGCCGGCCGCGGACGCGGCGGCGAACCCGATCAGGCCGGCCACGAACGTCAGCTTCCGGCCGAGCAGGTCAGCCAGCTTGCCGCCCAGAAGCAGCAGGCTGCCGAACGCCAGCGCGTAGGCGGTGACCACCCACTGCCGGTCCACGATGGAGAACCCCAGATCGCGTTGCGCGGTCGGCAGCGCGATGTTCATGATCGTCGCGTCGAGCACGATCATGAGCTGCGCGAGGGCGATCACCCCCAGGATCAGCCACCGGTGTTCCGGCGCGGCGGGCCTGGCATCTGCGGGCTGGGTCATGGCATGCCCTTCCTGGCGCGGACTTGGTTACCGTCACTCATGTGGCTTCCCTCCTGCGGTGGCGTCCGGGGAGCCGCAGGCGCGGGCGGCTGGTGCCGTGGCCAGGGGATAGACGACCTCGTCCATGATCTGGCAGGCGAACCGGGTGCCGGGGAGCTCACCGGACATCACCAGCTGCTGCAGGGCGAGCGCGGGGAACAGCCGGGACAGCAGGTCCAGGTCGTGGCCGCCGGGCATCTCGCCCCGGGCCGCGGCCCGCTCGAACACCGTCCGGAAACCTGCCATCCGCGGCGCGATGAACTTCTCCCCGAACACGCACCGCAGCTCGGCGTCATGGGCCAGGGCGTTGACCATGCCGATCGTCATCTGGGCGCCGAACTGGCCCTCCGCGCTGGTGATGGACTCCGCCAAGGCGCGCAGGTCGTCTCGCAGCGACCCGGTGTCCGGGATATCGGGGACGCCCTTCAGGCTGCTCAGCGAATCGACGACAAGCTCCGCCTTGTCCTGCCATCGCCGGTAGATCGTGGTCTTGGCGGCGCCGGCGCGCGCGGCCACGGCATCCATGGTCAGGCGGTCATAGCCCACCTCGGCGAGCAAGGCGAGCGCCGCCTCCCGCAAGACCAGGTCACGCGAGCTGTCCAGGTAACGACCGCCCCGGCCGCGGGTCTGAGACACCTCGCCGCCTCGGTGGGCCCGGCCCATGCTGGTCCTCCTTGTAGCGCTTCCGCAACGGAAGCGTTTCGCTACTACATAGTAGCGTTATGCGTAACGAGGCTGAATCGGGCCAGTTCGGCATCGGGCTGCCGCCGTTGACAACAGGATATCAATGTGATATCACATTTACAGGTGACCGGCACCACGGTCCACAGGAGGCGATCCCGATGAACGCACCCAACGACAACACCGCCGCGAACGGCCTGCGCGGGTGGTGGCGATCTCCCCCGCGACCCGGCCTGCAACGCCTGATCAACCCGATTGAGTACCGCCACCTCCGCGTCTTCGGGGTCACGCGTATCGCCGGCGGCGGTGTTGCGGCCGCCGCGGGCGTCGTGTGCCTCTCCTACGGTGTCCACGGATGGGCGGCCTTCTTCCTGGTTCTTGCGGCGCTGAACTTCGCGGGCGGCTCCTGGTACCTCACCATCGATCGCTCCGCACCCGCCCGGACCTGAGGGGCGCTCATGTGCCCGGCCGGTGTCCCGCGAACCCGGCCGCAGATCCGCGGGACACCAGGCCGACGCGGGTCATCCCGTGGCCTGGACGGCCTCGAGGATGACGCGGGTCACGACCGCCGCCTCGGAGATGAGGGACAGGTGCCCGGCGTCGACGTCGGTGATGCGGGCGCCCGCGCGCTTGGCCATGAACGTCAGCTCCGCAGGCGGGATGACCTGGTCCCCCGTCCCGATGACGGCCCAGGACGGGATGGTCTTCCAGGCCGGGGGCCCGGACGGCTCGGTGAACGCGCTGGCCGTGAGCGGCCGCAGGGTGGCCGCGATGACCGCGGCCTGGCTGGCGGGCAGGCCGGTGGCAAAGCATCCGGGGACGAGCTCCGGCTTGATGTAGAGGTCGACGTCACCGGCTGGCGCGCCGGGGTAGGGCACCGGGTTGAAGGCCTCGTTACCCAGGCAGGATCCGGGCTCCGCGCTGGCCAGGCCGCCGATGGTATCGCCCTCATCGGGAATGAAGGCGTCCACGTACACCAGGGCCCTGACCCCGGGGGCGCCGACCGCGGCGTTGGTGATGACCGCCCCGCCGTAGGAGTGCCCGACCAGGACGACCGGCTGCCCCTGGAGGGCTGCGTTCTGGGTCAGGAACTGGTGCACGTAGGCGGAGTCCTGCGGCAGGCCACGCAGCGGGTTGGGCGGCGCGTACACGGTGAAGCCGCGCTGCTGCAGCTCGGGGATGACGCTGTTCCAGCTCGAGGCGTCCGCCCAGGCGCCGTGGACAAGTACGATCGCGGGCTGACTGAGTGACATGAGGGTTTCCTTTCCTCGGTGGGGTCGCTAGCACCACTGTCGCGCCCGGCTGCCGGGATCGCCTCCGTAGGAATCCCTAGCGCGTCCCCCGCGGACACCAGCGCAGCCAGGGGATCGGCCCTAGGGACTTCGACGGATGCGAGCGCCGCTGGGTCGGCGAGACGCTGCGTAGTAACCCATCCGAAACGAAGCCGGAAGGAAATCAGATGAAGATCGTCGTAATCGGCGGAACCGGCCTGATCGGGTCGAGACTCGTCACCAGGCTGCGTGCGGACGGCCACGACCCGCTGGCGGCATCGCCGGACACGGGCGTGGACATCATCACCGGCAAGGGACTGGCCGAAGCGCTCGCGGGCGCCCACGTCGTGGTCGACGTGTCGAACGCGCCCAACTGGGGTGACGCGGAGGTCATGGACTTCTTCCAGACCTCGGCGCGCAACATCCTCGCCGCCGAGACCGCCGCCGGGACCGGCCATCACGTGGCGCTGTCGGTCGTCGGCACCGAACGGCTGCTGGGCAGCGGTTATTTCCGCGCCAAGCTCGCCCAGGAGGAAGCGATCAAGGCCGCGGCCATCCCCAGCACGATCCTGCGCGCCACGCAGTTCTTCGAGTTCATCGGCCGCATCGCCGATTCCAGCACCCAGGACGGGACGGTTGCGCTGCCGCCCCTGTACTTCCAGCCCGAAGCGGCCGATGACGTCGCCGCCGCCCTAGCCGACATCGCCGAGGGCGCGCCGGTCAACGGCACCGTCGAGCTGGCCGGCCCGGAACGGTTCCGGCTGGACGAGCTCGTCCGGCGCTTCCTCGCCGCCAAGGACGATCCGCGGCACGTCGTGACCGATGTCCACGCGCCCTACTACGGCCTGGAAGTCACGGATGAGCGCGCCCTCATCCCCGGCGACAACTCCCGCATCGGCGCGACCCGCTTCGCGGACTGGCTCAGCCATTCCGCGCCGGCGACCCCCCGTTCATACCAGCCCGAAGGAGCCTCCTCATGAACCCCACGAGCACCCCAGCCGGCGGCAGCGCCTTCCTGCAGGAACTCGAAATCAACGTCTGTACCGAGCTGACCCTGGCCGAGACCGGCTCGCCGGAGGAGGAGGCCGTCAGCCTGCCGATCGAGGAATGGCTGTCCGATCCGGAGGATGAGCAGCGCTACGAAGCCGGCCTCCACAACCTTCTCGACGCCGTCGAGGCCATGCGGCGCACCGAGACGGAAGGGTAGCGAGCGATGCAGGTCACACGAGAGCACGTGGTCCGCATGCTGCGGATAGCGGCGCTGCCGGACCTCGCCGAGGAGGTGCACCGGGTGCTACCTGACCCCGTCGAGTACAACTTCGTGGAACGCTTTCTGGCCCAGTACGGTCTTACCAAAGACGGGTTGATCAGCCGCCGGGGAGGAAGCCCGTAACCCATGACGGGTCCGCCCGGGCCTGCCCGCTAGCACGGCATCGGAGAAGCTGCCTTCATCGCCCGCCGCACCAACTGCGAGAATTGAGGTGATGCCGCCCCTATGGCGGTTCCTAGCCGTGCCGGCCAGGGCGGAGGAGGGCAGAGGGATTAGCGCGTTGCTGGGCCGGGCGGTGGAGACCGGCGCGCTGGGGGGCGTGCTGGCGGCGGTCCGGGACGGGCTGAGCGGGGTTCTGGTGCTACGGGGTGAGGCGGGCGTCGGCAAGACGTCACTGCTGGACTGGGCGGCCGAACAGGCCGGCGATATGCAGGTAGCCCGGGTAGCCGGCGCAGAGGCCGAGATGGACATGGGTTTCGCCGGCCTGCATCAGCTGCTTATCCCGTTCCTGGGCGGTCTCGAGGGACTTCCCGCGCCGCAGCGGCAGGCCCTCGGGTCGGCGTTCGGGCTGGTGGCCGGCCCGCCGCCGGACCGGTTCCTGGTCGGCATGGCGGCCCTGACGGTGCTGACCGACGCGGCGGCCGCGCGGCCGGTGCTGTGCCTCATCGATGACGCGCAGTGGCTGAACCGGGTGTCGATCGAGGTGCTCGGGTTCGTCGCCCGGCGCCTGTACGCGGACCGGGTGGGCATGGTGTTCGCCACCCGGACCCGGCAGGAGGAGGACCGGGCCGTGGTGCTGGCGGGACTGCAGGAGCTGACGGTCGGCGGGCTGGCGGAAGAGGCAGCGCAGGAGCTGCTGGCGGCGTCGGCGGGCGCGCGGGTCGATCGGCAGGTGAGTTTCCGCATAGCGGCCGACACGGCGGGTAACCCGCTGGCGCTGGTCGAGCTGGCCACGGAGCTGACCGCCGCCGAGTTGTCCGGTGCGGAGCCGCTGGATTGGCCGCTGCGATTCGGGGGCCGTCTGGAGGAGCTGTACCGATCCCAGGTGCGGTCCCTGTCCGGTAGCACGCAGACGCTGTTGCTGCTGGCGGCGGCCGACCCGACCGGGGAGCCCGCGCTGATCTGGAACGCGGCCGGGAATCTGGGGATCGATCCCGAGGCGGGCGAGGCTGCGGGAGCGGAGCGGCTGGTGTCCTGGGAGCCGCGGGTGCGGTTCCGCCATCCGCTGATCCGGTCGGCGGTGTACTACGCCGCTTCGGCCGCGGCGCGGCGCGGCGCGCACCAGGCCCTGGCCGCGGTCACCGATCCGGAGGTTGATCCGGACCGGCGGGCCTGGCACCTGGCCGAGGCGGCGGCTGGCCCGGATGAGCGGGTGGCCGCGGAGCTGGAACGGTCGGCGGACCGGGCGCGCGGCCGCGGTGGCTGGGGCAGCGGGGCCGCCTTCCTCGAGCGGGCGGCCGCGCTGACCCCAGATGAGGGTCACCAGGCCCGGCGGATGCTGGCGGCCGCCGAGAACCGGCTGGCGGCCGGGGAGGCGCCCGCGGCGCGGGCACTGCTGAGCCTGGCGGCACCGCGCCTGGCCGATGCGCCGGCCCGGGCGAGGGCCAGGCGGCTGGAGGGTCAGAGCTTGTATGCGGCCGGGCAGATGCCCGAGGCCACGTCGGTGCTGCTCGACGCGGCACGGATGTTCCAGCCGTCCGAGAACCGCCTGGCCCGCGACACCCTGCTGGACGCGTTCGTGGCGGCACAGTTCTCAGGCGGGGCCTGGATGGCCGAGTTCCTGGGGGCGGTCCGCTCGGCGCCGAAGGTGGCAGACTCCCGAGCGGCACTTGCGGACCTGCTGCTGGACGGCTTCGCGGCCGTGGGCGAGCGCCGCTACGCCGATGGCGCCGCGCTGCTTCGCCAGGCCATCGTGCCACTGGCCGCCGGCCAGCCGATCCCCGATGACGCCTTGCCGCATCTCATGGCCGTCGGCCAAGCCGCCGGCCTGCTGTACGACGACTCGGCCCGGTACCAGATGGAGAGGCGGTGGGTGGCGGAGCTGCGTGGCCGGGGCGCGATCGCGGCGCTGCTCACCGCGATCGGCATCCAGCTGAGCGTCCAGGTACAAGAGGGCCGCTTTACGGACGCCGAGGCCACGCTGGCGGAGGGACGGGCGCTGTCTGAGGCGACAGGTTACCGGGCCATCCTGGGCGCCTACACCTGGCAAGAGCTGTGGGCTCTGGCCCGGCAGGGGCGGGAAGCAGATACCCGCCAGCTCGCCGCCAGGATGCTGCGCGAGTACGCCGGGCCGGGCAAGAGGTACGAGGTCTTGAGAGTGCACGGAGCGCTGGCCACGCTCGAGCTAGGCCTGGGCGACTACGCCGCCGCGGTGCACCACGCGCTGGAGGCTCTCCCGCGGGAGAACATCCTGGGCTTTGCCGCATTCGCGGATGTGGTCGAGGCCGGAACCAGGTGCGGGGAGCGCAATACCGCGGCTGCTGCCCTCGAGGCCTTCACGCCCTGGGCGCTGGCGAGCGGGACCGACCTGGCCCTGGGATTGCTGGCTCGCAGCCGGGCGCTGCTTGCCGACGACGACCATGCCGAGGCGGAGTACCGGCTTGGCGTCCACCACCTGCAGCGCTGCAGGCTCGTCCCGGAACTGGCCCGGGCGCACCAGGTGTACGGGGAGTGGCTGCGCCGCCAGCGGCGCCGCCGCGACGCCCGCGACCAGCTCCGCCGCGCCTTCGAGATGTTTGACGAGATGGGCATGACGGCTTTCGCGGGCCGGGCCCGGGCCGAGCTGCGCGCTACCGGCGAGCGGGCCCGCCCGCGCAGCCTCGGGACCGAGGAGGTGCTCACGGCGCAGGAGGCGCAGATCGCCCGGCTGGCCGCCGAGCGCCTGTCCAACCGGGAGATCGCCGGCCAGCTGTTCATCAGCGCCCGCACCGTCGAGTACCACCTGCACAAGGTCTTCCGCAAGCTCGACGTCACCAGCCGGGTACAGCTCGCCCGGACCTTCGCGGATCACAAGACACCTGCATGGCAGGACTGACGATCCGCCCGGGGATACCAGCGGCCCCGCTACGACGAGTACTCGACACCGATGCGATCATCGACCTCGGTGACGCCAGCCGCGGACCAGGCGGCGGCCACGGCGTGATCGTGCGCGGCCCAGGAGCTGACCGTGCCGGACAGGATCACCAGCCCGCCAGAGAAGGTCTCGACCGATAGCCGGTCGAGGTCGAGCACGGCATCGCGCCGGAACGCGCAGCTGATGGCGTCCGCTGCGGCACGCCCATCGGCCGCCTTGGCCAGGGCGATGGCGTTGCCGATGCCAGCCACGCCGGGCACGCTCGCGGTCCGGGACTCGGCCGCCTCGCGCTGGTAGTGCCACTCCACCGTGCCGGTCAGGGTGACGAAGCCGTCCCGGGCCTGCGCATCGACGGTCATCGGCACCGCGGCCTCCAGCATCAGCGCTTCCAGTACGTCGCCGCACAGGTCCTCGTCGTCGCGCCGGTCCCGGTCCGGGATCTGCACCCTCAGTTCATTGACGACCCCGGTGACCCCGCGGACGCGGGCGGCGGCGTTGCCCCCGGCGCGCTTGTGCCTGAGGCTGGCCACGGTCCCGCGCAGCGTGACCATGCCGCCGGCGGCCGACACTTCGATCGCCGGGCTGCCCACCCGCGGATCCCAGGACAGCTCGGCGGCGACATCGCGCCGCAGGTCGTCGTCCGTCATGGTTGCCTCGCCTCCCCCTCCGACACCAGGGCTCCACGTTACGGTCGGCCGCCGGACACCGCATCCATGAAAGTCCCTAGTCATCCGGTCTCGCCGCTGTCCGCGGCGATCGAGATGCAAGCGGATCACCGGATCCTGACCGACGCGGCCGGCCACGGCCACACCGAGGCAGTCCGGCTCATGCTCGACCTGGGGTTCCCGCCCGGCGCCCGGTCCGGGCAGGACGACGGCGCCACTGCGCTGCACCATCCCCGATGTGGTCGATCCGCAGGGCCGCATCACCTAGCGCGCCGCGCAGCCGGCTCGGGGTCGCTTACGGCTGGGCGCGGCAGCGGCGGATAGCGGTGATCCGAGGCGAAGAAGCCACGGATCTGCGGCGGCGGGAACGGCCCGCCCCGGTGCAGGTACCGGTCGGTGAAACGCTGCGCGCACCGGAGCGCCTCGGCGGCGCGCTCGGTGTCGATAGAGCCCTCGCTCATGGCATCGGCCAGCTGGTCCAGATCGATCATCCGGTAGGCCGGCCCCATTCCTTCGACGATGATGTCCGCGTACTCATCGGTGACGTGATACGTGAGCCGTCCGTCGTCACGTCGCGCCTGGATCCGCACCACGTCGACATACCACTCATCAATCCAGCCGAAGGGCTCGTAGATCAGCTGAACACCCTCGTCAAGCAACCAGAAGACACGGCGCGGACCCCGGTGCGGGCCGGCCAGCTCATCTCGCATCAGCACCCGGCCGGCCCGGATGGCCGGGCGGGCCTGCCAGTCGTGCATCCTCCAGGCCACCGCGACAGACTCAGCCTGCGGGGCAGCGACGCCGTTCACCAGACCGATCCCTCCACTAAGCCTGGCGTACCATTTTGGCATGCGCCCGGTTTGAAAGGGAGGCGGCCATGGTCGCGGCGACAGATGTCGGCTTCGCGAGGATGCAGGTCAGCAAGGTTGTCGGGCTCAACGACGGGAACCGCGTCTGCGAGTTCGTCGTGCTGAACGAGCTGGACGGCGACCGCCACCTGGTGATCCAGATCGGGAGTGCCGAGGCGTTCGCCCTGGCGGGCAGCCTGGGTGAGGTACCGTGGGGCCGCCCGATGACCTATCAGTTCATGGCGGAGCTGGTCCGGAGCCTCGGCGGGCGCATCCGCGAGATCCGGCTCGACGCCCTGGTCTCGGGTGCCTACGCCGCCACCGTGGAGGCCGAAGGACCACACGGCGTCGAGTTGGTGGATGCCCGGTCCAGCGACGCCCTGAATCTCGCCGTCTTGGTAGGCGCGCCGATCGTCGTGGCCCTGGAGATGCTAGACGACAGCGACAAGCGCCAGGAGGGTGACTCGGCCGAGGCGGTCCTGATGCGGCGAGCCCTGACCGCTCCCCCAGTGACGATCAGGAAAGCAGAGTCGTGATCTTCATCGTCATCAGCATCGACACCCGCCCGGACAAGCGGGACGACTTCCTGGCCGGCATTACCCGCTACTGCGCTCAGGTCCGCGCGGAGCCGGGCAACTTGCGCTTCACCTGCTCCGAGGACGTCGAGGAGAGCAACCGGTTCGTCGTCGTGGCGAACTACGCCGATCAGGCCGCTGGCGAGGCCCACGTCGCCTCGGAACACGCCCAGTGGTTCTTCGGATGGCTGCCCTCGGTGGTCTCACGAGTCCCGAGCATCGTGTACCAGGAGCTGCCTGGCGCGGGCTGGTCCGAGATGAGCGAGGTTCGCCTCGACCCGGCTACCTGAGGCGACACATGGTCATCGGGCCTCGAGGGCATCGGGACGGAACATGGCGGCGCGATGGCAGTTCTGGAACGCCAGCCGGACCTCGTAGCGCCCCGGCCCGCGGATCAAACTGCATGAATGCCGCGATCATGCAGTATCGTGCGGCGGGTGCTTGATCTGGACGGCGATGAACAGGGCTCCGGCGCGCCACGGAGATGCCGGCGGCCCGGGTGAGGCTGGTCGGGGTGACGGTCATGGCGGGCTCCTTGGTCCTGGGGTCGTGCGCCGGGCGGGATGTCCGGCCACGTCAAGGACACTAAGAACCGGCGTGGTGACCCCGCATCACCAGGTGATGTGACCCGGGTGGTGGTTCGCCCCTACAGCAGGCCGAGTTCGGCGGCGCGGCTGACGGCGGCCCGGCGGGTGTTGACGTCCAGCTTGGTGAAGATGTGCTTGGTGTGGGTGCGCAGCGTATTGACCGACACGAACAGGTGACGGGCGATCTCTGGCCCGGTGAGTTCGGTCGCGAGCAGCCGGAGGACCTCGAGCTCGCGGTCGCTCAGGCCCTCGTCGCTGGCGGGGGCCGCCGCGGCCGCCGTCGTGGCGTCCGCGCGCAGCACGAGGGCGGCCGCGGCAGACGCTGCCGGGCCCGGCCGGCGCTCGGCCTCTCTCAGCAGCTCTTCCATCGGCGGTCCCTCGTCGAGGAAGAGCCGGAGGTAGCCGGCCGGGACGCCGTCGGTCAGGGCCGCGGCGAGATCGGAGATCGCCGCGTCGGTCTCGCCGGCCGCGTGCCGGGCTAGCGCCCGGACCATCCGGGCCTCGACGAGGCTGCCCGCGCGCCCGGCTTCTTGCGCGGCGTCGACGACACGATCGAGCAGGACGCGGGCCTGCTCGATGCCGCTCTGGTCCCGGTCGGCCCGGTACTGCCCGATGAGCAGGCGCGCCAGGATGAGCTGGTTGAACTCGGCCAGAAAGGCCGGCGGATCGGCCGCGGTCACATGGTGCTCGTGCGCCCAGTCCCACGCGTCCGCGAGGCGGCCCTGGGCGATGCGGACCCGCGCCCGCAACGCCGGGATGGGCCGCACGTCCGGGAAGAAGCCGGGCAGGTACTCCCGTTCGGCGTCGTCGAGCATCCGCACCGCGCCGTCGAGGTCGCCTCGCGCCTGCAGCACCCCAGCCGTGGCCGTGTACCAGCGGTGACGGTTCTCCAGCAGCGACGCCCGGTCACCCAGCTCCCGGGCCTGCTGGAGGTGGTGCGCGGCCGCGTCGAGGTCACCCTGCTCCCGGAGCACGTCGGCCAGGCCGACGTGCAGGTCACCGGTCGTGGACAGCAATGATCCCTCATGCCGTTCGGCCGACGCGAGCGCCCGCTCGTACAGCCGGCGGGCCTCCGCCGGCCGGCCGCGGGTGAGCCACATGCCGGCCAGGACGACGGTCGCGCCGAGCTCGTCCGCGATGTTGCCGGCCTTGTGCAGGCTCGCGACCGCCGTGCTGAACGTGTCCACGGCGGTGCCGGGGTCACCCGCGGCCCACGCGGCCAGCCCGAGGAAGCCGGCCGCGCCACCGCGGGAGAGATGGTCGTCCGGCCCGGCCAGCTCCAGCGCATGGCGGGCGTGCGCGACGGTGCCGTCGAGGTCGCCGCGGGCCTGGGCGACCGAGGCGCGATACAGCGCGATCGTGGCCGGGAGGGCCCGTAGCTCCTCGTTCCGGGCGCGGGCCGCCTCCGCCAGCGAACCAGGAAGGCCCGGTATCTCAGCCGAACGGCCGGCCTGCACTGCCCTCTCGGCGCCATCGAGCCACACCTGGGCCCCGTCGAGGTCGCCCTCGGACAGCCGCGACCAGGCCAGGAAGGCGGCCAGCAGTGGACGCCCCCGGACGACGCCGTCCGGCAGGGCGCGCAGCCACTCCCGTAGCGTGCGGTCCAGCCGGTGCTTGCGGAGATCTGGCAGCGCGAGCTCGACCAGATCGGCCGCGCGATCGAAGTCTTCGCCGGCGACCGCGTGGACGATAGCGTCGGCGAGCATGCCGTGTTCGGCGTACCAGCGGCTGGCGGCCCGGTACAGCCCGGGCACCCGGTCCGGGTGCCGGGCCAGGAGCCGGGCGCGGAGTGCGTCAGCGAACAGGTGATGATAGCGGTACCACTGCCGCTGGTCGTCGAGAGGAACGACGAACAGGTTCCCGCGCTCGAGGATCTCCAGCGTCTGGCGGCCGTCGTCGCGGCCGGTAAGCGCGTCACACAGCGGCCCAGTCAGCTGCTGGAGCACCGAGGTGTCGAGGAGGAACCTGCGGACATCATCGGGCTGGCTGTTGAGCACCTCCTCGACCAGGTAGTCCAGGACGAAGCGGTGGCTGCCGGTGAACGCGTCGATGAAGCCGGCCACCCCATCGGAGTCCCCGGCGCCGGTGTGGCCACGGGCCGACAGAGCCGCCAGCTGCAACCCGGCGGCCCATCCCTCGGTGCGGTGCTCGAGGGCGGCGACGTGCGCCGGATCGAGGTCGAGGCCCATAACGTGATTGAGGAAGGCGTCCGCCTCGTCGGCGGTGAAGCGCAAGTCCGCGGCGCGCAGCTCGAGGAGCTCGCCACGGCCGCGCAGCCGGGCCAAGGGCAGTGGCGGGTCCGCGCGCGTGGTGATGGCGATGGTGACCTGGGGCGGCAAGTGTCCGAGCAGGAACGTCACGGACTCGTGGATGTCGGGCGCGTCGATGACGTGGTAGTCGTCGAGAGCCAGCACGGTCGGCCCGGCGAGCTCGTCGAGATCGTTGACCAGGCTGACCAGAACGGCCTGGCCAGCCTGGTCGCTGTCCAGCAGCGCCAGGGCCTCCGCACCCACCTGCGGGCTACTCGCCTGGATGGCCGCGATGAGGTGCGTGACGAACCGGCGCGGCTCGCTGTCCTCGGCATCGAGCGACAGCCACGCCACGCGCGGTGACGGCCCGGCCGGCTTACTCTCCCCGCGCTCGCTTGCCGCCAGCCACTGCGCGATCAGGGTCGTCTTGCCGAACCCGGCCGGAGCGGACACCAGGACAAGCCGCGGCATCGACGCCGGCTCGCCTCGGAGGCGGTCGGTAAGCCGGGGACGGGGAACGAGCCGCCGTCGCATCGCGGGGACGTGCAGCTTGGTGCCCAGGACAGGCATTCAGCCATCCTAGGCGGCGCCGCGGCTGTCACCAGACCCGGTAACCGGCGGAGGTGGGGTACCCGTCGGCCGGGCCGACGGCGACGTCGAGGGTGAGGCGCTATCCCCATAGGGCGCGGCGGGGGGGTGAAGCGGCGCAGGCGCAGGCTGTTCCAGACGACGAAGACCGAGGACAGGGTCATGGTGGCCGCGGCGACCAGGGGGTTGAGGAAGCCGAGCGCGGCCAGCGGGATGGCCAGCACGTTATAGCAGAAGGCCCAGGCCAGGTTGCGGCGGATGGTGCGGAAGGTGGCCCGGGCCAGCGCGATGGCGTCGGGCACGGCCTCCAGGTCGTCGCGGAGCAGGATCATGTCGGCGGCGACGATGGCCACGTCGGTGCCGGAGCCCAGGGCCAGTCCCAGGCGGGCCGCCGCGAGGGCCGGACCGTCGTTGACACCGTCCCCCACCATGGCTACCGAACGGCCCTCCCTCTGCAGATCTTCAACGACCCGGGCCTTGGCCGCGGGCAGCGCCTCGGCCAGGACCTCGTCGATCCCGGCGACGGCGGCCACGGCCTGCGCCGTGGCGGCGTTGTCGCCGGTGAGCAGCACGGAGCGCAGGCCCAGGTCGCGCAGCCGGGCGACGGCCGCGGGAGCCGACGGTTTCACCGTGTCCCGCACTGCCAGGGTGCCGCGGACTTCGGCGTCCCAGCTGACCAGGACCGTGGTACAGCCGGCTTGCTCCTGCTGGCGGCACCACGCGGCCACGGTGGCGGGTACCGCGGCGAACAGCGTGGCCCGGCCGACGGTGACCTCGTGTCCGCCGACGGTACCGCGGGCACCCAGGCCGGGCAGCGCCCGGAAGCCATCGGCGGGGGCCAGCGGCGCCGCCTCGGCCGTGGCCAGCGCGGTGACGGCGGCGGCGACGGCGTGCTCGGAGGCCTGTTCCACCGATCCGGCGAACCGGAGCAGGTCGCCTCGGCTCACCCCCGGGACGGCGAGCACGCCGGTAACCGTCATCTGGCCGGTGGTGACGGTGCCGGTCTTGTCCAGCACCACCGTGTCGACGGCGCGGGAGGACTCCAGCGCCTGGTAGCCCTTGATGAAGATGCCCAGCTGGGCACCGCGGCCCGAGGCCACCACCAGTGCGGCCGGGGTGGCCAGGCCCAGCGCGCAGGGGCAGGCGATGATCAGCACGGCCAGCGCGGCACCGAACGCATGGCCCGCCGGGCTCCCGGCGAGCAGCCAGCCGGCCAGGGTCAGCGCCGCGCAGGCCAGCACGGCGGGGACGAACACCGCGCAGACCCGGTCGGCAAGCCGCTGGATGCCGGCCTTGCCCGCCTGGGCCTGCTCGACCATCCTCACCAGGTGCGCCAGCTGGGTGTCCGCGCCCACCTTGTCGGCGCGGACCACCAGGCGGCCGGCCGTCGCGATCGTGCCGCCGGTCACGGCGTCGCCGGGGGCCGCGTCGACCGGGACCGACTCGCCGGTCATCATGCTGCGGTCCACCGCCGACTGGCCGGACAGCACCTCGCCGTCGGCGGCGATCCGCTCCCCCGGCCGGACCACGAACCGCTGGCCCGCCCGCAGCAGGCCGGCCGGGATCCGCCGCTCGGTCCCGTCGTCGTCCAGGACGCAGACGTCCCGGGCGCTGGCCGCGGCCAGGTCCCGCATGGCCTGCCCGGCGGTGCGCCGGGCCCGGGCTTCGTAGAGCCGGCCGGCCAGCAGGAACGTGGTCACCGAGGCGGCCACCTCGAGGTAGATCCCGCCGCCCGAGCCGTGCAGCAGGTTCGCCAGGCCGCTCAGCCCGCGCTGGCCGCGGTCCAGCACGAACATCGCGTACGCCGACCAGCCGCAGGCGGCCAGGATGCCCAGCGACACCAGCGTGTCCATCGAGCAGGACAGGTGCCTGGCCTGCCGCAGCGCGGCGGCGTGGAACGGCCACGCCGCCCAGGTCGCCACCGGCACCGCCAGCGCCACCAGGAGCCACTGCCAGCCGGGGAAGCGGGTCCACGGGAAGACCGACAGCATCAGCGAGGCGTCGGTGAGCGGCACGAAGAATACCAGGGCCAGCGTCAGCCGGCGGCGCAGCCGCCGCACCGCGGCCTCGTCGGCCGCGGTGGCGTCCGCGTCGCCGTCGTGCCCGGGCGAGGCCGCCACTTCGGCGGTGTAGCCGGCCGCCTCGACCACGTCGGCCAGGTCGCGCGCTGAGAGGTTCGGCGGGGCGGATACCCAGGCCCGTTCGGTACTCAAGTTGACGGATGCGGTGACGCCGTCCAGCTTGTTCAGCTTGGCCTGTACCCGCGCGGCGCACGCGGCGCAGGTCATCCCGCCGATGACCAGCTCGACCGTGGTGATCTCGGGGACGGCGGTCATGGTGTGCCCGGCCCGGTGACCGGCGCGTCGATGGTGACGGTGCCGGAGTGGCGGA
>Ga0335082_10003373_pt1 | contig 17345 bp, 12 predicted proteins | sample Lox_Sample_41_FD_206718 | JGI IMG/M metagenome (GOLD analysis project Ga0335082, IMG submission 206718) | Soil microbial communities from Loxahatchee National Wildlife Refuge, Florida, United States - Lox_Sample_4.1 | ecosystem: Environmental > Terrestrial > Soil > Wetlands | place: USA... | reverse complement strand
GTAACCCTTTCGTGCCGTTCCCGTCAAGGAGGAATATGGTTAGGCAGCGGTTTCCTGCGCTCAAACCGGCGACGGTCAATCAGTTTCGCAACCAAAATGATTGTGGATATTTTCAGTCAGATGAGGTTCCTACGGCAGTCTGCATTGTAAAAGCCAGACCGATGCCGCCAGCCCCGGTGGCTAGCGCCGCCAATGTCCGCAGCCCTAGAGTTCCCAGGCGTTTGCATCCTACATGCACCGGCCTCATCTTCGGGGAACAGTGCTCCCATAAGGGCTGCATAGAACTAAAGTGGCATATTATCGCCGTACAGGTGTCTAATCGACCTAGCCCTGCGACTATCCTGAACATGCAACAGTTTGCATATGTATGGGGCCTTCATTGTCCGATGCCCTAATATTATCATGTACTTATATCACCCTCATCTGGAGTCACAATTGCAGCGCTGTGACCTGTGGTTTGCTCTGTTCAACAGGGGAAACGAATGAAGACACTTACGTTGGCGGTACTCGTCGTGTTAGCGAGCGTTACCACTGTGTTCGCTGACGTCTGCCCCAGCACCACGCTGGACAAGTATTTGGGCTCAGGTTTCTCGTGCGGCATCAATGACAAAACGTTTTTCGAATTCAATTACGCATCTTCGTCGAATCCGGGTGGATACTCAATTCCGGCCGCTGGTGTAAGTGTTACCCCGATAACGACGCAAGGAAACCCGGGGTTCCTGTTCAGCGCTCCTTGGAGTGTATCGAACAACTCTGGCATTCTGGCGCAAGATTCGCTGATTGGCTACACGGTGACGGTCAACGATGGTGGTGCACCCATCACCGACCTAACGCTCGCGATGGTGGGATTTGACGCGATTGGAACGGGCGAAATCACGATCGATGAGACTTATTGCCTCGGCGGAATTCTGCCGACCTGCAGCGGTGGGACTGAGGGCACATTGGTCCTGAACTACACGTCAAAGGGTGGCCCGTCGAGCGTAAGCGTCAGCTTCCCTGGTGTGACCGAGATAAGCGTGGCGAAGGACATTCTGCTCACATCAGGTACAGACGGTCAGGCTGCGGTGTCTGGTGTTTATAACCAATTCTCGGAGGGTGGCACGACTCCGGAACCTGCCAGCATCGTTCTCTTCGGCACGGGAGTTCTTGGGATGGCAGGGGTCTTGCGCCGCAAGTTGCGTCTCTAGGTTTTTGTTTTCCCAACACGGAAGAAGCCGGGGCATTTCGCTCCGGCTTTCTGTTTAAGCGCTACCGACAAGCCGGGAAGTCGTCCTGCCATTCGCGCGGCTGAAACAAACCCCGCCTTGTCATCTGACCCATTCCTGCAATTGCGCCAGCATCGCTTTGGCATTGGGATCGTCGGGCATAAGTTCCACCAATTGCTTTGCGTAAGCGATCGCTGACGGCAGATCGCCTTTGTCGCGTTCGAAGGAGATCAGTGCTTCCAGCACTTGCCGGTCGGCCGGGCGGCGCTGGTGGGCTTGCCGCAGGACTGCAATTGCCTGATCGGGCCGCCCCGTCGAGTTAAGCGCCACCGCGTAGACGTAGCCGTAGCGTGCGGTGTCCGGCTGCAAAGCTGCCGCCTTCGCCAGCAGACTGAGTGCCTCCGCATATTGCTTTTGCCGTACCTTGAGGAGACCAAGGGCATGAATGGGTTCGGCAGCATTTGGCGTGGTCGCGATAGCTCTTTCCAGCCAGGGCTGGCCGTCGTCGTCCCGGTTCTGCCCGCGGTATAGATCGGCCAGGTTGACCATGGCGGGAACGTACCGTGGATCGAGACGAAGCGCAGTCTGCAATTCACTTTCTGCATCTTTCAGGCGGCCCATCTGCGAGTAGAGAAGTGCAAGGTTAACGTGGTCTTCGGGACGCTCGGCCGCCGCCATCTCGCTGGCGACGAGCTCGGATACGGCGTGATCGAGCGCAGCCGTCTGGCCTTCTTTCATCTGTTCCGGCGGTGTTCCCGCCAGGAGCCGTGCTGCTTCAATGCGGACGGAGCGAATGGGATCACTCAGCATCGGTGCAGCCAAACGCAACCGGTCAGGCGGGGGAAGTGGCTCCAGCGCCCGCACTGCCTCGCGGCGCACCAGCGCGTCGGTATCGCCCAGCGCGGTTCGTACGGCTGGAATCGACGAAGGAGTAAGGTACGCCGGAAGCAGGTTGAGTGCTGTAGCGCGCGCGATCGCAGGTTGGCTAGAGTCGGAAATCAGCACGGTCAGAGATTTCTCGGCGGTGGTCAGTCCATGGCGGCCTGCGTCCAACGCGGTAACGAAGTGTGGCTCCTGGCGCCGGTTCGGACCGTACCACTTCGCAACCGTGTCAGCGGCCCAGCTATTTGGCTTGTCCTTGTGACACTGATTACAGGCATTCGGGGTTCCGTAGGTAATGGAGAAATCCGGGCGCGGTACGCGGAAGCTGTGGTCACGGCGCGCATCCACCACCATGTACGTGCGGGTTGGCATATGGCAGTTGACGCAGAGCGCACCGGCACTCGTGGGGTTGTGGTGATGATGCTGCTGTGCGCCAAACTTGGCTAGCGAATGACACTTGCCGCACACTGAGTGCAGGTTGTCAGAAGGCAGCCTTGCGCTGTGTGGATCGTGGCAATCGGAGCAGGTGACCCTCTCGCGATACATCTTGCTCTGGAGAAACGAACCCCACTCATAGTCCTCTTCCAGGATCTGGCCGTCGGCGTAATAGACGCCGTCTTCCAGAAGGCTCGGCACATATCCGTCAAGATAAGGCTCGCCCGCCTGGTAGTCGGTGGTGATACTGTGGCGGCGCGAATGGCATGGCGCGCAGGTGTTGATCTCATTGCGCGACCGTACTGCCCCCTTCCAGTGCATGGTTCCCGCATCGGGTTCTGAAGACGACCACGATCCGCTTGCCGGCTTAAGGTCGACGATCAGGCCATTGGCACCGTCGCTGGCGTGGTAATCGCCCTTTACATGCGTCTGCGCCCAGGCTACGTGGCTGGAGCCGGGCCCGTGGCACGCCTCGCAGGAAACGTTGATCTCCGACCAGGTCGTCGCGTAGCTGTCTTTGGCGAGATCATAGTTCTTGCGCAGGTTAGTCGAGTGACAGTCCGCGCACATGTAGTTCCAGGTCAGGTTGCGGCTGGTCCAGTGCAGTGGGTCGGTGGTCGGGTTCTTCTGTCCGGGATAAAGGTCGAACCATCGCCGGCCGGATTTGTCCTTGTTCTGCGAATCCCACGCTACGGTAAATGCCTGGAGGCGCCCGTTGGACAACGGAACCAAATACTGCTGCAAAGGAAAAACGCCGAACGTGTAGAGGAGGTCGAAGTTCTGCCTCTGGCCATCGGGGCCTTCGGTATTGACCTGAAACTTGGAATCCGCTCTGGAAAATGTGGAGGTCACGCCATCTTTGACGAAGTGGGAATCACTAAAATTGCCAAGAACGGTAGACTTGCTCGCTATTTGCATCGCTTGGGCGTGATGGGAGGTGCGCCAAAGCTTCGTCTGCTCTTCGTGACACGGAGCGCAGCGCTCGGCGCCGACATAAGTTGCGCGATGGATGGTGGAGGCTTGTCTGGCTCTCGTTGCCGTGGCTGAACGCCACAGGAGAATGCCCAGAATGCACGCAGCAACGATCACTGCAGGCAGGGCCCTCGACAGAACGGACGATCTGTCATGCCGTGGCTGGGATTTTGTTGGTCGGCTGCCCAATGGGTGATTCTACGGCGGCAGCGACCCTGAAAGGAAGTCAATCCGGATAGCCGATCCGCCCGCTCGCGGCATGATGTGAAAGCCTAGAAGGTAATGCCCGCTTCCAGCACTACCGTTGTACCCGAAATCCCGGGATTGAATACATAGGTTGTGAACTCCCATTTCTTGTGAGATTCGCAGATCTTGTGGGAAAAGCCAACAAGAAACCCGCGCTGGATGTTGACCGGGGTGTGGTATGCCGCGGTGTGTTGCGCCACTACGCCGACGTGAAACCAATCTAAAGGCGAATAGGTAAGTTGCGGCCAGGCGTAATAAAAGTTCCCGGACTTGCTGTCAGTGTCGAAGACATATTCGTTAGTAAGAGTGAGCTCGATCTTTTTTCTGTACTGGAACTCGACCTCCAGGCCAGGAGCAATTCCGTTGGTCCGCCCAAACACGCCGCCGATCATGGGGGTGAGATCGAACTCCCAGTTGTCGCCGGAGTCAACGTCGCCCCAACTAAAGTTGTGGCCCACCCACAACGAGCCGGTGCGCAGGTTTTCATAGTTGTACCGCGCTTCCAGATGCAGCCGGTTACGGTCGGCCGTGAACACCGGATTGACATAGGAGGTTCCGTCGGGGACGACGTACCCATCCACCGTAAGGTTGTATTCCCACGGGTCGGCCTCGGCAGGCGACGTTTTCACCGATGCACCACCCGGCGTCGCCTGACCGAGCAGCCAGCTACCCATCAAACTCAGTGCCACGAGCACTGCGAGTTGTTGTGCGGTTTTCATCCTCCCAACGCGATGGTTAGTCCCACCATGGATCCGCCGGCCGCCACCATCATCAGGCCGACGCATCCGGGACGAAATCCTGAATAACGGCCGAATTCGTATCCGCACCCGAACATCATCACGATGGCAATCGCGTTCGAGATGCGCAAAGCCAGCCGGGCCTCGTGAATGAAAATGAAGGGAACGGCCACCGGAAAGGTGGAGAGGAAGACCAGCAGAAAAACGCGTAAGGCGGCGTGCCAGTCGTCCCTGGCGAGCCTGGGATGCGCGGCCGGCTCAGGCAATTGGTTCAGCTTCCGCCGCATCACTTCGAATTCGGTCTGTGGGAGGACAGAAGCAATGAGCGGAGGCAGGGCATCAGCAATGATGCGATGAGCCTCTGCCGGGTCGGTTGTGCCGCGCAGGGCTCGCAGCGCAAGGATGCCGTGCCCTTGCTCGCTGAGGCGAGACATGAGATAGAAGGCTGCATCGATGATGCCCCATGCCAGATTGCAGCCTAGTGCAGCGAACAGCATCTCGTGGACTTCGCTTCGTCCTGCTCCGACTATGCTGAACGAGCAGGTGATGGTGAGCACCATGATCAGCCCGAACAGGATTTCCGAGGCCCTCTCCATCGGATCGAGCAGGTATTTGAGCGGTCGGGTCGTGTCATCAAACATGGGTGAGTTGAATGGAAACTACGATGCTATTACAGCGCTCATGCACTCGGCCAGACGCGCGGCCTGAGAACGGCGGCTGTAGGCATGCGTCGCCCCGGGGAGAGGATGGACGCCGCTGCGCACATTCTGAAGAAAGACCGGAATCGCGGAGCCGATTGCACTCTCATCGGCGATGTCAACGATCGTTGCCCCCCCGGCTTCGTTGAGCAGGTTGGCCGTATCGCCGGTAGGCGTCGTAAGCCCAAGAATGGGCTTGTTCAGCCGCAGGTATTCGTAAGCCTTCGCCGGAATCTGGTGGTCGCAGCAAGCCGCCTGCAACAGAAGAAGAGCATCGGCGTCGGCTGCGTCCTGAAGAGACTCCCGATAGGGAAGATGAGGCAGGAAGTGCACGATGTCCCCGATTTCCAGCGCTTCAGTCTCTTTTTGGTATTCAGCTTCGGATCCGCACGCGCGTAGGTCAACCGAAAGCGTATCGACGCTGATCTTACCCTCCGACTTTAGTTTTGCCAGCGCGCGGAAGAATGGCCGCGGGTCCCGCTCCCAGGGATAAATCAGCCCGGAATGTAGCAATCGTATCTTCTCGCGGGCAGTCTTGTTTGACACCAGGCCTGCGAAATCCGTCTCGTCATATCCGTTGGGCAAGAGGAGGCACTGGTCAGCATATAGTTGTGGATACCGGTCGAGATACATGCGAATGGCGGCGGGCGCCGTGAACAGGAACCGCGATCCATGTTGGATCGCCTTGCGCTCAATCCATCGGTAAGCACGCCAGGTACGCGGGTCTTGCGGATAACCCTCTTCGGTCATGGAATCGCGGAAGTCCACGATCCACGGTTTACCGCTCAGCCGGTGCAGGAAGTAGCCAATCAGGACCGCGGTTGCAATCGGGTAGGTGGTGAGGATGGCATCGATTTTGTGCTTCCTTATGCTGTCAAGTCCGGCTGGAATTGCTCCCGCCAGCCAGGTTGCCCAGCGGTCAGGAAGGGCACTGAGCCGAAGGTATCTTCCAGCAATGGCGAGGTGGCGCTGCGAATCCAGTGCGAAGGCTCTGATCACATCCACATACGGCGGAATCTCAGCCATCTGCGAGGGGTCAGTTCGTTCGTAAGCACGCGGGTCAACGGTGAGTACCGTCGGCCACCAGCCGAATTCCGGAAGATAGCGACAGAATTTCAGCGACCGCAACAGTCCGCTGCTGCCGGCTTGCGGCGGGAAATGGTAAGCAACAATCAGCACGCGTCCGCGAACGACGTACGAAGGTGAGCCGGGAACTCGTTCTGTCGCGACGGTTGCTTCAGGCAGGGGGGCGGAAGCGGTCACGGGTTTCCGTCACCCGTCCTGGCGCGCGGCCAGAGGCTCGCCGATGAATTGCACGTCGCGAATGTAGTCCGAGGGCTCGCCGCGCTTGCGAATCAGCCGTGCTTTGCCTTGATTGACCAATACCTCCGGCGGCGTTGGGTGACTTAGGAAGCCGAGCGGACTGGCCGTGCGCGCGTAAGCACCCGATTGAAAAATCGCCACGAGGTCGCCGACTTCGACACGCGGCACCGCCAGTGTGCGCCCAAGAGTGTCCAGAGGCGTGCAGAGTGGACCAACGATCTCGACGGTTTCCTGTGGAGCTTCTCCCCACTTGTTTGCAACTGCAAAGGGAAAATTCCGTTTGATAGTCTGGCCAAGATTGCCGGAAGCAGCCAGATGATGATTCATTCCGCCGTTGAGAATTACGAATTTTTTGCCACGCGAGATCTTCACATCAAGAACACGCGTGATGTAAACACCAGCCTCGGCGATCAGAAATCGGCCCGGTTCGACCACAAGTCTGGTGCCGGAGAAGTCCGGGTCAGTGGCAATCTCCCGGTCGAAGTTGGTCAAGCCCGTCTTCAGGCCTGCGAGGTCTAAAGGGTGCTCGTGCTGAAAATACGGCACGCCGAGGCCTCCACCGAAGTCCAGACTGTGCAGGGCCTTGCGGAGGCGAACGGCAACGCGCTTCGCGATTTGCGCACCCTTGCGGTATTGGGTGAGCAATACGTCGCTGTCGAGAATCTGCGTGCCGGCAAAGAGATGTATGCCGCGAAATTCGATGGACGGGTGAGACAACGTGAAGTCCAGGGCGCTGTCTAGCAGCTCTTCGTCAATGCCAAACGGCGCAGGCTTGCCTCCCATGCGCATGGCTCCGCCTTGCGCGTCGGCCTCAGGATTGACCCTGATCGCGACCGGCGCCGTCCGGTGCAAGTCGGCTGCTATCTTCGCAACTCGCTCGATTTCCAGAATTGACTCGGCATGGATTTCACCCACGCCCTCCGTCAGCGCCAGTTGCAGCTCGGCGGGAGTCTTTCCCGGGCCCGCAAATAGAATCCGCTCCGGAGGACAACCCGCTTCCCGAGCCTGATGCAACTCCCCCTCAGAAGCGATCTCCAAGCCAGCACCTTGAGCCAGAAAGAACGCAAGGATGTTCAGGTTCGGGTTGGCCTTAACCGAATAGTAGATCTCGAATCGTGGCGGGAAGGTCGAGCGCAGGGCATCCCACTTTTGCTGCATGACGGATTCGTCGTAAGCGAAAAGGGGCGTTCCGAACTCGTCAGCAAGTTTGCCGACCGGAGCCCCTCCGATTCGCAACTCGCCGTTGGAAGCAGAAAAAAGATCCTCGATGCCGGGTACGAGCTGCATTTCCGACTAGAGGCCCTCACGACGTCGAAGTGCCGGATAATCCACCTTCCCACTCGACGTTTTGGGCAACTCCTGCAAGATTTCGAAATTTTTCGGCACCATGTAGCGCGGCATCTTCTCCACGCAGAATTCCTGAATGGCATCACAGTCGAGGGGAGCTCCGTCTTTAGCAACAATGAAGGCTTTAATCGTCTGGCCCAGTACCTCGTCGGGAATACCAATCACTGCAGCCTGGCGAATCTTGCCGGTCTGAAACAAGACCTCCTCCACTTCTGTCGGACTGATGCGATAGCCGGAAGACTTGATCATGGTATCGCGGCGGCCAACATAATAAAGGAAGCCATCGTCATCCATCCTCACCAGGTCGCCGGAATAGCAGACCTTCTCGCAATCGCCCAATTCCGGCGGCAGAAGTGGATTAGGCTTCAGAACGCGGTCGGTGGCCTCGCGGTTTCCCCAATAGCCCATGGATACCGTAGGTCCGCGATGGACGAGTTCGCCGACCTCTCCTGGCTCGCACCTCCCACCATGCTCGTTCAAGACCAGTATCTCGGTGTCGGGAATGGCCTTACCCATCGAGGTCGGCCTGCGGTCGAGCTCTTCCGGAGGCAGATAAGTGGACCGGAAAGCCTCGGTGAGTCCGTACATCAGAAAAATCTTCGTCGTCGGAAGCGACTCGCGCAGCACGTTGAGGACGGCCTGGGGCATCGCGCCTCCGGTGTTGGTGATGTAGCGCAACTCTGGAAACTTGTGCTTGACGATTCCGCCATTGGCAAGCAGGGACCAAACGGTGGGAACACCCGCAAGGGCAGTGATGTGTTCGCCCAGCAACGCGTTAATGATCTCTTTGGCGAACACGAACTTAATCAACACAATCGTTGCGCCGTGCTCAAATGCCGTCATCAACTGGTTCATACCGGCATCAAAACTGAACGGCAGCACAGCGAGAATCCGCTCCCTATCGCTGATCCCAAGGTAGGTTGAGACGATCGTACTGCCAGCCATGACGTTGGCGTGACTCAGCATCACGCCCTTCGGTTTACCAGTCGAACCCGAAGTGTAGAGGATGGCGGCCAAGTCTTTAGAGATGCCCCAATCGGACCACTGCTCCGCGACTGGCAAGCGCAACCAGTCGTCAAGGGCGTGACATGGTTTCGATTGAACGTTTCCATCCGGCGGGTCCGTGAGCACGAAAAACTGCAGGGAAGAGATGTCATGCAATGCAGGAGCCAACGTAGCCAGCTTGTCGGGCGTTGTAATCAGCGCCTTCATCCCGCAGTCACGGGCAATGTGTGCAACCTGTTCCGGAACAAGGACGGTATTGATGGGCACATAGACGCCACCCCCCTGGGAGACGGAAAAAATCGACAGCACTTGTTCCACGGAGGGATCGAGGTAAATGCCGACACGATCACCACGCTGCATGCTGGCTGAGCGAAGTCCACTCGCAATCGATGCACACCTGTCCGCAACCTCGCGATACTTCAATCGCCGGGAGCCGTGGACGACAGCCTCCTTCTCCGGATATGTTGCTGCACTGTTTCGCAGCATGTGGTGGATAAGGAAGTCCATCGTCAGTGTCTCTCCCTACTATATCGAAAGGAATCAGTCCCCTGGCAGGACGTCAAGGGGTTACTCTCTGGCTCCGGATTGCAATGCAAGGCGCGCGACGAATTGTGCCATGCATTCGATCGTCTGAAAATTCTCCGGCGTGAGATCCTCGTCATTTACTGTGACAGAAAACTCCTGCTGCATGAATGTTACGAGCTCCAGAACCCCGAGCGAATCGACAACCCCACTCTCCAGCAGATTGTCTTGATCTGTCACTTTACGCCTTTTGGCGAGAGGAAACCTCTGCAGAATAAATTGTCGAATACGCACGATTGCATCTGTATTTTCTGGCACACTATTCCCCTGAACTCAGCTTTCCCGGTCACCGTGCATAAGAAATACCTCTGAGCTTGACAGAGTCGATTCGCCGGCGAAGCACATGACCGGCACTGCCTCACGGGCCCAGAACCCCAACTTTCGCAACAGGCCAGTCCTGGAGTCGCTTTCCAGCACGGGAAGGTTTACGCTTGCGACCCCTCGCTCTCGCAGCAACGCCGACAGCTCCAGGAGCAAGCCGGTCACCACTCGGGGCTCCATGTCACCGAAAAGGTCTGCCACGGTGGCAATTCCATCGGACACTGTAAAGGTGCAGTACGTCAACAGTTCGTCTCCCTGACGAGCCGATAGAAACTCGTACCTGCGCCGTGGATGGCGCCGATATCTCCAGTTCAGGTATTCTGCACTGCGAACAGTGCAAGTGCCCAACGAGGAACCAACACGCCTGGCAAGTTCCGAGTATTCAATACCGCAGGGAACGGTTTCCAAGGAAAAATCCAAGCCGGTTGGCCGAGACAGCCTTCTGTTTCCCAGTGCAAGGGCGACGTTAACGCCGGCGGCTATGGGACGCGACCAAGCTGGCGCGCGGAAAATGCTTTCGACCTTCTTGTCTGCCCACAATGTCTTCGACATTCGGATGGATTCCCCTATGGGCTGCAAACCCAGATGCCCGTAGATAGTCAGCATCGTAGCGCTGGGGAAGTCATAGGCTATGGCAAACTCTCCTGATCGAGCGCATAACAAGCAGGATCGCTGAAGTTGCAGCGCCGGCCCCACGCTTCGGTATTTTGGACTAATGCAGAGATCACCCAGGATGCATGCTGGCACGATGTCGCGGTCGCGATACATCTTTCGCGGAAAGATCGCTGCCATGCCAATTGCTTCTCCGTGGTTCTCGTAAGCAATCCATGCCCGCGCTGCGCCAAAAGGATTGTCACGGTACAGCCATTGGAATCGCTTATCGTCAGCATCACTGTCGAGAAACCTGTGGGCGAGGTCCGACAGGAGACCTTCATCGTCGATGAGACTAGCCTCACGGACGGAAATGGCCATGGTATGAATCAGTTGCCAATCCGGCAGAAGGGATGGCCTGTCCAGTCTGGATTTGGTCGGGGGTGCACTCGAAACCCGAGATAGCCCAAAAGTGACGGTCGAACATCCCAAGACTAATTCATGTTAGTGGCCTCGTACAAGTTTTTTGCCGGAGATTCGGAAAAGATATTCCCATTTGCTGTTGCAGCCAATTGCATACTTCGAGCTACGCCCTAGAGCTCGATCACGCGATGGTGTTGCCGCAAGCTATGCCACCGTGAAAATAATCAGCGAAAACCTACTCTCTGGCATTTACCATTTGTTAAAGCGGAAGGCTGTCTTTGGACTATGACTTGCGACCGCTCTTTCCGGATTAGGCGGATAGCTCAGTTGGAGAGCGCCCCGACTACACCGGGGAGGTCGCAGGTTCGAGTCCTGCTCCGCCTACCAAGCCCTTCTGGAATTACATGAAGATCGGCGGCCAGAGAATTCCGGGCAAGACTTTAGTGCTCGCCTTATCAGAGGGAGCGCTCATCGGTTGCGGACTCTTGTTCGCGACTGCCCTGCGTTATCTGAGTCTGGATGCATTACGTCAGCAATTGCGCGAGCCTGGTTCGCTGGTTCGCTACCTGCTCGTGATAGCGGTCTGCGAGTTGGCCCTGTATTACTACGATCTTTACGAACTCAGCGAGGTGCGACGGCCGACGGTACTGTTCGCAAGGCTCTTGCAGGCGTTGGGCGCTGCATGCTTCGTTCTGGCGGTGGCCTACTATATTGATCCGGGACTGAGTCTCGGCCGCGGAGTAGCGGTAATTGCTGCGCCAATCATCATCACCTTTGTCATTAGTTGGAGGCTGCTGGTCGATGCTGGAATGCCCTTTTTCCGGCGTCGCCAGCGGGTGCTCATCCTGGGGAGCGGAGCCGCCGGTAAGGCCCTGGCGCTTGAGATCAAGAATCGACCAGAACTCCATCTTGAGGTAGTTGGTTTTCTCCACGAGCACGCGGTTCCGTCCGATCGGTCTTTTGGCTCCGCAGAGCCGCGGCCGCCGAGGGATTATGAACGGAAGACATTTCAGCTCGGAAACGTGTACAGGTTCCGTGCGGCCGATAAACGTGCGACGGTGACAGAAGGCAGTTTCCCAGTTCTCACGCTTGCCGCGGCTTCGGTTGGAGGTCTCGGCTCGACGGCAGTGGCTCCCACGTTAGATGCCGCTCAGGTTGATCGCGAAGCGGCTCAGGTTATTGGCACAGTGGCTGAGGTTCAGCGTCTTGCCCTCGAGAAGGAGGCCGATCTGATCGTGCTTTCATTGTCGGAGCGGCGAGGCCAAATGCCATTGAAGGAATTGCTCAACCTGAAGTTCCTTGGCATTCAAGTTGAAGAAGCCCACAGCATGTACGAGCGTATTGCGGGAAGGATCCTGCTGGATCAGCTTTCTCCCAGCTGGCTGATCCTGTCGGACGGGTTCGGAAAGTCACGGCCCTTGCTGGCGCTCAAGCGAATCAGCGACATAATAATGTCGGTCGTTCTGCTCGTGATCATGTTCCCGGTGGCACTGCTGGTGGCGCTTGCGATCTTGTTGGAGAGCGGTCGTCCTTTGCTGTTTATGCAGTCCCGCGTGGGCCTCAACGGACGGATTTTTCAGATCATCAAGTTTCGTTCGATGTGGCAGCAAACGACCCCGCCGGCCACCCAGACGTGGACCGCCGACGAAGACAACCGGATAACGCGAGTCGGAAGGTTCATTCGTAAGTACAGGCTGGATGAGGTCCCGCAGTTGATCAACGTATTTCGTGGCGACATGAGTCTCGTTGGGCCACGACCAGAGCAGCCGGACTTGGCGCGCATGCTGGAGCAGGAAATTCCCTACTACGATCAGAGGCATTCGCTGCGTCCGGGAATAACAGGTTGGGCACAGGTAAGGTGTGGATACGGCGCGACCATCCACCAAAGTCGTATCAAACTGGAACACGACCTCTTTTATATTAAGCACCTGTCTGCTATGTTGGACTCGGTCATACTCTTCGAAACCGCTAAGGTATTGCTGTCGGGGCGGGGCGCGAAGTGAGCAGTAATGAGACGGGAATCCATCGCGAATTCGACACCTAATCATTTCAAGAAGAGTAGGGCCGTGCTAGGCAGAAGCGTGGCGGTGTGTCTGGCCGGATTCTCTCTCCTGCTCGCCAGCGGATGTTCACGGGACCCGCTGGTCCGGGCAGAAAAGAGTTATCAGCGCGCCGAGAAGTACCTGCAGGAGAATAATCAGGACGCCGCGGTTATCGAATTACGCAGGGCCTTGCAGTTGAACCCGCAGCTCGCTAAGGCACACTTCGCGCTTGGCAATGTGGAACTCCAACGCGGCGCCACCCTTACGGCGTTCCAGGAGTTTTTTGCGGCGACCATAGCCGATCCCGACAATCGGCAAGCGCAGATCATGGTAGCCGAGCTGCTAGCCCGTGCTCACAACTTTACCCAGGCGAAACGTCAGGCTGAGTTGGTCTTGAGTCGCTGGCCGGATGACAAGACGGCAACCCTGTTGCTTGCCGAAAGCGAAATTGGGCTCCAGGACTACAAACGGGGCCAGGCCCTTGTGAATGAGGTCTTGGCGATCGACCCCAACAACGGGCGGGCGCTTCAGGATCTTGCGCTATTACAGCTCGCGCAAAAAAACTTTCCAGAAGCAGAGGCGACCTTGCGTCGAGCCTGGGAGGCGGACCCTAAGTCTGCCTCGGCGGTCGCCCTCCTGAGTGCCACCTATGAGGGACAGGGAGACTTGAAGACCGCTGAGTCTGTCCTTCAGCAGGGATTAAGCCAAAACCCCAATGACACATCGTTCCAGGGACTCCTAGCGGCCTTCTACATGCGGCGGAAGAGGTTTGCAGAGGCAGAACCACTTTACCGGCGCATTCAGGAAACCGCGGGTGCTCCAACCCAGTCTCCCTACCATGGCCTGTTAGCCCAGTTTTACTTGAGCTCTTCCCGCTTCGATGATGCGGCGAACGAATACAAGCGGCTGATTCAAGCCGACGCCAAGTATTGGCGGAGCTGGCATGGACTGGCAGTTGTTTACTTGCTTCAAGGTCACTCAGACGAAGCGATGGGGGTCCTCGATCAGGTCCTGAAGAACAATCCCAAAGATTGGGAGGGCATGGCGCTCAAAGGCCGTATCCTGCTCGATCGAGGCCAGACTGCTGAGGCGATTCCCTTACTCCAGCAGAGCCGCAAGCTGCATCCCGAAGCTGCTGAACCAGCCTTCGACCTCGCTCGCGCCTACGCTTCCCAGGGCAAGTTGAAGGAATCGCAGTCAGCCCTGCAGGACGTAATGAAAGTCAACCCAAAATATCCGGGGGCGTTGGTTCTGCTTGCTGCGTTGAATTTGGAGGGAGGCCGCGTTGATCAGGCGATCCAAAACTTGAATCAGGATCAACTGCAGGAACCGGCTACCGTCGAACGGTCTTTCCTGCTTTCGCAAGCCTACGCTGCAAAAGGGGAGTACCATTCGGCAGAAACACAGTTACAGAGCATTCTTGGAGCAGTGAACTCATCCACTCAGAAGAGTGTGATCCTGCAGTCCCTGGCGACCATTAAGCTGGCCCAGAAACAATATGCCGAAGCGACAACTGTCGCGAATTCAGCGCTGGACGCATCGCCGCGCTTGCCAAGTGCCCTGTATGTCGTGGGGATGAGCTACGTAGCCCAGAAGCAACCGGAGAAGGGTATCGAGGCGGTGAAGGCGAGGTTGCAAAAGACCCCGGACTGGGCTCCTGGGTTTGAGGTTCTGGGCCGAGTAGCTCAGCAGGCTGGTCAGTTGACCTTAGCCACCGATTCCTTCAAGAAGGCACTCAGCATTGATCCGAAGTTGACTAGCGCGTCCATGTCACTGGGCGACACCTATTGGATGAACAAGCAGCCGGATCTGGCACGTGCGCAGTTCGAGCAGGTCGCTCAGGTGGCGCAGCCGGCAACGAGCCGTTCTTATGCCCTCTCCCGGCTGGGTCAGATTTACGAAGCCGCGGGCGACTATGATAAAGCCCGCGCTTCCTATGAGAAGGCGTTGTCTGCCGACCGCGACAATGTGCTCGCCAAGAACAATCTCGCGTGGCTGTATGCCGAACATGGCGGCAATCTTGACGTAGCCTTGAAACTCGCTGAAGAAGCGAAGGAGAAGGCGCCCGATGATCCAACCATTACGGACACACTAGGCTGGATCTACGTCAAGAAAGGTTCCTATGAAGCGGCGATTGCCAATCTGAAGGTTTCCGTGGCCAAGAATCCACACGATCCTGCGGGCTTTTACCATTTAGGAACTGCATATTACAAGCTCGGCAGGAGTGCGGAGGCGAAGCGAGAGCTTGAAGCAGCACTCAAAATGCCCAACTTCAGCCAAGCCGCCGATGCCAGACGAATGTTGGCCGATCTTCCTTCGAGATAGGCCTCCGTAGCGCACGCTCTTCCCGTCCGTTGTTCTAACCGATAGAAGCGACTGGCCCTCCAGAAATGGGCGCTATGTTCCAAAAAGTGCCAATGTGTTTCCGGAAGATGGTTACTGATCGCCGGGGATAGCAGAATGGTGGTTACCTTACGGTTACTTTCGTACTATCGTCAATTTTGCTTTTACTTGACACTGCTTCCTTGGCTCCATAGCATCCGTGGTCTATGTATCTCGACTGTCGGGATGATCAGCCTATCCTGCTGCAACGAAAAGGATTCTTTCCCACTCAGGCGTTCATCCTATTCACACTTTTGCTCATCGCCTGCATAGCGTCGGCCCAGTCATTCCAACAGGGCTTTGATTTCCGCAGCACAGCAGGCTTCGTCACCGACCCTCCAGGAGACACCTACGTACTTCCCTCCACAGCCTATCCCACAAAGGTAAATGGAGTTACGTTTGGTTGGTTGAAGACCGGCCCGATACAGGGGCGCGACCGCAGCGCGTCAGTTGACCCCCGATTGGCGGGGGTCAACTTCGTTAACAATGGTTCGCCAGGGACGTTCTATGTGGATCTGCCCTCCTCAGGCACTTATAGCCTTGCACTGGCCTTAGGCGACAACGGCTATATGTCTTGCTGGGTGCAATGCCAGATTCAGTTTCTGGACGGCAGCACGGTGGTAGCCACAGTAACTGAGGGGACAATCAATAAAGGCTCCTTCTACGATGCCCAAGGCAACCCGTGGTCAGCCGGGGCATGGCCCGCCGGCAACATCAGCCAGCAAGTCACGATGACCGGTACGAGGTTAACGGTAATCGTGGGCACAAGCAACCCGTCAGGCGATTCCACTCCGATCGCGTTTCTAGGCGTCAGCCAAGTCTCGCCAGGTTTCACAATATCGGCTTCACCCGCATCGCTCAGTATCCCGGTAGGAAACCAGGGAACGGCCACGATCACGACAACTGCCACCGGCGGGTTTGAGAGCCCCATCAGCCTTTCGGCTTCCGAAGCGCCATCAGGGGTAACGGTTACCTTCGACCCCAACCCGATACCAGCGCCGGGTACCGGCAGTTCGACAATGATCATAAGTGTCCCCTCAAACACACCACTAGGGAGTTACCCCATTACTGTCACGGGAACCGGGGGTGGAGTCCAGCAGAAGGTAATCGTCACTCTTATAGTGACAGGCCAATTTTCCTGGCAAGAGGGCTTTGACTTCCGTAACACCTCGACTTTTGTCACGGATCTCCCCGGCGATACGTACGTGGGACCCACGACGGCATATCCCACGAAAGGCAACGGAGTTACGTATGGCTGGGTGAACACTACCGTGGTGTATGGCCGAGACCGTAACGCGAATATCGACGCGAGATTGGCTGGAATTAACTTTGCGAACAATGGTTCGCCGGCAACTTTTTATGTAGATGTGCCTGCCCCGGGCGTCTATGAACTTTCTTTGGCAGTGGGCGATGCCGGCTACCTTTCATGCTGGGTCCAGTGCCTAATACAATTTCTAGATGGGACCACGCCGGTCGGCAGTGTAACAGGCGGATCTCTCAATCTTGGCTACTTCTACGACGCCACAGGACAGAAATGGTCGTCCGCAACATGGCCCAGCAACAATCTTAGTCAACAAGTGACACTAACGGGCTCCCGCCTCGCAGTAGTGGTCGGTACGAACAGCACCACGGGAGACGCCACACCGGTCGCGTTTCTGGGTGTCGCGGAAGTTTCCAGTTCACCGAACTTTTCTATCTCGGCCTCGCCGGCCTCGCTCAGTGTGCAGCAGGGCAATCAGGGCACTTCGACCATCACCACCGCCATCAGCGGAGGATTCAACAGCGCCATCACCCTGTCGGCCTCCGGCCTGCCTTCTGGGACCACGGTCAGCTTCAATCCCAACCCCATACCCGCGCCGGGCAACGGCAGCTCCACCATGACCCTCACCGTGGGCTCGAACACACCGGTCGGCACTTACCCCATCACGGTGAGCGGCAACGGCGGCGGCATCCAGCAGAACACCACCGTCACCCTGACCGTTACCGACCCGCCCAACTTCACGATCTCGGCCTCGCCGGCGTCACTCAGCGTGCAGCAGGGGAATCAGGGGACGTCGACGATTACGACGACCATCGGTGGCGGCTTCAACAGTGCCATCACACTGTCGGCCTCGGGCATGCCATCTGGGACGACGGTAGGCTTAAATCCCAACC
>Ga0335082_10003372_pt1 | contig 17345 bp, 17 predicted proteins | sample Lox_Sample_41_FD_206718 | JGI IMG/M metagenome (GOLD analysis project Ga0335082, IMG submission 206718) | Soil microbial communities from Loxahatchee National Wildlife Refuge, Florida, United States - Lox_Sample_4.1 | ecosystem: Environmental > Terrestrial > Soil > Wetlands | place: USA... | reverse complement strand
CGGTGATATCCTGCAGGCACGCCTCGAACGTCCGATATTGGCAACTCTTCACCATGGAGTGATCGTAGACGACGGCCGAGCACCAAGGCTGGTCCCCGTAGGCCCGCGCCGAATCGACGTGGAAAACCATGACGGCTGCAACAAAGGTGACCGGCAGCAAATAGCGCATCGCTTTCGACCTCTCGTGCCCCGCGTGATACTAACACCGTTGCCGACCAAATCGTTGCCAAAATGCTGACGACGCCAGACCAGCTTTTTGCCTATCTCGACGGCCTCGGCATCGCCCACGCGACGGTCAAGCATCCGCCGGTGTTCACGGTCGATCAGGCCGCCCGCCTGCGGGGGCAGGTTGCCGGCGGTCACACCAAGAACTTGTTTCTGCGCGACAAGAAATATGAGCTTTATCTGGTGGTGGCGTTGGAAGACGCCGAAATCGAACTCAAGGGCCTGCACCGCCTGCTCGGCGCCAGTGGCCGTTTCTCCTTCGGATCGTCGGATTTGCTGCGCGAGGTGTGGGGCGTCGAGCCCGGTTCGGTGACGCCGTTCGGCGCCATCAACGACAAGGACGGCCGCGTCACCGTCGTACTCGACGCCGCCATGATGGAACACGAAACGCTTAACTACCATCCGCTCGACAACACCATGACCACGTCGATCAAGCGCGAGGATCTCATCAAGTTCCTGGAATCGACCGGGCACACTCCTCGTATCGAGCCGGTGTCCGGCCGCCCGGCCGGCGCGTCCTGACCCGATTGCATTCGGGCCGGGGATAACCCATGTAATCGGGCATGGAACCGGCCGTAAGCCGGTCAACAGCGAGGATTTATGCTGCAGAACGGTGGGGCAGCGGCGGCAGCCGAAAGCGTGGTGAAGGATACAACCACGCAAAATTTCATGGCGGACGTGATCGAAGAGTCCAAGCGCCAGCCGGTGCTGGTCGATTTCTGGGCGTCGTGGTGCGGGCCGTGCAAGCAGCTCACGCCGATCCTGGAAAAGGCGGTGAAGGCGGCCAAGGGCAAGGTCAAGCTCGCCAAGATGGACATCGACAAGCACCCGGATATTCCCGGCCAGATGGGCATCCAGTCGATCCCCGCGGTGATCGCTTTCGCCAACGGCCAGCCGGTCGACGGCTTTATGGGCGCGTTGCCGGAAAGCCAGGTGATCCAGTTCCTCGAGCGCGTCACCAAAAGCAAGATCGGCGCCGAGGACAAGGATCGCACGAAGGCGGCCGACGCGGCGCTCGCCGCCGGCAATGCGGCGGAAGCCGCCAACCTGTACGGACAACTGTTGACCGAGGACGGCGGCAATCTCGCCGCGCTCGCAGGGCTTGCGCGCTGCTATGTACAGACCGGAGCGCTCGAGCAGGCCAAGCAGACCCTGGCGATGGTACCGGAGGCCAAGCGCAACGATGCGGTGGTCGCCGCCGCGCGCGCGGCGCTCGAAATCGCCGAGCAAGCCAAATCGCTCGGGCCGTTGGCGGAGCTGGAAGGAAAGGTGCTCGCCAATCCGCTCGATCACCAGGCGCGCTTCGATCTCGCCGTCGCGCTCAATGCCAAGGGCAAGCGCAGCGAGGCGGCCGAGCATCTGCTCGCCATTGTCAAGCGCGACCGCAAGTGGAACGACGATGCCGCGCGCAAACAGCTGGTGCAATTCTTCGAGGCCTGGGGCCCGACCGACGCGGCGACCGTGGATGGCCGCAAGCGGCTGTCGTCGATTTTGTTTGCCTGAAGGCAGGCCGCAACGCGCGATGCATCAATTCGGCCTCATGCTGAGGGCGGAGGTGCCGCTATGTCGATGAATGCGCAATATCGGCGACCGATCGATCTGCCCGAAGTCATCCCGGTGTTCCCGCTGCCGGGCGCGCTGCTGCTGCCTCGCGGGCAGATGCCGCTGAATATTTTCGAGCCACGCTACCTCGCCATGATCGACGACGCCTTGCGCGACGGCCACCGGCTGATCGGCATGATTCAGCCGGACGTCGCGCATAGCGGCGGCGACAAGCCGCCGCTGTTCAAGATCGGCTGCGTCGGCCGCATCACCCAACTCGCCGAGTCGGGCGATGGCCGCTATCTCATCGAGCTGACCGGCGTCGCCCGGTTCCGCGTCGAGGAGGAATTGCCGGTGAAGACCGAATACCGACAGTGCCGCGTCAGTTACGTCCCGTTCGCCGACGATTTCATCGCGCGCAAGGGCGAGGAGGCGGTCGACCGCGAGGCGGTGTTGAATGCGTTGCGCGCCTTCATGAAGGCCAACAAGTTGCAGGCCGACTGGGAAGGCATCGACCAGGCGCCGAACGAGGCGCTGGTCAACGCGCTCGCCATGATGTCGCCCTATGGGCCACCGGAAAAGCAGGCGCTCTTGGAGGCGCCCGACTTGAAGACGCGCGCCGAACTGCTGGTTGCCATTACCGAAATCGAGCTTGCCAAAAAGAACACCGAAGGCGAGACGCAACTGCAATAGTCTATTGTGCTGTGCTACAAAGCCAATTGAAACGCCGGAACCTTAATCATGTCCGCAACCTCACCCACCGAACCGCCGGCCGCCAGCATCGATCCGAAGCTCCTGGAAATCCTGGTCTGCCCGCTGACCAAGACGACGCTCGAATACGACGCCGCCAGGCAGGAGCTGATCTCGCGCAAGGCCAAGCTCGCCTACCCGATCCGCGACGGCATTCCGATCATGCTGCCTGAAGAGGCGCGCCGGTTGGAGTGAATTGAAGGCCCACCGTTTTCTCGTCATGCCCGGCCTCGTGCCGGGCATCCACGTCTTAGGGCGCTACAATCACAAAGGCGTGGATGGCCGGGACAAGCCCGGCCATGACAAGGTAAGAAAATGCCGAAGCCAGGGAGAGATATCCAATGATCAAAATCTGGGGGCGCAACACCTCATCCAACGTGCAGAAGGCGATGTGGGCGGTTGGCGAGCTCGGGCTTGAATGCACGCGCATCGACGTCGGCGGCGCCTTCGGCAAGAACAAGGAGCCGGCTTACCTGGCGATGAACCCTAACGGTCTGGTGCCGACGCTCGAGGAAGAAGACGGTTTCTTGCTGTGGGAATCCAATTCCATTGTGCGATATCTCGCCGCCAAGCACGACAAGGCCGGCGTGCTGGAGCCACGCGACGCCAAGCAGCGCGCGCTCGCGAGCCAATGGATGGACTGGCAGCTGTCGGTGATCGGGCCGGCCATTACGCCGGTGTTCTGGGGCCTGATCCGCACGCCGCCGGAAAAACGCGACGCCAACGCGATCGGCGTCGGCAAGGAGAAGACGATCGCCGCCGCGAAGATGATGGACGCCCAACTCGCCAAGACCGCGTTCCTGGCCGGCCCCAATTTCTCCTATGGCGACATCCCGGTCGGCATCATGATCTATCGTTATATGCAGCTCATTCCGGAGCGGCCGCCGACGCCCAATCTCGATCGCTGGTATGGCGCGATCTCGAGCCGCAAGGCATTCAAGGAGCAGGTCGGCAGCGTTCCGCTGTCGTGAGATATTAGAGCGCCTCGCCTCTCAACAGCTTCGGCACGTCGCCGGTAAAGCCGGCCGCCTCGCGGATGAACATGTGCTTGAGCGCCGGCAGGCGCTCGACCACGCCGAGGCCGAGATCGCGCGCCAGCCGCAGCACATCGGATGAGTTGGAGAACAGACGGTTCAAACCGTCCGTGGCGACCCCCATGGTCATGGTGTCGAAGCGGCGCCAGCGCTGGTAGCGCTCAAGCACATCGGCTGCGCCGATATCGAGCCCAAGCCGCGCAGCGTCGGCGAGCGCTTCGGCGAGTGCGGCGACATCGCGCAAGCCCATGTTGAGCCCCTGCCCGGCGATCGGATGAATGATGTGCGCGGCGTCGCCGATCAGCGCCAGCCGCTCGGCGATGAACGAGCGCGCGGTGAACAGGCCAAGCGGGAAGGCGCGCCGCGGCCCGGAGACTTCGATGTCGCCGAGGTGCAGGCCGAAACGCTTCTCCAGCTCGTCGTGAAATTCGGTATCGGGCAGCGCGACGATGCGCTCGGCCTCGCGTGCGGTTTCGGTCCACACGATCGACGAGCGCTTCCCCCTCAGCGGCAAGATCGCAAATGGACCGGCGGGCAGAAAATGCTCTTCGGCGCGGCCATGGTGATCGCGCTCGTGCGCGACGGTGCAGACGATGGCCGATTGGTCGTAATTCCAGCCGTGCGTGGCGATGCCCGCCTGCTCGCGGATTTTAGACTTGGCGCCGTCGGCGCCGACCAGGAGCCGCGCTGAAATCGTTTCGCTGCCGAGCCGCATGTCGATGGCGTTCGGTGTATTTTCAAATCCGCTCACCGAATCTGCGCGCAGATCGACGCCAAGTTCTTTTGCCTTCGCGACCAGAGCGTCGATCAAATGGCGGTTTTCGACCATGTGCGCGAAAGGCTCGCCTTCCTCGACCTCGCCGCCGAAGCTGAGGAAAGTCGGCCGCACCGCGTCGTCGAGCTTGGAATCGGTGATCACCATGTCGAGCATCGGCTGCGCCTCGCCGGCGACCGCGTCCCAGATGCCGATCGTCTCGAACAGCCGGCGCGCAGCCGCAGCAATGGCCGAGGCGCGCGGGTCTTTCGAGGGCGTCGCCGCCAGTGCCGGGTCGGCGACCGTCACGGCGAAACTCTCGCCCAAGCCCTGGCGCAGCGCGATCGCCAGCGCCAGGCCGGCAAAGCCCGCTCCGCCTATGGCGAGATCGGTCCGTTCATGGCGGTCTTTCGGCACCTTAGGCATAGGACTTTCGCCGCAGCTTCCTTGTAAAACGAGCGCCAGCATAGCAGGTTGAGGTCAGCATTCGACGAGAAACCGGCCCGAAACATGACCACCGGCAATACCGCCGTCCAAGACCTGCTCGCCATCCTCGACCTTGAGGAGTTGGACCTCAATCTATTCCGCGGCCGTTCGCCGCAGACCGGCTGGCAACGCGTGTTCGGCGGCCAGGTGATCGGCCAGGCGCTGGTCGCCGCCGTGCGCACGGTCGAGGGCCGCCCGCCGCATTCGATGCACGCCTATTTTCTGCTGCCGGGCGATCCAAAGACGCCGATCATCTACGACGTCGACCGTATCCGCGACGGCAAAAGCTTCACCACGCGCCGGGTCACCGCGCGCCAGCACGGGCATCCGATTTTTTCGATGCTGGTTTCGTTTCATACCGACGAGCCCGGCCTCGAGCATCAGGCGAAAATGCCGGAGGTGCCGCCGCCGGAAGAACTGCCGAGTGAAGCCGAGATGCGCCAAAAGATCCTGCCGGTGATGCCCGAACCGGTTCGCCGCTACTACGAACGCGAGCGGCCCATCGAATTGCGGCCGGTCGAGTTCGACCGCTATCTCGGCAAGAAACATCCGGACGGCCGCTTCCACGTGTGGATCAAGACCACGGGCCCATTGCCGGATGATCCGGCGATCCATCAATGCGTGCTGGCCTATGCTTCCGATATGGGCTTGCTCGATACGGCATTGGTGCCGCATGGGCGCACACTGTTCGAAAAGGAATTCATGGCAGCAAGCCTCGATCATGCGCTGTGGCTGCATCGGCCGTTTCGCGCCGACGAGTGGCTGCTCTATGCACAGGATTCTCCGAATCTGCACGGCTCACGCGGATTCTCACGCGGCCTGATCTTTACCCGCGACGGCACGCTGGTCGCTTCGGTGGCGCAGGAAGGCTTGGTGCGCCGACGAAATACGCCGTAGTTGAGTTTATGAAACGGACCTTCGCCGCGTTTGTCGTTCTGCTGTCGGCAGCGACAACAGGGCTCTCTGCCTCTAACAGACAGCCGGCGCCGCCCGGCGCGTTCCCCGGGGCACCGCCGCAATACACGGTGTTTTCGAACGCGGAGCTGATGCGTGGATTTCTCGCGCTTTCGTTCGGCTCCGATCTGCGTATCGGCGCAGCGCCGCGCGGCATCCGCCGTTTCGCGCACCCGATTCGCGCCGCGGTGATCTCGGCCGGCGGCGTCGACCGCGCCGCTGCGATGCGTGGCGTACTCGCCGATTTCTCCGCACCAGTGCCGGCGCTGCAACTCAGCGCCACCGACGACGCGGCGGCGGCGGCGGATGTCGAAGTGCATATGATCGACGAGAACGATATCCCCGCGGCGCTCGAGGAGGCGTTCGGCGCGCGTGTCGCCAAGACCTTCATCCGCCGCACCAACCCGCAATGCATGACCAGCGTGAAGTCGAACCCTGACGGCAGCATCCTGCATTCGATCTCTTTCATCATCGTCGACAAGGGCGACAACGTCTTCCTCGACTGCGCCTATCACGAATTGCTGCACGCCTTCGGTCTGTCGAACCACGACCAGCACAATCCGTGGACCACGCTCAACCAGCGCCGCATGGTCGGCTATCTTACGGTCTACGATCGTGCGTTGCTGACCATGCTTTACGACCAGCGCATTGCGCCCGGCATGACGGCGCAGCAAGCGCGCGAGCGGTTACCCGCCGTGATCGAGAGCCTTCGCCTCGCAAGGCCGCCCAAAGGCAGCAAGTAGGACAATAATACTGACTTGGATTGATCGATCACGCGCCGATTGCCTTTGGAAACGGCAATAATGCCGCTTAATCTTTGACCTGCCTGTCGATAAGTTAGGCAAATCAGGCCCGCCGGCACTCGCCGGAAGGCTTTGTCATCCCCGGCGTTCGCTCCCGAAACGCCCGCTTGCCCACTTAAGTCAAGGGCGTCACGCGGACTTCGGACTAGATCGGACGCCAGCGACGGACTGTGCCGGGAAGGTCAAACATGAAGCTGGTCATTGCGATCATCAAGCCGTTCAAGCTCGACGAGGTGCGCGACGCCCTCACACGCATCGGCGTTCACGGCATGACCGTGAACGAGGTCAAGGGCTATGGGCGGCAGAAGGGTCATATGGAGATCTACCGCGGCGCTGAATACGCGGTGAACTTCCTGCCTAAGCTGCGCATCGAGGTCGCGGTCTCGAGCGACAACATCGATCGGGCGACGGACGCGATCGCTGCGGCCGCCAAGACCGGACAGATCGGCGACGGCAAAATCTTCGTCATGCCGCTCGAGCAGGCCGTGCGCATTCGCACCGGCGAAACCGACGACAGCGCACTGTAGCAATTCTTTCGCCGCCACCTTGAGCGCCCGGTCGAAGGCTGGGCCTCGATGGGCGACGACTCACGAATGTAAAGTCTCTTGCTGGGGGAAACAAAAATGACACGGCTGCACAAAAGACTCGCCGTCGCGATCGGCGTGGCGGCTGCTCTGACGGCCTCGCCTGCCTTCGCACAAACCGCCAAGATCGACGCCGCCGACACCGCCTGGATGATGGGCGCGACCGGCCTCGTGCTGATGATGACCATCCCGGGTCTGGCGCTGTTCTATGCCGGCATGGTGCGCAAGAAGAACGTGCTTGCCACCATGGCGCAATGCATGGCCGCGACGTTCCTGGTTTCCGTGCTGTGGGCGGTGATCGGCTATTCCCTCACCTTTACCGGCGACGGCGCGTTTATCGGCTCGTTCGAGCGCATCTTCCTCAATGGCATGACCATCGAGTCGATATCGCCGCTCGCCAAGACCATCCCGGAAAGCCTGTTCATGGTTTATCAAATGACCTTCGCGGTCATCACCGTCGCGCTGGTGGCGGGCTCGGTCGCCGATCGTTTCCGCTTCTCGGCGTTCCTGTTGTTCTGCGTGTTATGGCTGTTGCTCGTGTATGTGCCGATCGCGCATTGGGTATGGGGCGGAGGCTTTCTCGGCCGTTACGGCGTCATCGACTTTGCCGGCGGCCTGGTCGTGCATCTCAACGCCGGCGTCGCCGGCCTGATCGCCGCCTATGTCATCGGCAAGCGACGCGGCTATGGCAGCGAGAATCTATCGCCTTACGATCTCACGCTGGCGGTGATCGGCACCGGCCTGCTTTGGGTCGGCTGGTTCGGCTTCAACGGCGGCTCGGCGTTCGGCGCCAATGCGCGCGCCGCCCTTGCCATCACCTCGACGCATCTTGCCGCCAGCGCCGGCGCTTTCACCTGGATGGCGCTGGAATGGTGGACACGCGGCAAGCCCTCGGTGCTCGGCATGATCTCCGGCGCGGTGGCGGGTTTGGGTACCATCACGCCGGCATCCGGTTATGTAATGCCGATGCAAGGCGTGCTGATCGGCCTGATCGCAGGCGGCGTCTGCTTCTGGGCGTGCACCTGGCTCAAACTCAAACTCGGCTACGACGACTCGCTCGACGTGTTCGGCGTGCATGGCATCGGCGGGCTCACCGGCACTTTGCTCGCCGGCGTGCTGGCGGTCGGCGCTTTGTCGGCAAGTGCCGAATTGCCGGGCGGCGTTCCCGGTTTGCTCGAAGGCAATCCGCGTCAGGTGCTGGTGCAAGCTGTCGGCATTCTTGCGACGCTGATGTGGTCCGGGGTTATGACCTTTGTGGTGCTCAAGCTGATCGATTTCATCGTGCCGTTGCGCGTGCGGTCAGAGGATGAGGTGATGGGGCTCGACGTCACCCAACACGGCGAGGCGTTGCAGTAGCCTTCGCCAGCCGGAACAGGCCCCATTCGCATTGGCGGGTGCTGAGTTACCGTCCTTGGGCTCCTGCTTAAAAATTATGCAGGCCATCTAAGTCTTGGCGCGACTTTGGGCTAAGGCCCAAGGGCCGCTCCGGCGCCGCGCCGCAATCGTAAAAATTCGTTCATCAAATCAGCCAGATGTCGGCAACTCCGGCATCTGGCACGGCAATTGATTCTATTGGGCCGGCCATGCCTGCAAAGCTTGCTTTGCGGGCCCGGCTCAGTGAACCCGCCCGCACTGCGTGAATGTACAAAACGGGCTTAAGCGGGGATCGAATCCATGAAAATCGTCATGGCCATTATCAAGCCTTTCAAACTCGACGAGGTCCGCGACGCTCTGACCTCCATCGGGGTGCAGGGGCTAACTGTCACCGAGGTGAAGGGCTACGGGCGTCAAAAGGGTCACACGGAAATTTATCGTGGGGCCGAGTATGCGGTGAGCTTCCTCCCGAAAATCAAAGTGGAAGTGGCGGTGGCGACCAACCAGGTCGAGAAGGTGATCGGCGCCATCACCGGAGCTGCCAAGACCGGTCAGATCGGCGACGGCAAGATCTTTGTCTTTGCCATCGAGAACGCCGTGCGCATCCGCACCGGCGAAACCGACGCTGCGGCTCTCTGATAACCCGCACCGCGAAACAATACGGACAGGAGTTAGACCATGACGTTGAAGAAATCCTCCCGTGCGGGGCTTGCAGCTCTCGCTCTCGGAGTTTTGCTCAGCTTGTTTCTGAGCCTGGCGACGTACACGACGTCGTACGCTCAGACACCGCCTCCCGGCGCCGCTCCGGCGCCTGCGGCGGCACCCGCTCCGGCGCCCGCGCCCACGCCGTCTTGCGCCAACGATCCGGATCCCAAGAAGGCCGTGCTCACCAAGTGCGCGCCGAATTCCGGCGACACCGCGTGGATGCTCACCTCGATGGCTCTGGTGCTGATGATGACGGTGCCCGGCCTCGCGCTGTTTTACGGCGGTATGGTGCGCAAGAAAAACGTAGGCGACACCGTGATGACGAGCTTCGCCGTCACCTGTCTGATCACGATCGTCTATGCGGTCTTGACCTACAGCCTATCGTTCACGCCCGGCTCGCCCTATATCGGCGGTCTTAGTCGCGCGTTCCTACAAGGAATCTTAAGCGACATTTCCTCCGGCGCGGGCAATCCGAATCCGCTCGGCGCGACGATTCCCGAAACCGTGTACATGTGCTTCCAGATGACCTTCGCGATCATCACTCCGGCGCTGATCGCGGGTGCCTTTGCCGAGCGCATGAAATTCTCCGCCATGCTTTGGTTCATGGGCCTGTGGGCGATCTTCGTTTACGCGCCCGTCGCGCATTGGGTCTGGGGTTCGGACGGCATGCTGTCGTCCGGCAACTCGGATGCGATGATCCACGTGCTCGACTTTGCCGGCGGCACCGTCGTGCATATCAACGCCGGCGTAGCCGGCCTGATGTGCGCGATCATGCTCGGCAAGCGCAAAGACTCCGGTCCGGCTCACAACATGGTGCTGACGCTCATCGGCGCCTCTCTCCTGTGGGTCGGCTGGTTCGGCTTCAACGCGGGTTCGGCGGTCACCGCCGGTCTGCAAGCCGGCATGGCGATGACCGTGACGCAAATCGCCACCGCGGTCGCAGCCTTCACCTGGATGCTGGTTGAATGGGCGGCGCGCGGTAAGCCGACCGTGGTCGGCATTTGCTCCGGCGCGGTCGCAGGCCTCGTCGCCATCACCCCGGCTTCCGGCTTCGTCGGTCCGGTCGGCTCGATGGTGATCGGCGTCGCGGCCGGCGTGATCTGCTACTGGGGCGTCACCGGCCTCAAGCGCATGCATGGCGTTGACGACGCGCTGGATTGCTTCGGCGTTCACGCGGTCGGCGGCATCGTCGGCGCCCTCCTCACCGGCGTATTCGCGATCAACGAATACGGCGGTACCCCGGGCCTGATCGAAGGCAACGCGGTGCAGGTCCTCTATCAGCTCGAGGGCATCTGCATCGTGTTCTTCTATGACGCCATTGTGTCGCTGATCATCCTGAAGATCATCGACGTGATCATCGGCCTGCGCGTCTCCGAAGAGGTGGAACGCGACGGCCTCGATCTCGCCCTGCACGGCGAAGTGGTCCAGTAGCGGCAGCAAGCTAGCGGTAGGGGCGGAAACCCGGCACTGTCCCATCCGTCGAGGCCCCCGGTTCGCAAGAGCCGGGGGCCTCTCTCATTTGGACTGCACGAATAGAAAAACCCGGCGCAAGCGCCGGGTTTCATTTACTAGACGGCGAATGTTCGCCTATTCGTCAGTGCATCGCCAAGATTGCCGGATCGAGATGACCGGCGACACCCATGAACATCGAGATCGCAAATACCGCAAAGCCGCAATAAGCGACGGCCCAAAGCGACGTTGAACTGTTATTTTGCATGGACTTCCCCCTGTTGAGATACGGGGGCAAGCTAGCCGGCCCGCGTTAATGCCCATTCAATTGGCACCTGCGTCCAACGCCGATGGTTAATCGGGTCTTAACCTCGTCCTATTTAATGTGGCTCAACCCTGCTGCCGCGGGCTCATCCCGCATCGTGGTCCTATGCCGACAACGACCGCCCAGCGCGAACCTTCCAATCCGGCCCCGGCGGTCGAGGGCCGCTCGCCCTTCGTACGGCTGACCGAGCTGATCGCCGGCATTACGCCCGGCAAGCCGGCGATCAATTTGTCGGTCGGCGAGCCGCAGCATCCGATTCCGCCCTTCGTCGGGCCGCAGCTTGCCGCGCATCTCGACGAGTTCGGCCGCTATCCGGCCAACAAAGGCGGCGAGCCGTTCCGCCGCGCGGCCGCCGGCTGGCTCGACCGCCGCTACAAATTGGCGCGCCCGGTCGATCCCGAAAGCGAAGTGCTGGTGCTCAACGGCACGCGCGAAGGCCTGTTCCTCGGCGCCATCGCCGCCAAGCGCTGGGTCAAGCCCCGCGCCGGCAAGCCGGCGATGCTGATCCCCAACCCGTTCTATGCCGCCTATGGCGCCGGCGCGCAGGCCGCCGATTGCGAGCCGGTCTATATGCCGGCGACGCGCGCGAGCGGCTTCCTGCCCGACCTCGGCGTGCTCGACGATGCTCTGCTGGCGCGCACCGTCGTCTTTTATCTTGCTTCGCCGTCGAACCCGCAAGGCGCGGTCGCTTCGCGCGACTATCTCGAACGGCTCGCCGGTCTTGCGCGTCGTCACGGCTTTCTCGTTTTCGCCGACGAATGCTATTGCGAGATCTACAGCGACCAGGTGCCGGCCGGCATGCTGGAAGCCTCCGGCCCCGACTTCGCCAACGCTGTCGTGTTCCACTCGCTGTCCAAGCGTTCCAACCTGCCCGGCCTGCGCGTCGGCTTCGCCGCCGGCGACCGCCGTTTCCTCGCTTCTTTCCTCGAATTGCGCAACGTCGCGGCGCCGCAAGTGCCGGGACCGGCGCAACATGTCGCCGTCGCCGCCTATGGCGACGAAGCGCATGTTAAGGAAAACCGCAAGCTCTATTCGGCCAAGTTCGATCTCGCCGACCAGATCATCGGCGACCGCTACGGCTACAAACGTCCGGCCGGCGGATTTTTTCTCTGGCTCGACGTCTCGCAGTACGGCGGCAGCGAAGCCGTTACCAAAAAACTGTGGCAGGAGGCCGGCGTGCGCGTCGTGCCCGGCCGCTATCTCGCGCGTGAGCAGGATGACGGCTCGAACCCCGGCGCGAACTATATCCGCGTCGCCATGGTGCAGGACAAGGCGACCACGGCGGAGGCGCTGCATCGCCTCGTCGCGGTATTGAGGTAACAACATGCCCGCGATCGACCGCAGCCTCGATGCCGTCGCTTTCGTCGCCGAACATTTCCGCGACATTCTGCGGCGGCGCCTGAGCGAGCTCGCCGGCCTCGTGTTGATCACGCTCGCCTTTCTCGCGGCCGTCGCGCTCGCTACCTGGTCGGTGCAGGACCCTTCGCTCAGCCACGCAACGCAGGCGCCGATCCATAATCTGCTCGGCTACCCCGGCGCGATCTTCTCCGATCTGGCGATGCAATTGCTCGGCCTCGCCGCGATCATGCTGCTGGTGCCGGAAATCCATCTCGGCTGGCGGCTGCTGGCGCACCGCCCGCTTGGCGAGAAATGGCGCGGCCTGTTTTGGATTCTGGCCACATTCCTTGCCGCTGGTTTCGTCTCCACCCTGCCCCGCATCGGCTCCTGGCCGCTGCCGACCGGTCTTGGCGGCGTATTCGGCGACGCGCTGCTGCACGGACCGGCGAAGCTCATCGGCCATCCATTGCACGGTCTGTCAGCGCTGATCGCAGGCCTGCTGTTCGGCGTTGCCACTGCGGCGACCATCGCTTTCGCCGTCGGCTTTGGCAGCATAGCCGCGACCGAACAGGCCGTCGCACCTGACGAAGAAGAAGAAGACGGGGAAGACGAAGATGGCGATCGTGCCTCGGCCTGGCTCGGCATGGTCGCCCACGCGCTGCTGAGCTGGAAGGCGCGCATCGGTCTCGTATTGCGTCGGCCGGCGCGCATGCCTGCCCGCGCGGCCGCAGCGCCAGGCGGCCCGCGGCAGGAGCCGCGCTTCGACAGCTACGGCCGCAGCAGCATGTCGGAAGAATACGACATCGCCGACGACGAGGAAGACGACGCACCGCCCACTCCACGCCGCCGCGCCGCGCCGCGCGCACCGGTGCGCCGCTCGTCGAGCGGTTATCAGCTGCCCTCGCTCAATCTGCTGGCGGCGCAGCGTGCCTCCGAGCGCGCGACGTTGTCGAAGGATGTCATCGACGCCAACGCAGTTGCACTGGAAAGCGTGCTCGGCGATTTCGGTGTGCGCGGCGAGATCATCAACGCACATCCGGGTCCGGTGGTTACGCTCTACGAATTGGAGCCCGCGCCGGGCATCAAGTCTTCGCGCGTCATCGGCCTTGCCGACGATATCGCCCGCTCGATGAGCGCGGTGTCGGCGCGCGTTGCAGTCGTGTCCGGCCGCAACGCCATCGGCATCGAGTTGCCTAACCCGACACGCGAGAAAGTCTACTTGCGCGAACTGCTCTCGGGCAAAGAGTACAACGAGAGCGCCGCCAAGCTGCCGCTTTGCCTCGGCAAGACCATCGGCGGCGATTCGGTGATCGTCGATCTCGCGCGCATGCCGCATTTGCTGATCGCCGGCACCACCGGTTCCGGCAAATCGGTTGCCATCAACACCATGATCCTGTCGCTGATCTACCGCATGCGGCCAGACCAATGCCGGCTGATCATGGTCGATCCCAAGATGCTCGAGCTCTCCGTCTATGACGGCATCCCGCATCTGCTCACGCCCGTCGTCACCGATCCGAAGAAGGCGGTGGTCGCGCTCAAGTGGGCGGTGCGCGAGATGGAGGAGCGCTACAAAAAGATGTCCAAGCTCGGCGTCCGCAACATTGACGGCTACAACGTGCGGCTCGCCGAAGCCAAAGCGAAGGGCGAGACGCTTCAACGCACCGTGCACACCGGCTACGACAAGGAGACCGGCGAGGCGATCTACGAGAAGGAGGAGCTCGAACTCGATCCGCTGCCTTACCTCGTCGTCATCGTCGACGAGATGGCTGACCTGATGATGGTCGCCGGCAAGGATATCGAGGGCGCCATCCAACGCCTGGCGCAGATGGCCCGTGCCGCCGGCATCCACGTCATCCTGGCAACGCAACGCCCCTCGGTCGACGTCATCACCGGCACCATCAAGGCGAATTTTCCGACCCGCATCTCGTTCCAGGTGACCTCGAAGATCGACAGCCGCACCATTCTCGGCGAACAGGGCGCGGAGCAGCTGCTCGGCCAAGGCGACATGCTTTATATGGCCGGCGGCGGCCGCATCAGCCGCGTGCACGGTCCCTTCGTCTCCGACGACGAGGTGGAGAAGGTGGTGCGCCATCTCAAGACGCAAGGCCACCCGGAATATCTCGACGAGGTCACTGCGGGCGATCCGGAGGAGGGCGAGGACGGCGCCGTATTCGACGCGACCGGCATGGGCCTTGCCGAAGGCGGCGATCTGTACAGCCAAGCGGTCGCCATCGTGAAGCGCGACCGCAAGGCGTCGACCTCCTACATCCAGCGCCGGCTGCAGATCGGCTACAACCGCGCCGCTTCGCTGATGGAGCGGCTGGAGCAGGAAGGCATCGTCGGCCAGCCCAACCACGCCGGCAAGCGCGAGATCCTGATCCCGGAAAATCCGACGGACGATCGCTTTTGATGCCGCGGGCGGCGGACGAAACACAGTTTAGTCGCGCGTGACGACGAATCAGCGCATGATCGGGGCCGCGAAATCGCCACAGCCGGCTCCTATAGGACGGGGCGACGACGTGAATTCACCCGGGGGCGCGAGCGAGGCGGACACCGTGATGGCGCGACATCGGACTGCGCAAACCCCATACATACTGGCGATCGCGGCGCTGCTGGCCTGCCTGGCGGCCCCGGCATCCGCCCAAAGCGTACCGCTGCCGACGCCGCGCCCGGCGATCCGCACCACCACCGGTGCCATCGCGCCTCCGAAATCCATTGTTCCCGATGCAGCGCTCACCGCCCGCGCCCAAGCGCCACAGGCCCAGACCGGCCAGGCGCCGCCCAATCCCGTGTCCAACCCCTTCGCCGCCTTGCTCGGCAAGCCCGGCGCGACCACCGCGCTCAGCCCCGAGCAGCGGGCCATCGTCGAGAAAGTGAACAATTACCTGTCCAACATGCAGGTGCTGTCGGGCAAATTCGTCCAAGTCGCGCCGGACGGCCGCCGCAGCCAGGGCGAGTTCTATATTTCCAAGCCCGGCCGCGTGCGCTTCGAATACGACGATCCGAGTCCGATCTCGCTGATCGCCGACGGCCAGTCTGTGGTCGTGCGCGATCGCAATCTGGCGACGCAGGACGTCTATCCGCTGTCGCAGACGCCGCTGCGCTTCCTGCTCGCCGACCATGTCGACCTGATGAAGGACACCAGCCTGGTCGCGGTCTACGCCGACGACGTGTTCGTCACCGTGGTGGTCGAGGAGAAGAACACGCTGGCCGGCACCAGCCGGCTGATGATCATGTTCAGCGCCAAGGATATGCAGCTCAAGCAGTGGACGGTGACCGACCCGCAGGGCTACGACACCACGGTCGCGGTGTACAATCTCAACACCACCCAGCGACCCGATCCCAACATGTTCAAGATCGACTACACGAATTATCATAATTGAAGCGCCGCATCCCCAACGCTGTCATTGCCGGGCTTGACATCACAAGTCGGGTTTACCCGACTTGTGAAATTTGTATAATGCGGAACTCGGGCAAGCCCGAGTTCCGATGCAATCCATCTCACGCTTCATAGATCGACGACGCTAAATGGACCCCCGGGTCAAGCCCGGGGGTGACGATTCAGAGATGCCGCTCAAGATCGCCACCTGGAATATCAATTCGGTCCGCTTGCGCATTGACTTGGTCGCCAAGTTCCTGAAGAGCGCACGCCCCGACGTGCTCTGCCTGCAGGAAACCAAATGCCCGGACGACGCCTTCCCGCTCAAGCGCTTCAAGCGGCTCGGCTATGAGCACGCGGCGATCAATGGACAAAAGGGCTATCACGGCGTCGCCATTCTTTCGCGGCTGCCGTTCGACAGTTTCGGCTTCGACAATTTCTGCGGCAAGACCGACTGCCGCCACATGAAGGTGGTGCTCGGCGAGCGCGCCGGTCTGAAAGACCCGATCACGTTGCATAATTTTTACGTGCCGGCGGGCGGCGACGAGCCCGACCCCGATATCAATCCGAAATTCCAGCACAAGCTCGACTTCCTCGACGAGATGCGCGCGCACGCCGGATTGCGGCCGGAGAAATCGCAGCGCGCGATCCTGGTCGGCGATCTCAATGTCGCGCCGCTCGAGCACGACGTTTGGAGCCACAAGCAAATGCTCAAGGTGGTCTCGCACACGCCGATCGAATGCGAAAAGCTCACCGCGGCGCGTCTGGTCGGTGCATGGGTCGATTCGATGCGCGTGCTCACGCCGGAGCCGGAGAAGCTTTACACGTGGTGGAGCTATCGCGCGATGGACAACTGGCGCGCCGCCGACCGTGGCCGCCGGCTCGATCACGTCTGGACTTCCGACGTACTCGCCGACCGGGTTTCGAAAATCAAAATCGCCAAGGATTATCGCGGCGCCTCGCGGCCGTCCGACCACGTGCCGGTGACGGCGACAGTGGAGGTCTGATCGGCGGTGAGGCGGACTTAACTCGGCCGCTCCAGCGTCCGCTTCAGCTTGTTGAGTTCGTGCATCCAGCCGCCGACGCGATCGGCCATCATGTCGCGCAATTTCTGCGCGGCATCCGGATAGCCTTCCATCATCTTGCGGAACAGGCTGCGCGAGATGCGGACCACGACCGTCGGTCCGCGCGCAATTGCGGTCGAATTGCACACGGTTTCGGCGAACAGCGCGCGCTCGTTCACCAGCGTGCCGGGGCCGGCGATGAATTGTTCGCCGCTTAGCGCCGAATTGGTTTCGAGGACCAGGGCGCCACGCTGCACCACGTAGCCAGCGTCGGCAGTTTCGCCGGCATAAAACAGCACCGCGCCGTTCTGCAGTTGCCGGGTTTCCGCGCCGATCGCCAGAATGTGCAGCGCCTGCTTGCCGAGCGCCGCGAAAGTCGGCACCTGTTCGAAGAAGGCGATATCGTCCTCAAGCGACATGACCGTCATTCCTCAATCCATCATCCCGGCGCCGCGGAGTATGGATTCCGGGTCTGCGCGCTTCGCTCGCATCCCGGAATGACAGGCAACGAATGCTCACGGCACAAGCTTATAGCCGCCGGCTTCCGTCACGAGGATCGCGGGCTGCGCGGCGTCCTTC
>Ga0335082_10003371_pt1 | contig 17348 bp, 10 predicted proteins | sample Lox_Sample_41_FD_206718 | JGI IMG/M metagenome (GOLD analysis project Ga0335082, IMG submission 206718) | Soil microbial communities from Loxahatchee National Wildlife Refuge, Florida, United States - Lox_Sample_4.1 | ecosystem: Environmental > Terrestrial > Soil > Wetlands | place: USA... | reverse complement strand
GCGTAGCGATGCGCTTTGGGGAGTACCCGGAGGAATTCTTCCAGCCGCGGTGCATTCACTTTCCAATTCGGCGGTAGTTGGAACAGGATTGGACCGAGTTTGCGACCGAGCACCTCTGCTCGGGGCAGAAGATTCTGCAATGCCTGTTCCGGCTCTTTGAATTTCTTGTTGTGAGTGAGGAAGCGGCTGCCCTTGACTGCGAAGCAGAAATTCGAAGGCGCAGCATCGCGCCATGCCGCGAAAGCTTCTGGTGTCGGTAGTCGGTAAAAACTGTTGTTTAGCTCCACCGTATCGAAGAACCGCAGATAGTAATCGAACATGCGCGCAGTGCGTATGTCGGCAGGATAGAACCTTCCAACCCAATGCTTGTAGTGCCAGCCTGATGTGCCGATTCGTACCTGGGCAGCACCGCTCATGAGGGTACCAGGCGGGCAAGCCATCTAAGCGGCTTTCTCCGGCGGTTTCTCGGCGCCGACTGTCGGTCGGGTCGGGATGCCTGCTTCCTGCGCGGCATCAAGCTGCAGCGGCAGACCCCAATCTTTCGCCGAGACATGACCGGCATGCACCCATGCGATGCGCGTCAGGAAGGACCCCGCAGCACTTGAGGCGGCCGCGACTCTGCGGAGTTGGCGCGAGCGTCGTCTTCCGGCAAAAGCGGCGGCGATGCGTAATGCCAAGGGAATCGGCCCGCTCAGTACGCCGCCAAGGCGTGTGATCAGACCGCTCGGCCCACGCCTAAGTGGCTGAGTGGCAGGCTTGCGTTCGGTTTCCACATAAATGCCCTCGATCGTTTCGATCGCAGATGCGCCCAAGCCCAATGTATTCAGCGCACGATTATTGTGGCCCAGTAGTTCCAGTATCGAGACTGCCGCGTTCAGACCAGACATACCGAAGTGCAACGGCAGCGTACACACATTTTCATTCCATACCGGAATTACGCTCATGCCAATAAGCACACCGGTGTAATTAGAGAAAGGCAAACCGCTGAGAGCTGAGATGAGTTCCGCCACATTGCCAGCGAATCTGATCGCCAGAAAACGGTAATGTCGCCGGAGCATTTCGGCGAAAGCCGCAGCAGCGGAGAATGTGCCGAACACAGCCAACGTCCATGCCCCGACCGACATCGGACTCTGCAGCTTGACTACGCGCATCATAGCGAGAAAACGTGCGGGTCGCCCCAGATCGGAGATGAGAAGCACCGAGGAAAGCGCTGTTCCCGCCGCCGCAACGTATCGGCAGTCGCGCGCCAAATCCTGGTCTTGACCGATCCAGCGAGCCGCCGCTCCGATCACCGATACTGAGCCGGCGACGCCGCCCGTGAAGAAGTAGATAGGTATTTGCCATTTCCACGGCGGTTGCTTAAGCAGCGGCAAGCCGTAATAGCCGGTCTCAGGTGAAGCGGAGGGAAATGGAGCGCCGGCGGGCCGGATGCCAATGGCTTCCACCCGACCCTTGGTTTCGGCTTGGCTGCGGATCTCTTGCAGCCGCCGCTCGCGAGCTGCATCGTCACGGTCGGGAGTCGGATACTGAAGCGCATCGGTACTCATTGTTTCCCGCTCCCCAGAAAGGCAAGCATGCTGCCGAACAACAGCAGTCCCGCGGCAACGGCCGAACTAGTCCAGCCGGCCTTCAGGTAAGTTCTTGGAACCTCTGGCTTGGGCGGCAGATTGTACTGCCGGGGATCGCCACGCACAATGAACATGGCGTGAATTCCGCCTACGCTGGTATCGCGGGGATCGTACAACTGCGCGTCGTCCATGCCGCGCGCCCGTAATTCCTGCACCCGTTCCTCAGCGTCTAGCTGCAACCGGTCCAGCGGTCCAAACTTGATGGATTCTGTCGGGCACGCCTGGGCGCAGGCTGGCTTCAGCCCTACCTTCTGCCGGTCGTAACAGAAAGTGCATTTGAAGGCGCGCCCGTCGTCCTCATTGCGCTGCACCACGCCGAAGGGACAAGCAATAACGCAGTAACCGCAGCCATTACAGACATCGGGTTGCAGGAAGACGCCACCAAATTCGGTGCGAACGATCGCGCCGGTAGGACACGCTTCAAGACATCCAGCAACCTCACAGTGCTTGCAGACATCGGAAGAGAACTCCCAGGACAGCTGCTCCACGGCATTGCCGCCGAGGCCGGGTTGCGGCTTACCTTCTATAAATTTGACGTGCCGCCAGGTCGAGTCCCCCAGCGCACCTGTGTTGTCGTAAGAATTGCCGGAGAAGTTCAAACCGTCTTCTCTAATGCCGTTCCACTCTTTGCACGCAACCTCGCAGGCCTTGCATCCGATACAAACGGTGGAGTCGGTGAGGAATCCTGTGATGGTGACGCTCATACCGGCTGCTCCAGATGTTCTTTCAATTTTGCCAGTGCGGCCGGACCGCGAGGGCGGCGTCCTGGCTCGATGTCACAGATCAGCGCCTTGGTTTCCATGATGCGCACGTTAGGCTCTTCGGAAATTGCCAACAGGTCGTTAACAACGTCGCCTGTTGCTGCGCCGTTGTGGCCCCAGTGATAAGGCAGGCCTACCTGATGCACCGTTCGGCCTTCAACCCACAGCGGACGCAAGCGCTTCGTCACCATGACTCGCGCCTCAACGAGGGCACGTGGCGTCGTTATCGTTGCCCAACCGCCATGTTCAAGGCCAAGCTCGCCCGCAAGCTCCGGTGAGACTTCACAGAACAATTCAGGCTGCAATTCTGCAAGATGTGATAGCTGACGCGACATTCCGCCCGCCGTGTGATGTTCCGTCAGGCGGTAGGTGCTCAGGATATAAGGGAAGCGCTCATCACCAGGGTGGGCATAGGGATTGTCAGGGCGCTGCTTGCGATCGGCCACTGGATTGAAAGTGTGCCTAGGGTAGAGCTGATTTCCGAATGGCGTCTCCAACGGTTCATAGTGCGCCGGAAGCGGACCGTCTTTCAGGCCGCTGGTTACGAACAACCAACCCACGCCATCCGGATGCATGATGAACGGCTTGTCTCCTGCGATGGCATCGGTGCCGGTAGCGCCCGGCTGTGGGCGATAATCCGGGGGCTTGTTCTTGTCGAAGTCAGGGACGTCCAGTCCTGTCCATTCGAGCGTCGCTTCGTCCCACCACACCAGCTTCTTGCGCTCGCTCCACGGCCTCCCATCGGGCCTCGCTGAGCAGCGGTTGTACAGGATACGAACGTCGTTCGGCCAGGAAAATCCCCAGCCGTGCCCGAGGTAATCTTTGGGCTCGCGTTGGTTGGCTTTGTTGAGATGCTCGTGCGGATAGATGCCGCAGTAGATCCAGCAACCTGAGGCTGTAGTTCCATCGCTCTTCAGCTTCTTGTAGCTTTCGAGCAACTGACCTGTTGTCAGGTTCCGACCGTTAATCTCTTGCAAGATCTCAGTGACATTTGGCTCCTCGCGAACGCCGTGAGTGCCATAGGGCCATTGAAGAGCGCTCAAAGGTGCATTGCGAGGGTTTGGCTCAGCAGCCGCCTTCGCCTTCAGCCGCCGCGCCAGATGATGCATAAACCAAGTCTCGCTGCGCGCATCACCAGGCGGATCGACGGCCTTAGTGCGGAACTGGATCAGCCGTTGGGTATTGGTTTGACAGCCGTCTTTCTCTGCCGATCCCGCTGCGGGAAACAAGAACACCTCAGTCGCAATCTCTTTCGGCCTTAGCTCTCCGCGCTCTACCTCCGGCGAGTTGTACCACCAGGAGGCACTTTCTGTCTCGACCATGTCACGCACGACCAGCCACTTGAGTTTCGACATCGCGGTGCGCTGCAAGCGCGCGTTGGATGCGCCGACGGCCGGATTTTGTCCCATGATGAAGAGCCCTTCCATCTTGCCGTCCTGCATATCGAGCCAATAACCAAAGTGCGAGTGGTCGCCACTAACTCGCGGCATGTAGCCGAAACCCCAGTTGTTTTCCGCGGTGGCATTCTCTCCATACCAGGACTTCATGAGGCTGACGAAGTACTTTTCGAAGCTCGACCAGACGCCTGCCTTCGCCGTGTGCCGTTTCTTATAAGCCTGAAAATCGTGACCGTCCTCCTTGAAAAAAGGCATCGGCAAATATCCTGGAAGAATGTCATACAGTGTCGGAATATCTGTCGATCCCTGAATGGAGGCGTGACCGCGCAGGGCGAGAATTCCGCCGCCGGGCCGTCCAATGTTGCCGAGCAGCAACTGCAGGATTGCCGCTGCGCGTATGATCTGCACTCCTTTTGAATGCTGCGTCCATCCCACCGCGTAGCAGATAGCGCCGGTTTTGTCTGGTCCCGACGCATTGCAAAACGCTTCGGCAACTTTGAGGAAGAGCTTTCCCGGAACTCCGGCGTGGCGCTCGATTAGTTCCGGAGTGTAGCGAGCGAAGTGTCGACGCAGGATCTGGAAAACGCAACGAGGATGTTCCAACGTCGGATCAGCCTCGTACTCCGCAGTCTGGGCGGCTTCGCCACCGCGATCCTTACCATGGCCTCCGCCGCCCGGCGAGTGGCCAGGCTGTTGATTTCCGGAATCCTTCTTTTCCGAGCCCTGATAAAACCAACTTTCGGGAGTGTATGCCTTCTTCTCTTCATCCCACCCCGAAAAAACTCCATCCAAGTCTTCCGTATCGCGAAACTCCTCACTGATGATCACAGGCGCATTGGTGTAGTGCTGAACGTACTCGCGGAAGTACTTGTCATTCTCAAGGGCGTAATGAATCAGTCCACCCAGGAAGAGAATGTCGGTGCCCGCTCGCAGAGGTACCCAGATGTCGGCCATGGCTGAAGTACGGGTGAAGCGTGGATCCACATGGATAATGGTCGCGCCACGCTCGCGCGCCGCCATCACCCATTGGAAGCCGACTGGGTGATTCTCTGCCATGGACGATCCCATGATGAGAATGGCGTCGGCGTTGGCCAGATCCGTTTGTGCTGTAGTAGCGCCACCTCTGCCGAACGATGTGCCCAGACCGGGCACCGTAGAGCTGTGTCATATCCGGGCCTGGTTGCTGATGCAAACCATGCCCAAACCTCCACAGAAAAGCTTCTTGATCAGATAGTTTTCTTCATTGTCCAGAGTCGCGCCGCCCAAGTGAGCGACGGCTTTGGTATGCATCAGCTTCTCGCCATCATCTTCCTCAATGAACGTCCGCTGCCTACTCTGCCAGATGCGGTCGGCTACCATGTCCATCGCGGACTCCAGCTCGATCTCCTCCCACTTCGTCCCAAATGGTGGACGATATTTCACCGTCATCAGTCGCCCTGGATGTGTATGCAGCTCGAAGGTATCCGCGCCTTTCGGGCACAGATGTCCGCGTGAGATCGGCGACCCGGGATCGCCTTCGATGGAGATCAGCTCACCGTCTTTGTGAAAAACTACTTGTCCACAGCCAACACCGCAGTAAGGACAGATCGAATGGGTAAGCTCAGCATTGTGATGCTTTGGAAGAAGATTTTTCGTATGCTCGCTCATTGCCTCCGGGCCGGTACCGTCCGTACCAGTCCGCAGTTGTTGAATCACAGGCCAACGCTCCAGCAGTCCCTTAATCATTGCAGACTCATTACATTAGGCAGCTTGTCCAAATCTAATTAGTACCTTGGTGTACCCGTCGATTCGGCTGCAGTACGCCCCGGATGTGGACAGTGATGGCATCTTAATGGTTCACACATTGAGCAAACGATCGAAAAACGAGCGGTAACGTTGCAGCGCAAGCCGCAGGTCCTCTGTGGAAACGTTGTCACCGCGGTCCCACTGCTTCTCCAGGCCCTGTCGCTCGTTGGCAAAACCCTCGGCCAGTTTCTTCATGAGCGATGCGACCAGGTTGTCTGCATCCTGTACCGCTCGCCGAGGCTGATCGACGAAATCGGATTGAACGTCGCTCCACTGCGAACGAAAGTCGCGAACTTCCGATTCGGAGAACAGCGGGGCACTCTGACGGTCAGCCGAAACCGTTGGAGGGTCCAATTCAGCTGGGCTCGCCGCCAGCTGTGTTGGAGACGCAGAGCTCCCGCGGAGATGCGGGTCTCCCTCACCTACAAGTGGCTTGTAGCCCGCAGCACTCTGTGGCGGCACGCGCCGGGGTTCGGGATCGCTAGGCTTCTCGGCGGTTTTCGCCAGATCAGCCGTAGTCAATTCGTTATCAGTGCGTTCAAATTCTTCATCTTTTCGTTTGAGTACCGCCATTATGCAACCTCCCTGATTCTTCGAGTTTTTCCTTCGCCCAACAGGTCCTCAAAAAGCGATCGGTAATAGATCATCGCCCGCCGCAAGTCCTCGGTTGACGCCGTTCCCTGGCGCCGCCGCACTGCAATAGCATGGGCTGCGCGGTAGTTTTCCACCACGTGCGGATGGTCGACTGAAAGATCGGCCGCTCGCTGTTCGAAATCAGCCATGGGATATCCGCGAACCCCCATAAGGGAAACGACAGCCTCATCGGCATCGTTCACTGCGCCGCTTGGATCGTCCACAAAGCGGGTCTGCACCATTCTCCATCGCTCTGCGTACTCCTGCCTTTCGGCCTCATCGAGTTCGCGAATGTGGAACTTCTCCACCCGCTTCTCGCGCTCGGTCAGCAGAGTCTGCGCCTCCCGCTCGGAACCGCGCTCGCGTGCGACCCGCTCGTACTCTCGTCCGAATCGCTGCCTTAGTAAAGCTGCTTTTCGCCGTTGCCTGACTACGATTACCGCGATCACAATCACGACAATAATTGCAACCACAATTATGGCCACTACCTTGGGATCTATTTGCATGAGTCCGTCCTGCGTGTCATGCAGGGTTAGAGGCGAAGGTCCGGCGGCGGTGTTGCCCAGATGCTCCAATATGTACAGCATTCTGGCAGACCTTCCATCATATTTACGTGCGCTAGTACCGTTTGCGGCATCCAAGGCTCGGGCAGCAGGCCTGCACGCCAGCTTGTGTTCCTCGCGCAGAAATTGGCCGCAGAGCCGCTATGTGGCTCCTTCCGCTGCCCGAAAAGCCTTTGCCCTGGATAGTAATTCTTCAAGCTTGGCCACGAGTTCGCTCGATGAGATACCCTTAGTAATCCAAGTGTCAGCCGTTCCGATCGCCTCACCGGGAAGCTCCGCAAAGGCGGACAGCACTACAATTGGTACTTTTCTTGATTCTCTCAGTTGGCGGGCGAGTGCAAGGCCATTCATGCCCGGCATATAGTAATCCACAATCACAAGATCAATCGGCTCCGATCGAATCATCTCGATAGCTCCAGCTGCCGAACTGGCGGTGAGTACGCGGTAGCCTTCTCGCTCCAAAACCAGTTTGCGGAGAACTAGCTGATTTTCTTCATCATCTACACACAGAATTGTGGCACCAGTCTTTTCCACGAGATCGTCTCCGGGTGTTGGATTCAAATCCCTTTCAAAACGTTGTTTTACGACGACTAAATCGGAAGGCTATCTTGCTTCCTCCGGCTTTCGTGATCGGCCAGGACCTCAGCAATGCTTTCACATAGCGTTGCCGGTCCCTCGACTTTGCTTAGGAAAAGATCTGCACAATGTGCCTCCACAGGAATATCATTCACTCCGGAGAGCAGAATGACGGGTAGGCTGGGCCAGACCGCTTTGATCTGGCGCGCAAGCTCCGTTCCTGTCGGACCAGGCATCAGATGATCAGAGAGCACAAGATCGATATGACGGGTGGATAAAACCGCAAACGCCTGCTCCGCAGAGGAAGCCGTGACAACCTCATAGCCCGCATTTTCCAGTACCAATCGTCTGAGAATCAGCGGGTTCTCTTCGTCGTCCACGCACAAGATAGCAGGCTTGTCCTGAGGCATCGCTGGTTCCTTCAACTGGCAGCCAAAGAGGCTCTCAGCTCCATGCTGTGCGGAGAAGAAAGTCCCGGAATGAACACGGAAAAGCATGTGACATTACTATTGGCCAGACGCATACTACGAAATTGTATTGAACCCTCGTATTTCTGAATGATGCCGCGGCTTATCCAAAGTCCCAGCCCAGTCCCCTTCGTATCTTTTGTTGTAAAAAATGGCTCGAAAATTCGTTTGGCGTATTGTGGATCAATACCGGAACCAGTATCGCAAACTGAAACCCGCACGCCACGTCGTCTTGCCTTTTCTTCGGTACGCTCATCAACCCGTACGCGCAAGCGGCCTCCCTCGGGCATAGCCTGTATGGAATTGCTGATAAGGTTCAAGAATACTTGTTTCAATTCAACCGGAAACCCCCGGATCGTCGCGTGGTTCTTATACCTTTTTTCCAGGGCAATTCGGTTGGTTTTTATGCGGCGGGATTGAAGTTCCAGCACACTATCCAGGAGGTCAGAAATGGAAACAGCCACCGGCTGCTGCGACTCGCGATAAAAACTAAGAGTTTGCTTGGTTATATGCGCCATTCGGGCCAATTCCTGCTCAGCCAGGCTCGCACAAAACTGCGCTTCCGCATCAAGCGACGGATGCCTTCGAAGAAGGTAGAAGGCGTTGGAAATTGCCTCTAATGGGTTATTGATTTCGTGAGCTATGATGCCCGCGAGCCGGCCCATGGCGGCGAGTTTCTCTGACTTGACCAGCGCCTCCTCCGTCAGCTTGCGCTCGGTCATATCCATGCAACTGCAAATGAAGCCCAAAAAGGCTTGATCAGGACCCAGGAGCGGAACGGCCTTGCTGAGCACCCATCTATATTCGCCATCGGCGCGGCGCAAACGATAGTCGGCGGAAAACGGTCGGCGGTCATTAAAGGCCGTGTTATACGTATCCATGTACCGTTCAATATCGTCCGGATGTAAGTTCTCCATCCAACCGTTCCCCAACTCCTGTTCCAGTGTCCTGCCGGTGAAATCGAGCCAGGGCTTGTTGAAGTACGTGCGCAGCTTGTCAAGGCCGGCAATCCAAATCATGACCGGTGCCTGGTCCGCCATGGTGCGAAACCGCTGCTCACTCTCGTAGAGCCGCTGCTGTACAAGTTTCTGCTCCGTGATGTCTGTGTTAGTTCCAAACCACCTCACAATCTGGCCATTTGTCTCGTGAATCGGTATGGCACGGGAAAGAAACCAGCGATATCCCCCGTCTTGCCCCTTAAGCGGAAAAGTATCTTCCCATGGATTGCCCGACTCCCACGAGCGTTCGATTTCAGCAACGACTCGCGAGACGTGTTCCGGATGGATCATCTTCAGCCAGCCTTTGCCTTGCACCCCTTCGAGGTTCGTGCCGGTATAGTCGTACCAGCGCTGGTTGTACCAAAAGACCGAACCATGGGAGTCCGCTATCCAAGCCAACTGTGGAATCGAGTTGGCCAGAGTGCGAAATTGACTCTCGCTCGCCCGCAACTCCTCAGTTCTTTGTGTGACCCGAAGTTCCAGATCGCGATTCAGCTTTTCCAGCTGCCGTGTCTTGCGATGTAGCTCAGCAAACACGCTTACCTTTGCCCGTAGCAGCTCGGGAACCACAGGCACGGAGATGTAGTCCAGGGCTCCGCGCTGGTACCCCTTGACGCGATCAAGATCCGTTAAGTGAACGGCCGAAATAAAGATGATCGCGGTCTTGTGGAAGCGTGGATGTTCCCGAATCATGTCGGCCAGTTGAAATCCGTCGAGGTCGGGCATGCTCACATCCATCAACACAACGGCAACGTCATTCTTCAGTAACTGCTCAAGCGCCTCCCTGCCTGACATAGCCTTGAGGAGGTTTTCGCCCAACTCCCCGAGTATGGCCTCATAGCTGAGCAGCTTAGCCGGCTGATCGTCCACCATCAGGATGTTGATTGGTTCACTCATGGTTCACTTGCTCACCGTGTGTTCAAGTCATTTCTATCTGTGGAGCCACCTACGCAACGCCGACAGAAGTTGCTCAGTATTGACTGGCTTTGCCAGGTACTCAGAGGCACCCGCTTCCAGACACTTCTCGCGATCGCCTTTCATCGCCTTGGCCGTAAGCGCAATGATCGGCAGTCGGCGGAAAGAAGAGTTCTGCCGGATTACCTGCATGGTTTCGTATCCATCCATCTCGGGCATCATGATGTCCATCAAGGTGATGGCCACATCCGGCGTCGATTCGAGAGTCGCGATTGCTTCACGGCCGGTCCCGGCGGTTAGCACCGTCATCCCCCGGCGCTCGAGGACGCTGCTAAGCGCAAAGATATTCCGTACATCGTCATCCACGACCAGGACTTTCTTTCCGACCAGCGCCTCATCCGAGCGATGCAGCCTGTCGAGCAGGTTCTGTTTCTCAGCGGAGAGATTAGGGATGACACGGTGGAGGAACAGCGCCGTCTCGTCCAATAACCGCTCCGGCGACTCCACTCCCTTCACCACCACACTGCGAGCGAGGCTATGCAGTTGCGCGTCTTCCTCGGGCGACAATTCCTTTCCGGTGAAAACAACGACCGGCAGATCACTGAGAGACGGCGTATCGCGTAGTCGCTCCAAGACCTCGAAGCCTGACATGTCGGGGAGGCGCAGATCAAGCACTACACAATCGAACTGCGTGTTATTGACCAGTTCGAGTGCCTGAATGCCGGTATCCGCGAAGGTCACATCGATGTCATCGGAACCCAGAAGCTCGCTAATGCTGAATTGCTCCGCTGGATCGTCTTCGATGACCAGCAGCCGCTTGCGTCGCGGGCTGGCGTAGGCTTTGATTCGCTCCAAGGCGGCATCCAGCCCTTCTGTCGTTGTCGGCTTCGCCAGAAACGAAAACGCTCCTCGTGCCAGACCGTGCTGTCGGCCTTCGTCCAACGTGAGCATCTGTACCGGAATATGGCGCGTCGCCGGATCCTGTTTCAGATGGTTGAGGACGGTCCAACCGAGCATGTCCGGCAGGAAAACGTCGAGCGAGACAGCCGCTGGTTTAAACTCGCGCGCTAGCGCCAGTCCTTCTGCGCCTCGCAAAGCAACCAGGACCTTGAAGCCTTTATCGCGGGCCAGATCGCAGAGCAGGCGGGCGTAATGGGGGTCGTCTTCAACGATCAGGAGCACGGCATCGCCCGGCTCGATCCGGTCACGATCGTCAACGATATGTTCCGCCGGAAGGTCCGCCGCGCTCGCACTTGCCAGTTGAGGCAAGGAAGACGGCGAAGCCTTACCTTCCAGAACAGCAACGCTGGGAGCCGACGGCCCCACATAGGTCTGCGGCAAGTACAGCGTAAAAGTGCTGCCCTTGCCCGTCTCGCTCCTCAGCTGAATCTCGCCGCCCAACAGACTGGCCAGCTCGCGGCTGATTGCCAGCCCTAAGCCGGTTCCACCGTACTTACGGCTGGTGCCGGCATCAGCCTGCTGGAAGGCCTCGAAGATGATTCGCTGTTTTTCGTGCGGAATACCGATGCCGCTGTCTGCGACCTCAAAGGCCACCACGGAGCCCGCACGTTTGAGAATTGGATGGTCCTCGCTCCAACCGTTCTCTGCAGGCCGGACGGAAAGGCGTACTCCACCTTGCTCGGTGAACTTGAACGCATTCGAAAGCAGGTTCTTCAGCACCTGTTGCAGACGCTTGGAATCGGTAACCAGGCTGCGGTTTAGATTGGGATCGGTGTACACCTCGAAGCTGAGCCGCCGGTTTTCCGCCTCATGGCGGAAGGGCCTGGCAATCATGTCAAGAAGGCTGGCGAAGAAGACCTCCTCCGCATCGACTGAGACCGTTCCGGATTCGATCTTCGACAGGTCGAGGATGTCGCTGATCAGGTTGAGCAGGTCGGTTCCCGCACCATGAATTGTGCGCGCGTATTCGACCTGCTTGGGAGTCAAGTTGTGATCGGGATTGTCGCTGAGTTGCTGACCCAGTACAAGGATGCTGTTCAGGGGCGTCCGCAGCTCGTGAGACATGTTTGCCAGGAACTCGGACTTGTACTTGGAGGTGAGGGCAAGTTCTTTTGCCTTGTCTTCTAGGGCACGGCGCGCCTGCTCAATCTCCTGGTTCTTTCTTTCCACCTCGACGTTCTGCTCAGCCAACTGCTGCGCCTTCTGCGCGAGCTGCTCATTGGTCTGCTGCAATTCCTTCTGCTGCGTCTGGAGCTCGATGGCCAGTTGCTGGGATTGCTTCAGCAATCCTTCCGTCTGCATCGTCGCCTCGATGCTATTGAGCACGATACCGATGCTGGCGGTCAGTTGTTCCAGGAATGCCAACTGTGACGCGGTGAACGCACCCAGGGAGGCCAACTCGATGACTGCCTTGACGCGGTCCTCGAAAAGCACCGGCAGCACGATCACACTTCGCGGTACGGCCTCGAACAGGCCTGAGCGAATGGAGACGCTGTTTGGCGGCAGCTCGCTGATAAGCATGCGCCGCTTCTCGGCTGCGCATTGTCCCACCAGACCTTCTCCAATCCTCAATTGCCGGAGATGGCCGTCTTCCCCGTCACCGGCGAAGGACGACAGCAACGTCATGGTGTTCGATCCCTCGCCTTCCATCTGGTAGATCACGCCCTGCTGGGCATTTACCAGCGGCCCGAGCTCGGAGAGCAGCATGCGCCCGACGGTGGCGAGATCGCGCTGACCCTGCAACATGCCGGTGAATCGCGCCAGGTTGGTCTTGAGCCAGTCCTGCTCGGTGTTGCGCTCCGTCGTCAGGCGGAGGTTATTGATCATAGTGTTGATGTTGTCTTTCAGTTCTGCAACCTCGCCGCTGGCCTCCACCTGAATGGAGCGCGTAAGGTCGCCCTTGGTAACCGCAGTGGCAACTTCGGCGATAGCGCGGACTTGGTTCGTAAGGTTGTCCGCCAGCAGGTTGACGTTTCCCACCAGGTCTTTCCAGGTGCCAGCTGCGCCGGGCACGTTGGCTTGACCACCAAGGCGCCCTTCGACACCAACCTCGCGGGCGACGGTCGTCACCTGGTCGGCGAAGGTGGCGAGCGTATCCGTCATGTTGTTGATGGTGTCGGCCAGCGCGGCCACTTCACCCTTGGCGTACACCGTGAGCTTTTGTGTGAGCACCCCGTTAGCGACGGCAGTCACAACCTTCACAATGCCGCGCACTTGTTCGGTGAGGTTGGCCGCCATCACGTTCACGTTGTCGGTCAGATCCTTCCAAGTTCCCGCTACACCAGGCACCTGCGCTTGCCCACCCAGTTTGCCTTCCGTACCGACCTCACGGGCCACGCGCGTAACCTCGGCGGCAAACGCGTTGAGTTGGTCCACCATGGTGTTGATGGTGTTCTTCAATTCCAGAATTTCACCCTTCACGTCCACCGTAATCTTGCGCGACAAGTCGCCGCGAGCCACGGCCGTCGTCACTTCGGCGATGTTGCGCACCTGTCCCGTCAGGTTGCGAGCCATGGCATTCACCGAGTCGGTCAGGTCCTTCCACGTTCCTGCCACACCCGGCACGTTAGCTTGCCCGCCGAGCCGGCCTTCGGTACCCACTTCACGCGCGACGCGCGTGACTTCGGCCGCGAACGACCGCAACTGCTCAACCATGGTGTTGAGCGTCTCTTTGAGTTGCAGAATCTCGCCCCGCACGTCCACTGTGATTTTTTTGGAAAGATCGCCGGTCGCGATCGCGGTTGCGACCTCAGCAATGTTACGGACTTGGCCCGTCAGGTTATTGGCCATGAAATTGACGTTGTCCGTAAGGTCTTTCCATGTGCCGGCAACACCCGGCACCTGGGCCTGGCCACCTAGTTTTCCGTCAGTTCCGACCTCGCGGGCGACTCGCGTTACCTCTCCCGCAAAGGCGTTGAGCTGGTCCACCATCGTATTAATGGTGTTTTTCAACTCCAGAATTTCACCCTTGACGTCCACTGTAATTTTGCGGGAAAGATCACCGCGGGCAACGGCAGTCGTCACTTCGGCGATGTTGCGCACCTGGCCGGTGAGATTTCCGGCCATGGCGTTTACCGAGTCAGTGAGGTCCTTCCAGGTGCCGGCTACGCCGGGCACGTTGGCCTGTCCACCGAGGCGACCTTCGCTTCCTACTTCACGGGCCACCCGAGTGACTTCAGCCGCAAACGAACGCAACTGCTCCACCATCGTGTTGAGCGTCTCTTTGAGCTGCAGAATCTCGCCCCGTACGTCAACTGTGATCTTCTTCGACAGGTCGCCGTTTGCGATGGCGGTTGCGACTTCGGCGATGTTGCGGACTTGTCCCGTCAAGTTACTGGCCATGAAGTTGACGTTGTCTGTGAGGTCTTTCCAGGTGCCGGCGACGCCGGGTACCTGAGCCTGTCCCCCCAGCTTGCCGTCGGTTCCAACTTCGCGGGCCACGCGCGTGACCTCACCGGCAAAGGCGTTGAGCTGGTCCACCATCGTATTAATGGTGTTCTTCAGTTCGAGAATTTCACCCTTCACGTCCACCGTGATCTTGCGCGACAAGTCGCCACGAGCCACGGCAGTAGTTACCTCGGCGATGTTGCGCACCTGGCCGGTCAGGTTTCCGGCCATCGAGTTCACAGAGTCGGTAAGGTCCTTCCATGTGCCGGCAACGCCGGGAACGTTGGCTTGACCCCCCAGACGGCCTTCGGTACCCACCTCGCGCGCCACGCGGGTCACTTCACCGGCGAACGCGTTGAGCTGGTCCACCATCGTATTGATGGTTTCCTTCAGCAGCAGAATTTCACCGCTAACATTGACCGTAATTTTCTTTGACAAGTCACCATTGGCGATGGCAGTAGAAACTTCCGCGATGTTGCGGACCTGGCCCGTCAAGTTACTAGCCATGGAGTTAACCGAGTCGGTAAGGTCTTTCCAGGTACCGCCGACGCCCGGCACCTGCGCCTGGCCACCCAGTTTTCCGTCAGTACCAACCTCGCGCGCGACGCGCGTCACCTCCGACGCGAACGAGCGTAACTGGTCCACCATCGTGTTGAGGGTGTCTTTCAGCTCGAGAATTTCACCCTTGACGTCGACCGTGATCTTGCGCGACAGGTCGCCGCGGGCAACCGCGGTCGCCACCTCAGCGATGTTTCGGACCTGAGCCGTGAGGTTGCCGGCCATGAAGTTGACGTTGTCGGTCAGATCCTTCCAGGTGCCGGCTACTCCCGGTACCTCTGCTTGGCCTCCCAGTTTGCCTTCGGTTCCCACTTCGCGCGCAACGCGCGTAACTTCGCCCGCGAAAGCGTTCAGCTGGTCCACCATCGTATTGATGGTGTTCTTCAGTTCGAGAATTTCACCCTTGACGTCGACCGTTATCTTGCGCGACAGGTCGCCGCGCGCCACGGCGGTGGTCACCTCCGCAATGTTTCGCACTTGTGCGGTAAGGTTCCCGGCCATCGAGTTCACGGAATCGGTAAGGTCCTTCCAGGTTCCGGCCACTCCTGGCACGTTGGCCTGACCGCCCAGACGGCCTTCAGTGCCCACTTCGCGGGCCACGCGCGTCACTTCCCCTGCGAAGCGGTTTAGTTGGTCCACCATCGTGTTCAAGGTTTCTTTCAGCTGCAGGATCTCACCCCGCACATCGACGGTGATTTTGCGGGATAAGTCCCCGCTAGCGATGGCGGTTGCGACTTCGGCGATGTTGCGGACCTGGCCGGTCAAGTTGCTGGCCATGAAATTGACGTTGTCAGTGAGGTCCTTCCACGTTCCAGCTACACCGGGCACATTGGCCTGGCCGCCCAACTTGCCTTCGGTACCCACCTCACGGGCCACGCGCGTTACCTCGCCGGCGAAGGCATTGAGCTGGTCCACCATCGTGTTAATGGTGTCCTTCAGCTCCAGAATCTCGCCTTTCACATCCACCGTGATCTTGCGTGACAAGTCGCCGCGAGCAACGGCCGTCGTCACCTCCGCGATATTGCGCACCTGTGCCGTGAGATTGCCGGCCATAGCATTGACGGAATCCGTAAGGTCTTTCCACGTGCCGGCCACCCCAGGCACCACCGCTTGCCCACCGAGCTTCCCGTCGGTGCCAACTTCGCGGGCCACGCGCGTAACCTCCGACGCGAAGGAGCGTAGCTGGTCCACCATGGTGTTGATGGCTTCCTTGAGCTGGAGAATTTCGCCGCGCACGTCGACGGTAATTTTGCGCGACAGGTCGCCGCTGGCTACCGCGTTTGTAACTTCAGCGATATTTCGCACTTGTCCCGTCAAGTTGCTGGCCATCGAATTGACGGAATCGGTGAGGTCTTTCCATGTTCCTGCCACACCCGGCACCTGCGCCTGGCCGCCCAGCTTGCCGTCGGTGCCGACTTCGCGCGCCACGCGCGTAACCTCAGCCGTAAAGACGCTGAGCTGCTGAATCATGGTGTTGACGATGTTGGCCGACCGAAGGAACTCTCCTTCCAGCGGTCTGCCGTCCACGTCGAGCCGAACGGTCTGGGTTAAGTTCCCTTGGGCTACAGCTCCGATTGCGCGCGTGACTTCGGTTGTAGGACGGAGCAGATCCTCCACCAGCGTATTGACCGAAGCCTCCATCTCCCCCCAAGCTCCTCGTGACTCGTGGAACTTGGTGCGCTCGCGGGTTCTGCCTTCCTTGCCAACCACTTGCCCGACACGCCTGAGCTCCCGGTTCATTTGCTGATTGGCCGCCACAATGTCGTTGAACGTATCGGCAATCTTTCCTGCCAATCCGGTCCACGAACCCGGCAGTCGAACCGAGAAGTCACCGTTACGCATGACTTGCAGGGCGCCCAGGATCACGCTCAGGTCAGCAGTTGTTGGCTCAGAAACGGCACCGCTCCTCCAATCGTTAGTAACGCTTGGTGCAGCCGCTGCGGCTTCTCCGTTCATCGTTGCAATTGGGGAGTTGCGTTCGGCTTTCTTCATGCCTTCATCTCCCAGCTACGGGCTGACTCTTGTGGGAACCGGCCTCTGTTTTCTGATATTCGTAGCGACCCCCTGACACCCTGAGTCGTTATTGGCTTATTGCGCAAGAAATTCCAGTGTGATCCCGCCAGATATATGGCGAAACCCACTCTTCTTATCACAAAGGCAAATGCCACTCCATACGGCAATTACCGTAGGATGCTACGAATATCAGGTTGGAGGATTGAGCAAAGCGGACGGGTGCACGTGGAAGATCGATTCCGCAACTCCGCCCTGGTCCAGACTGCTTGCTTCGGTCAGGTTGCCACACGATGAGACGATGCGGCGCCGGTTTAGTTTCCTGTGCGCCTGATAAGGCCGCTACGACCCACCCTACGATCGCCAGAATTCTTCGGCACTTTGCACGCTTAATCACACTGGCCTCTGCATGCGCCCCCTGCGGCCATCGTTGACCTATGGACCCTTGCAAAGAGTACGGGTTGTATGACTGAAATGTCCAAAATATGCGGACTCTTATCGCCTCGGCCAGCCGCTTCTGGAGGTGCAGGCAACCTGTGCGCCTTGCCGGCATCTGTTGCATACGGAAGGAACGGAGAGAAGGGAGCTAAAAGGCCTTGAGTTACCAGACACTAGTTAAACGACATCTGATTATCATTCTCACAACAATTGTTGTCGGCATGCTGTCACTGCTGGGTTGCAATCAGCAAAACCGGCATCCGGATGTTAAA
>Ga0335082_10003370_pt1 | contig 17353 bp, 14 predicted proteins | sample Lox_Sample_41_FD_206718 | JGI IMG/M metagenome (GOLD analysis project Ga0335082, IMG submission 206718) | Soil microbial communities from Loxahatchee National Wildlife Refuge, Florida, United States - Lox_Sample_4.1 | ecosystem: Environmental > Terrestrial > Soil > Wetlands | place: USA... | reverse complement strand
CTTGACCGCCGCCCTGCGACCATGTCTGCTCGGGAGACGCTGGGAGGAGAAGGGACCATGGTTGACGGAGTCGCCTTCGTGGACGGCAAGTACATTCCCGCCGACGAGCTACGGATGGCGGTGTTCGATCTCGGCTTCACGCGCGGCGACGCCGTGTACGACACGACGTCCGTGTGGAAGGGCTATTTCTTCCGCCTCGACGACCATGTCGCGCGTTTCTTGCGCTCGGCCGCGGGCATGCGGCTGAAGTGCCCGTACGAGCCGGCGGACCTGAAGCGCATCCTCGCCACCTGCGTGCAGCGCGCCGGCTTCGAGAATTCCTACGTGCAGATGATCATGACGCGCGGCACCTATCAGTCGCTCACCAACCGCGACCCGCGGCTGTGCGAGAACCGCTTCATGGCCTATGCCCTGCCGTACATCTGGATCGTCAGCCCGGAAAAGCAGGAGAGCGGCATCAACCTCGCCATCGTCGACAACCGGCGCACGCCGACCGAGGCCATCGATCCCCGCATCAAGAACTTCAACTGGATGGACCTGCAGCGCGGCCTGTTCGAGGCGCTCGACCGCGGCGCCGACAACGCCGTGCTGTGCACGCCCGCGGGCTTCCTGGCCGAGGGGCCCGGCTTCAACTTCTTCCTGGTCAAGGACAAGAAGCTGCTGACGCCGAAGAGCAACATGCTCGAGGGGATCACGCGCCAGACCGTGTTCGACCTGGCGGCAGAGCTGCACGTGCCCTGCGTGGCTGCTGACCTGCCGCCGGAAGCGTTACGCAACGCGGACGAGGCCTTCCTCTCCTCCACTGCCGGCGGAATCATGCCGGTGACGCAGGTGGACGGGAAGCCGCTCGGCAACGGCGCGCCCGGACTGCTGACGACCGAGCTGCGCACCCGCTATTGGCAGAAACGTGAGGCCGGCTGGCTCGGCACGTCCGTGCGGGCGCTGGCAGACGCCGAGTCGGTCGCCGGGATGGCCTGATTAATCTCTGTTGCTGCTGTCTCGATGAGCGCCGCGGGAGCGGGGTGGGCACCACCCGGCCGCAGGCCCATTTGGCGCCAAAAATTGAGCAATAATTTCAAAAGATTGTAGCGATCGGCTCCATGCGGGAATTCGCTAACGATGTTAGTTCATAGTTAACTTCGATTGATTATCGTAAAGCCTTCGCCTTTCGCGGTTAATTTCGGGGCTTTTGCGAGCCATGATGGCCGTTTCGCACGACGAAAAAAGCACGTCAAACGCTTGAATTTCCGTCGACTTTTACCCCGGCTTTACCAACCTTTGCCAATGTTAAGGCGACCACGCAGTAGCCGGGCTTCCAGCAGGATCGCCGTCATCCTCAGATCATGAGCAAAGTCCAAAGCCTCGCTGAGCATAAGGCGAAGTCGGCCGCCGATCGGAGTTCCGGCGAAGGCAAGCTGCGCGGCGTCCCCGTCGACCTCGAGACGGCGGTCGCCAACCTGCACGTCTCGGCGGACGTGATCATCCGCGTCGAGGACGTTCCCTCCGATGCCCGCCTCTCGGCCGGCGACGCCACTGCCGGCCTCGTTACCGGCGAGGAGGGCCAGGACAAGATGTCCGTGTGGTCGCTGAAGGTGAGCGACCTGCCCGGCCTCCATCTGCTGACGACCTCGACGGAGCCCATCAACTACCCGCTGACCATCCGCGTGCTGAAGCCGGACCCCGACGGCTATGCCTACGCGTCGACGGTCGCCAAGTTCGATATTCTCGTCACTGACGCCGGCGGCGTGTCGGCCTTCAGCGGCCTCACGCCCGAGGAGCGCGGCAACAGCAAGAGCGACGCCGCCCTCACCCACCTGCGCGGCCTGATCACGAAGAGCCGCGGCGGCAAGATCGACGCCAAGGGCAAGCGCGGCATCGACCTCGATGCGCCGCGCACCGCAACCCCGAACGAGCAGCGCTCGACGGCCGTCCTCCACCAGCTGATGGAGGAGGAGGAGCGCCGCGAGGCCGAGCGCAAGCGGATGGCCGATGCGGAGGCCGAATGGCGCCTCCATGAGGAGCGCCGCCTGGCGCAGGCGCGCGAGCAATGGGAGGCCGAGGCGCAGCAGCGCATGGCCGTCGCGCTGGAGCACGCGGCGCGCGCGGAAGAGCAGCGCATGGCCGCCGCCGAAGCCAAGCTCAAGGACCGCCTGGCCGAGCAGCTTGTGGTCGCTGAAGCGCGGCTGAAAACCAAGCTGGCAAGCGGTCGCGGCGCCAAGGACGCCCTTGCCGTCAACGTCGATGCCATCGAAGCGGCTGTCACCTCGCGCCTGAAGGCCGAGTTCGCGGAAGCGACGGCGAAGGCCGAAGCGCGCTGGAAGAAGGCCGAGACCGAACATCTCGCCGCCGCCAAGGCCGCTTGGGAGGCCGAGGCCGCGAAGCGGTCGGAGGCGGCGCCCGCAGCGGCCTCGCCGGCGGACCTGCAGGCCCGCATCGCTGAACAGTTGGCCGAAGGCGAGGCGCGCTGGAAGGCTGCCGAGGCCGAACGGCTCGCCGAGGCAGAAGCGCGCTGGCGGACCGAGGCCGAGGCCCGCGCGAGCAAGAGCGCGCCGGTCGACATCGATGCCGTGGTCGAATCGAAGATCACCGAACGCCTCGCCGAGGCGCAGGCCCGCTGGCAGAAGGCGGAAGCGGAGCGGCTGGCGGATGCCGAGGCACGCTGGCGCGTCGAGGCCGATGCCCGCGCCAGCAAGGCCGCGCCGGTCGATTTCGATGCCGAGGTCGCCGCCCGGCTGGCCGCCGCCGAGGCCGAGTGGAGGGAGGCGCAGGCCGCGCGCGAAGCTGCCCTCGAAGCCAAGTGGGAAACGATCGCCAAGCAGCGCATCGCCGAGGCCGAGGCGAGCTTGCGCGAGCTGCAGGGCGGCCAGGTCGCAACGGTGCAATCCCAGTGGCGGGAGGAAGAGGCCGCACGGCTGGCCGCCGCCAAGGCGCAATGGGAGGCGGAAGCGCAGGCGCGCCTGATCGAGTTGCAAGAACGCCTCTCCGGCGCAATGCACGCCGAACTGGACGCACAGGCAGAGCAACTGAAGCGGGAATCGGCCGAGCACCTCGTGGCCGCGCGCTCGCGCTGGGAAGCCGAGACGGCTCGTCAGCTCGCGGAGTTGTCGGCCAGCAACGCCGGCGACGGCGAGCGGCTGAAGGTGCTCGAGGCGCAGCTGCAGAAGCAGGCCGACGAGCGAATCGCCGAGGTCGAGGCCCGGCTGAACAAGGCCCATGCCGACGCGTTGGCGGAAAAAGACGCGGAGATGATGGTCTTCTACGCCGAGCAGCTCGCCACGGCCGAGACCGAGTGGAAAGAGGGCGAGGCCGAACGGCTGGCGGCGTCGCGCGCCGAGTGGGAAGCGCAGACCTCCAGCCACGCCGATGCGGCACTCGAGAGTCTGGCCGCCTCGGAGACGGCCCTGCAGCAAAAGCACGCGGCCGAACTGCAGGCGCTCGAAGCCAGTCTGCAGCGGCAGCAGGCGGAAGCGCTCGCCGCCGCGGAACGGGAGTGGTCCGAGCAGCAGGCCGCGCATCTGGCCGAGGTACGCCGCCAATGGGACAGCGAAGCGACCGCTCTCCATGCCGAGCTCGAGAAGCAATGGTCCGAACAGCAGGCGACCGTGCTGGCCGAGGCGCGCCGGCAATGGGAGGCGGAGACCGCAGCGCAGGCTGCCGCATCTGAACGGCAATCGTCGGAGCAGCAGACAGAGCGCATCGCCGAACTCGAGAAACAGTGGTCGGAGCAGCAGGCAACCGCTCTCGTCGAGGCCCGCCGGCAGTGGGAGGCGGCAAACGCCGCGCTGGCTGCGGCAGCGGAACAGCAGTCGTCGGAGCAGCAGGCCGAGCGCATGACCGAACTGCGCCGGCAATGGGAGAGTGAAGCGGCCGCCCGCAGTGCGGCGCTCGAGAAGCAGTGGTCCGAGCAGCAGGCGACCCTGCTGGCCGAGGCCCGCCGACAGTGGGAAGCGGAGACCGCCGCGCAGGCCGCTGCGGTCGAACAGCAGTGGCTGGACCAACAGGCGGCCCTGCTCGCCGAAGCGCGCCGGCAATGGGAGAGCGAGGCGGCACAGACGACGGCGGCCACGGCCGGACAGGTGGACGCCAAGGCCCAGCTGGCCGACCTGGAGGCCGCCCTCACCGAGCTTCATGCCGAGGAACTGGCCGCGGTGCGGGCGCAGGCGAAGGCCGAGTCCGATCGCCGCCTGGCCACCGCCGAGAGCGCGTGGAAGGCCGAGGCTGAGGACCGGATGCAGGCCGCCGAAGCCCTGTGGCGCGAGCAGACCGAGAATCGTTTCGCCGTCGCCGAAGGCATGTATCGGGAGATCCACGAAAGCGCCCTCGACGCGGCCGAAAAGAAATGGAAGGCCGAGACCGCGGCGCAACTCGAGGCCGCGCGCCAGGCGTGGGATGCCGAGCTGCAGAAGCAGCTGGCCGAGATCAAGGCGGCGACGCCCGGCGAGGAAGCGCTTGCCGTGGTCGAGACGCAGATGCGCGCCGAATTCGCGCAGCGGCTGGCAGCGGCCGAGCAGGCCTGGCGCAAGGCCGAGGCCGAGCGCCTCGCGGCCGCCGTTGCGCAGGCCAGGGCGGACGCCGATCGCCGCGTCGCCGACGCCGAAGCCAAGCTCCCCGAGAAGATTGCCGCCGCCGTCGCAGATGCCCAAAAGAATTGGCAGCAGGCCGAGGCCGGCCGCTTGGCCGCCGGCACGACGCAGGCCAAGAGCGACGCCGATCGCCGCGTCGCCGACGCCGAGGCCAAGCTGCCCGAGAAGATCGCCGCCGCCGTCGCGGAAGCACAGAAGAAATGGCAGCAGGCCGAGGCCGACCGTCTCGCCGCCGCCTTGGCGCAGGCGAAGACCGACTCCGATCGTCGCGTCGTCGACGCCGAGGCCAGGCTGCCCGAGCAGATCGCCGCCGCCGTGGCCGACGCCCAGAAGAAATGGCAGCAGGCCGAGATCGATCGCCTCGCCGACGTCAAGGCGCAGGGCAAGATCGAGGCCGACCGGCGCATCGCCGGCGCGGAAGCGAAACTGGAAGAGAAGATCGCCGCCGCCGTCGAGGCCGCCGAGAAGAAGTGGCAGACCGAGGCCAATCGCCGTCTGGCCGCCACCCGTAGCGGCTGGAAGGCCGAAGCCGACGAACGCGTCGCCGACGCTGAGCTGCGCATGAAGGTGGAGGTCGAGCGCCGCGTGGCCGAGGCGCTGGCGGCTCGTCAGCCCGCCCCTGCAGCGCGCGCCGAGGCCGCGCCCACTCCCGCCAAATCGCGCGAGGAAGAGACCGCGCGCCTGCAGCAGCTGGAGGCGCAGTGGAAGGTCAAGGAGATGGAGCGCCTGAAGGCCGAGCGCGCGCGCTGGAACGCGGAAGCGGACGAGCGCCTGCAGGAGGCCGAGGCGCAGTGGAAGATCGCCGAGAGCAAGCGCATGGCGGAAGCCATGGCGCAGTGGCGCTCCGACACCGACCGCATCGCCAGCGCCAAGTTGCGGATGGCCGCTGAGAATATGCGCCAGCAATCCGACGGCGAGTCGTTCCTGTCGCGCATCCCGTTCAAGCTCATCATCGTCCTTCTGGTCCTGGCCGGACTGATCGGCGGAGGTGCCTACGCCTACACGAACGGCATGCTCGACGGCGTGCTCGCGTCCCTGACGCAGCCCGCGGCGGAACCGCCGGCGACGGTCACCGAGACTGTCGTGGCCCAGCCGCAACAACCGCCAGCGCCGACGCAGCCGCAGTGGTTGGTCACCGTCGAATATTCGAACGTGCGCGCCGGCCCCAGCACGGACTCCGCGATCGTCGGCAACGTCCGCCGCGGCATGACCGTCACGGAGATCGGACGCCAGGGCAATTGGGTGGAGATTGAGGTCCCCGGCGACGAGAAGATCGAAGGCTGGATCAACTCGCGCATGCTGAAGGAACAGCCGGCGGCCTCGCCGTAGGTCGGCCGCTCCGCTGCCGACTCGCACCCCCTTTCGCGGCGGTTTTCTCTCGCGCTAAGCTCTCGCTCGGACATCCAGGCGAGCGAGCGATACGCGATGGACAGGCGAGAGATTCTCGAGCGCTACGACCGCGAGCTGCGCGGAGAGACGCCGCTCCCCGCCGCTGACTTTCGCTATGAGCGCGCTGGAGCCGTTCTGAGGCTGGTCGGTCCCTCTGCTGCGCCGCAGGACAACTGCGTCGTCTTCAGCCGACTGGATGCCGCGAGCGCAGACGCCGCGATCGCCGGCGAAATCGCACGCTTCGCGTCGCTCGGCCATGCCTTCGAATGGAAGCTGCACGGGCATGACACACCGGCCGATCTGGCGGGGCGATTGCTGCGCCATCGCTTCGAGCCGGACCCGCCGGAGACGATCATGGTCCGCGATCTCGCGGACGAAGCGTCGCGTGTGGGGGCAACGCCGGCGGTCGACATCCGCCGCGTCGACGAATCCGCGCAACTGTCCGACCTGGTCACGGTGCAGGACGCCGTATGGAACGAAGACCATGCGTGGTACGGCGAGGCGCTGGCGCGCGAATTGGCGGCGGCGCCAACCCAGATCGAAATCCTGATCGCTTACGCGGGCGAGCGCCCCGTCGCGACGTCGCTGATGCGCCTGCATGCGGGCACGCAGTTCGGCAGCTTGTGGGGGGCAGCTACTCTGCCGACGTTTCAGCGGACGGGAGTCTACACCGCCCTCGTGGCCCGCCACGTCATGACGGCGCGGAGCGCCGGGGCCCGCCTGCTAACAGTCGATACCAACGACAACAGCGGGCCGGTGCTGGAGCGAGTCGGATTCCGCCCGCTGGTCAACGTGCAGGGATTCGTGTGGCGGCCGGCGGACTGAGCCGGCCTCGGGCGGCTACGAGCGCGACAGGTGACAGAGCACGTGGTCGACGCGCGTCTGGTTCTCGCTGAGAGGCAGTGCCACGATCTTGTAGGCATGCGTGCCGTCCGGCGTCGGGAACACCTCGGTGTCCTGCACCGGCGCGCCCGCGCGCACCGCTTCGCCGCCCGTGGCCAGGATCCACTCCGTGATCATCGAGGTGAAGTTGAGATCCTCGCCTGGACGAGCCCGGCGGTTGGCGCCAAGCCGCAGCACGCTTGTGAAATTGCCGTAGCTGGCGCCTCCTCCGCCGCTGCAGGTCAGCAGCATGCTGTTCGGCCAGTGCTCGGCCACCTGCTCGGCGTCGAAATCGGCGCGCGACGGGAACTTGCGGCCGTTCTTCACGCGCGTCCAGTAGCCATAGATGTCGCCGGGTTGCTTGGGCAGATCGGACGAGCGCGCCTGCTGCTGCGCGGTCCGGGCAGCCGCCAGCATCTCGGCAGCAGTCGGGACCGGCCGCGCCGGGGTACGTGCCGACAGACGGGCCGCGATCGCTTCCGACCGCGACAGGGCGCGGCTGGGCGCGTCGTTCGTGGGCTTCGACTCGGGTTTCGGCGCTTCGATGACTGGAGCAGCGGCCATTGATGCCGGCGGCGGCTCGACGGCCGCGGCTTCACTCGGCCTCTCAATGGCGACCGGCGTCTCCGGCTCGGGCTCGATCTCCGGAGCAGCCACCGCGCGTTCCGCGAGGCTGTCGGCGAGCGTGCCATCGAAGGCGAGTGTTAGCGACTCGGCGAAGGGCTCTTCGGTGCTCGCTTCGACGGCAGGCGCTGCAACAGCAGGCGAAGCGTCCTCGGCGGCAGGCTCGATCGCCAGCGGCAGCTCGGGCTCCACTTCATCCGTGGCTTCCGGCCGGGGTTCCGGCTCGGGCATGGCCAGCGCCGCCACCTCGAACACCGAACTCCTCATGGCCGCGATAGCGGCGGCATCCTGCGTCTCCGCCTTCGCTTCGGCCTCCTGGACCTCGACCGGAGCCATCTCGGCGGCGGGCTCCGGGGCCTCCTCGACGGCGACAGGGGCCGGCTCGGGGGCAATCGCTTGCGATCCCGCCGTTGGCCCGAGGGGCGTCGGCTCGATGGTCTCTTCGGGCTCGAGGGCGGGAGTGACCGCTACCGGCGCCGGCGTCTTGACAGCCGGTGCGGCCAGTGGCGCCACCTTCGGGCTAAAGGTCGGGCCGGCGAATGCCAGGGTGCCGTCGCTCGCCGCCGATTCGAACAGCATCTTCTTCTGCGGGCGGCGCTGCTGCTCAAGGGTCAGAACAGCCGTCGTGTCGCCACCGATCTCGTCCTCGAGATCGTTCTTCTTCGCCTTGCTCGCCGCAGCGCCGGTGCTGCCGCTCTTGCGGCGCTTCTTGCCGGCCTTGGGAAGCGGTTCCGATCCTGGGCCCGGCAAGCCCGCCGGCGCCACCGGATTGATGATCTTGTCTTCGAGGCTCATCTTGCGTCAGCGCTTCTGCTTGAGGGTTGCTCAATCGGATTCGGACGGCCGCATCTCGCGAACCGTCGCGGTCAACGCATCGTCATGCTCCGTGGAACTCGGCCCTGCCACGGCCTTGATTTCGTCCGCCGGTATCGGGCGGCGCGCCATCTCCGGCGCGACCTGTTCGATGTAGTTCTCGAGGGCGCGCGTCATGAACTCCTGCGCGCTGATGCCGAGGTGATAGGCCACCAGCTTGAGACGGAAATGTCGAACCCGGTCGAGGCGCAGCGAGAGTTTCTTGCGGCTGACGTTCTCGAGCACGGGACGCCGCGGCTCGGCCACCGGTCCGCGCCAGGGCATGACCACGTTGGAGTCGACACGCTGGTGCGTGCGCGTCAGCTGCGGCGCCTCCGGGCGCGGCAGCTCGACGGGCTGGCCGGATGCACGCGCCGTATTGACCTCACTCAGGATCTGATCGACCAGGGCGGCCGGATTGGTCCGGCCTTTCAGCAGAAGCAGCGAACTGGAGAGCGAGGCGGCGGCTTTCACCGGTTTCATTCGTCACCGAGGCTGAGGAGTCATGCCGACTGATAGACGGCGCCGCCCCCGGCGGCGACGGCTTGCGGCTGCGACACCGTTTGCGCGCGCTCCAGGTTCTTCAGGCGGCCGCGCAGATAATTCCACAGCTGTTCGACCTCGACGCAAGAGCGCGAGGATTCGTCGACTTCCATCACCGTGCGGCCGTCGATCATGCTGGCGGCGAAATCGGTGCGGTTGTGAAGGATGGAGGGAGCCAGAGTGCCGTGCTGCGAGAGCGCGATAACGGCCTCCGACGTGATACGGGCGCGCGGCGAAGCCGCGTTGACCACGAACACCAGCGGCTTGCCCAGCCGCTCGACCAGCTCGACCGTCACGCCGACGGCGCGCAGGTCGTGCGGGCTCGGCCGGGTCGGCACGACCACGAGGTCGGACATGCGGATCACTTCGGCGATCGTCGCGGTGATGGCCGGCGGGGTATCGATGACCACGAGCTTGATGCCCATGCCGCGCATGCGCTCGAGGTCCTCACCGAGGCGCGCGATCGTAGTATGCGCGAACAAAGGCGCTTCGGCCTCGCGCTCGTTCCACCAGTCGGCCAGGCTGCCTTGCGGGTCGGTGTCCACGAGCGCGACCGGACCGTCGCCGGCGCGCTCGGCCTGGACCGCCATATGGCCGGCGAGCGTGGTTTTGCCCGAGCCGCCCTTCTGAGAGCTGAACGCAATGACCTGCATTTATCCCGTTCTCCTCGTGCGACGTGCCTCGACCGACATCCTTTTGCCGTGCGGCCCAAGATTCCGCGGCCGCAGAACGGCGACGGGAAAGCACATCTTTGAATCCGTTATACGATGGCAATCCCTAATGAATTCTTAGTGTCGCTGCATTCATGATAAAATTCTCATTGCTGCATATCGTTAATCGATTCTTCTTCACTTGGTTTATCAAAGCGTTGCGCGGCCGTGGCGGCATGCCGTCACGAGGCGTGAGAGTCGCCCGTCGGCACGGTCGTTGACGCGGCGGCGATAACCGCCGACAGGTGCTTGACCAGGAACAGCTGCTGCTTGGGATCGATGATGAAGCGCAGGCCGGCGCGGCCGCCGTCGCTGTGCCGGATTTCGGCGGGCAGCTTGCCGATGCTGTCGAGCGCCAGCGTCACCGTCTCGCCCACCTTCATCGTCCGGCTCACGGCGATGAGGGCGCCGCCGGCCGATATGTCGTGCACGACGCAATCGACCTGGCTGTCGCCGACGATCAGGATGGCCGGCTGTTCATACTTGAAGCGCGGATAGCGCCGCAGTGCCTCCGGATTGGGGCCGCCATTGGCAGCCGGCACCGACGCCGGTGCTGCTGCTGGCGCTGACGGTGCCGCCGCGGGCGCGGCGGGCGGCGGCTCGACCGCGGCCTCCGGCTTTGGCGCCGACGTCATCTTCAGCGGCGCTGCCTTGGTGGTGCTGGCGGCCTCTTCGTCCTCCGCATCATCCGCCGCCGCCGTCATCTCGAACGTCTTGATCTCGATCGTGGGCGCCGCCTGGGCGTCGCCTTCAGCCGTCGCCAGCCCCGATTTCATCAGGCGCTTCGAGAGATAGTCCCACAACTTCGCGACTTCGGAGGCGGGCGCCGGATTGTCCGGCAGCTCCATGACCGTACGGCCGTCAACCATGGTTTCCAGCATGGCGACGCTGCGGGGTATCGAGACCGTGGCGATGCTGCCATGCTGGGCAAGCGCCATCACCACCTCAGGCCCCAACTCGCCTTCCGGCTCGGTGCCGTTAACGACGAAGACGAACGGTTTGCCGTGGCGCTGGACCGCCTCCACGGTGGCGCCGGCAGCAGCGAGATCATGGGCGCAGGGGCGGGTCGGGATCGCCACGAGGTCGGCGGCGATGATGGATTCGTCGATCGCCTGATGAAGCGTGGGCGGCGTATCGATCACCACGAGCTCGACGCCATCGGCGCGGAGCTGCTGCAGCTTGCCCGGCAGATCCTTAAGGTTGCTGCGTGCGACCTTCAGCGGCTCGTCATCTTCCTCGCGCAGCGCAAACCAGTCAGTCAGGCTGGCATCCGGATCGACGTCGACCAGCACGACCGGCTTCGTGCCGGCGCGCTGCGCCTGGACGGCGATGTGGCCCGCGAGCGTCGTCTTGCCCGCACCGCTCTTCTGGGAGGCAAACGCCAGGACGCGCATCGCCCGCTCTTGATCCCGTCTTTCCCGCTGATCGTCCACGTAGAGGCATGGCCGCGATAGCCGGCACGACCGCCGACGGAGCCAGCGCGCAGAAGCGCATGAGCCGCGGTTAGACTATCGGGCTTAATAGTGAAGTCTCAGTTAAGTCGGCTTGGGCAAAAAGAGAAAGGGCGAGCGGAGAGTCTGCGCTCACCTATTGTACTGCTGCATTACCGCCGCTTGCTCCGGAGTTCAGTCGTGGCGGCTGAACCGCCCGTGACGAGCCTCCGCCGTCAGCCGCTGAAAGGCTGTGGCGTTCACATGGATCAGGCTCATGTGATCGCCCGCCTCGAAATAGACATCCGGCTGCTCGTCCAAGCTGTCGTCGACGATCATCTCCATGCCATAGGGCTTGCCGAGCGCAGGAATGGCGCCAAGTTCGCAGTCGCCGAACAGCTGCCCCACCTCGCTCTCGGTCGCCAGGCCGATCGGCCGCGCCAGCAGGTGCTGAATCTCGCCCAGCCGCAGGTGGCATGAGGCGGGCAGCAGCGCCATGGTAAATCCGCCATCGCTCTTGAGTACCACCGCCTTGGCCAGGCGGTCGCCTGCAACATGACTGACCTCGGCCGTACGCGACGACGTCATGGTGCGCGCATGTTCCAAGACCTCATAGTCGACGCCGCAATCCTCGAGATACCGCTGCACCGTGGCTGCAATCATGGCTCGCCTCCTTAGTGGGTTGCCGCCATTGCTCCAGAGGGGTGCTGACCGGAAGCGTTGCCGCACCGGCAAAGCGCCCTGCCCGGACAAACGCATGAGAATCCTACGACTTGTTGGTGGCCGTCGCAACAGATGCACCGTGTTAACGTCTGCTAAAGAATTGCCTGCTCTCAATGGGCCGGTCGGCTACGCCAACGTGGGACACGAATGACGAGCGGCCCCGATCGCAAGATCCCGATCTGGCGAACAGCAGTGGCGGCCTATCGGCTGGGGATTGGCGCCGTCTTCAGCAATGGCGCGCTGTTCCGCTATTTCATCTACGCGTCGCTCTTCAGCCTTGGCATCCTTGCGCTTCAACTCTACCTGACAGCTTTGCAACTTGCGGCGGTGACGCAACCACAATCGCCCGGCAGGGCGGCACTGAGCATGGCGGGGAGCATGCTTCTGTCTGTCGGATACGCGGCGGCGATCTGCCCCTTCGCCGTGGCAATGCATCGCCATATCTTGCTGGGCGAGACGCCCCGTAGTTACTACCTAGCGGCCGGGCGCAAGCAACTGCGGTTCCTGTTAGCGACCATCGGCGCGCTGATGTTCGTCATCTCGATGATCATGATCGCCGTGACGGCTGCCGCGGCTTCCCGCGCGTATGAGATCCGCGTCGGCGGCATGATCGCTGTCGCAGAGGTCTTCAGCTAGAGGGCAGCGGGATCGTAGGCGAAGCGGAAGCTCTTGCCCGCGCGGCGAATATGGCCGATCGACGGCGACGGGAAGTGGGCCGTTAGCACCAGGTGATCAGTCTCCGCATGGGTTTCGAGGAAGCGTCGCCGCACTTGCCGCGCCAGGGCCGGGTCCTCGTCGCTGCCACCGCGCCAGTCCGGCTCGGCGCACTGCACCGGGCTGTGCATGAGATCGCCGATCATGATGGCCTCGGCGCCGTGGGAGCGGAGGTGCACGCCGAAATGGCCGGGCGTATGGCCGGGCAGCGGCTCCAGCCAGACCTCGTCGTCGATGGCGTGGTCCTCGTCAACCAACAGGGCCTGGCCGGCGGCGACGACGGGAAGGACGCTTTCGTCGATGCATTCCTCATAGGCCTCCGCCGAAGCCACCTTGTTGTACTCCTCCCAGTGCGCCAGCTCGCGCTGCGAGATCATGTAGCGCGCGTTCGGGAAGGTCGGCACCCAGCGGCCGTTAACCAGCCGCGTGTTCCATCCGACGTGGTCGCCGTGCAGGTGGGTGCACAGGACGAAATCGATGTCCTCCGGCGCCAGCCCAAGTGCCGCCAGGTCGCTCAAGAACCGGAGCTCGCGCATCTTGTGCCAGCGCATCTGCCAGCGGCAGGTCTTGTCTTCGCCCAGGCAGCCGTCGATCAGGATGTTGTGGCGGCGGGTGCGCACCACATAGCTCTGGATCGGCAGGATCAGCAGACCCGTGGCAGGATCCAGCGCCTTCGGCTCAAGCCAATGGCGATGGGGCGCCAGCGTCTCCGGCGTTGCGTCCGGCAGCAGGCCCGACACGGTAAACGCCGGCTCCTCCCGCTCGACGATGCGAGCGATGGCGATGTCGCCCAGCCGGCGCACACTCATGAAGGCGACGGCAGCGGAATGCCGTGCGCGCCATCGGCGCGCTGCGGCACGCCATCGGCGACGCGGTAGTAGTCGCCGGCGTCGTTAACGAAGATGTGGACGGCAATGGCGAGGCCCGTCGGCTTGTCGAGAGTCCCCGCCATGATCGAGAACCGCGATCCGTCGTTGGGTGCCCAGAACAGATTGGACCCACAGAACTGGCAGAAGCCTCGGCGTGCCGCCGGCGAGGAGTCGTACCAACGCAGGCCGCGCTCTTGCCGCAGGACGATGGCGTCCCGGCGCGCCGCCGTCGCGGCCGCGAAATGCCCGCTCGTCCGCCGGCACATGTCGCAATGGCAGGCGACGACCGGCCTCAGCGGCCCCTGCACTTCGTAGCGGACGGCGCCGCAGAGGCAGCCGCCTCTGTGGACCTCGTCAGACATTCGAGTCGGGCACCGCCGCCTTCTTCTTGGCGATGAATTCGTTCAGTGCCTCGTCGATGCCGGGGTCGATCGGCGGCGCCTCGTACTCCGCCAGCATTTTCTTCCACAGCTTGTTGGCGCGCTGGGCGGCGTCCTGCTCGCCCTCCGATTGCCATTGCTCGAAGCTGTTGTTGTCGGCGATCGACGAGCGGTAGAACGCCGTCTCGAAATTGCGCTGGGTGTGCGCGCATTCCAGGAAGTGACGGTTGGCGCCGAAGGCGCGCGCCCCGACCTCGCGGATGGCGTCCATGGCCTGGCCGTTCTCGCTGAGATCCACGTTGCCGGCCAAGACCTGCATCATGCCGCACTGGTCGGCGTCCATGACGAACTTCTCGTAGCCCGACGCCAACCCGCCCTCCAGCCAGCCCGCCGCATGCAGCACGAAGTTCGTACCGGCGAGCAGCGTCGGCAGCAGCGTCTGCGCACTTTCATAGGCCGCCTGGGCATCGGGGATCTTCGAGCCGCAGAGCGAGCCGCCGGTGCGGAAGGGGATCCCGAGGCGGCGGGCCAGTTGGCCGGCGGCGAACGATACCAGCGTCGGCTCCGGCGTGCCGAAGGTCGGCGCCCCCGACTGCATGGACATGGAACTGGCGAAGACGCCGAACAGGACCGGCGCGCCCGGCCGGATCAGCTGCGTCGTGGCGGCGCCCGAGAGCACCTCGGCCAGCACCTGGGCCAGGGTTCCGGCCGCCGTCACCGGACTCATCGCGCCCGACAGGATGAAGGGCGTCACGATGGTTGCCTGCTTGTTGCGGGCATAGACCTTGAGCGCGCCCAGCATCGTGCCGTCCCACACCATGGGCGAGCTGGCGTTGATCAGGCTGGTGATGACGGTGTTGTCGTTAATGAAGTCGGCGCCGAAGGCGATCTTCGCCATCTCCACCGTGTCCTGGGCGCGCTCCGCCTGCGTCACCGAGCCCATGAAGGGCTTATCGGAGTAGCGAATATGGCTGTAGACCATATCGAGGTGCCGCTTGTTGACAGGCAGATCGACCGGCTCGCACACGGTACCGCCGGAATGGTGAATCGCCGGCGACATGTAGGCGAGCTTCACGAAGTTGCGGAAGTCTTCGATCGTGGCGTAGCGGCGACCTTCATCGAGGTTGCGGATGAAGGGCGGGCCATAGACCGGCGCAAACACCGTGCCCTTGCCGCCAACGGTCACATTGCGGGCGGGATTGCGCGCGTGCTGGACATACTCCGACGGCGCGCTCTTCTTGATGGTCGAGCGCGGCAACCCGCGCGGGAAATGGATGCGGACGCCACGCACGTCGGCGCCGGCCTCCTTCCACAGCTTCAGGCATTCCTCGTCGCCATGGAATTCGATGCCGACCTCCTCGAGGATGGTGTCGGCATTGTGCTCGATGATCGCGAGGCCTTCCTCGCTCAGCACCTCCACGACGGGCGTCTTGCGCGTGATGAACGGCAGCTGCTCGATCTTCGGGCGGCCACGCGCCGCGCGCCGCGCCTCGGCGCCGCCACGTGCCCGTCGCCCCTGGACCGGTGCCTCAGGCGGCGTCTGGTGGGTAACCTCTGCGCTTCCCATGACTGATCCGAAACCTCATTAACGGCAAACCCGGATTATCGGAAGGCATCCCGCCCACCACTAGCGAATCCGCGACCCGCCGTGGTGCCCATGCGCCCCATCACGGCCGAGCAGATGCCGGCCTCATCCCCGCTTGTTGTCGCGACCGATGGCATCCCTATAACTTGTGTTGACCGGCGCGGTCGTGCGGTGCGATTCTGGCTTCATTGCCGCCGCCTGTGGCGGCAGGTTTGTTCCTTGTGCCGGACGGTTTCGCCTGCGGGCGGGGCCCTTGCGCGACGAGGGCTTGCTTGCGACGACGGCCGTCCCTGGCCGCTAGCCGAGGGAGGGCTTTGACAATGTCGTCGTTTCGCCCGGCGCTGCTTGCCTTGAGTGCGGTTGCCGCCATCGGTCTTCCTCTGTCCGGCGCCACCGCGGCGACGCAGGTGCTCGGCTTGGTTGCCAGCGACGGCGCGCCGACCCCGCTCACCTGCTCCGGCGGCCAATGCAGCGCCCAATTCAGCACCTTCTGCCTCCAGCAGAGCCGGCCGGCGCCGTCGCGGGGCGATGATTACACGGTGGCGGCCGGCGGGCAGTTGACCCTCATCGCCCGCACGGGCGCCGGGCAGACCCTCCGCATCCCCGCCAACGGTTTGCTGCAGATCGAAAGCGTGATCGGCTTCACTTCGGTGGAGATCGGCCTTCCGAAGGCGAAACTGGCCGAGCTTGGCGCCAGCGAAGTGGCAGTCGAGGTCGGCCCGGCCGTGTCTCTGCTCCCGCTTGCCGCCGCGGACGATCGCAACCCGCAGACGGAGGACGAGCTGGCGCTCGCGACCGGGCCGATGCGCCGGGCGGCAACGGCCATGTTCGAATCGCCGGGGACGGCCAGCGATGCCGCGCGGATCGCGACCGTCCTCATCAACGCGCTGCCGGCCAAGGACTCGGAGAGCCCGGAGCAGCGCAACGGACTGTGGGTCGCCATGCTTGGCAGCCCTGCCATCGTTAACGCCACGGCCGGCGGTCGCGAGGCCGCCGAGCAGATGTACGAGGCCTGCAAGATCGCCATCGACTCGCATTCCGCGTACTCCCTGCGCAATTGCCTGGAGTTGCGGCACGCCGACCTGCTGGCCGAGACCAACCACCAGTTCTGGAAGGACAGCGTGGGCTACTGACCCGGCGCACGAGAGAGACAGACAGAGAGGAGCACAGGATGATGCGCGCCAGCCTTTTCGGCGGCCTTGCCGCCGCGGCGTTCCTGATCGGCGTCGGCCCGGCGGCGGCCGCGCCGCAGATTCTCGGCATCGTCGCCAGCAATGGCGCCCTGCCGCTGGCCTGCGGCAGCCACGGCTGCCGTGCCGACCTCAGCACCTTCTGTCTGCAGCAGCCGCGCGCCAATCCCGACCTCGGTCAGCGCTATGAGCTGTCTGACGTCAACTCCGTCGCGCTCGTCGGGACCACGAGCGACGGCCGGACCGTCCGCCTTCCGGCGGCTCCTTGTGTCAGCTTCTCCAGCGATCGCGGCTTCACATCGGTGGAGGTCGTGTTGCCGCCCGCGCAGCTGGCGGCCCTCGGTCTCACGGCCGCGGCCATCGAGGTGGAGCGGCAGGCCTCGCTGGTGCCGGAGGCGGCAGCCAACGATCCCAGCCCGCAGAGCCAGGACGAGATCGCCCTGGCGCTCGGCACCTACCGCCTCAAGGGCAGCAAGTTCTTCAACGATCGCGGCGAGGCGGCCGACGCCATCCGTCTGACCAACCGCATGATCAATGCCCTGCCGCCACATGAGCGCCAGCCGACCGATACCGACGGCCACCTGATGGACCTTGCCCTGCAATCGGACGCAGCGGCCTTGTCCGATCCCGCGGGCATCAAGCTCGCCCGCGCCTATCACGAGAGCTGCAAGGTCAAGGTCGACGTCACCCATCACGTCGACAGCATGCTCTCCTGCCTGCAGGGTACGCACGATCGCCTGGTTGCGAACACCAACGTCGATTTCTGGCGCTCGCTCAACGGCTACTAGGCGGCAGCTCGGGGGGATCCACCATGCGGCGCATCGCCTGCACTCTTGCCATCGCCATCGGGACGCTCCTTAGCGCCGCCGCTGCTGTCGC
>Ga0335082_10003369_pt1 | contig 17355 bp, 20 predicted proteins | sample Lox_Sample_41_FD_206718 | JGI IMG/M metagenome (GOLD analysis project Ga0335082, IMG submission 206718) | Soil microbial communities from Loxahatchee National Wildlife Refuge, Florida, United States - Lox_Sample_4.1 | ecosystem: Environmental > Terrestrial > Soil > Wetlands | place: USA... | reverse complement strand
ACCTCGCGGAGAGCTTGCAGCTGCTCGAGGATCTGAAGGGTGAGGCCGACTACCTCGTCGGCTGGGTCGACCTGCACGGCAAGGGCGCCGCCCTCGGCCGCGGCCTGATGCATCGCGCCAACCAGCTCGCACCCGGCGAGGACCTCGAAGGCGCGCGCTTTTTCGACCCGGTGCTACAGGACGTCCCAGCCCGGTTGTTCGGCGTCGTGCCAAAGGGCTGGATCTGGCCCGGTATGTGGCTGGCGATGCACGGCGGCGGCGCGCCCGTCGTCAACTGGGTCAAGTTCCAGGCCGGCTTCCGCGAGGCGAAACGGTCGCCGTACCTGCAGACCCACAGCGCCTTCCATTTCCTGTTCGACTACGTGCCGCGTTGGCAGTGGATGACGAAGCCCGGCGGCCTGATCCAGTTCCAGCCGTTCGTGCCGCAGCGAGATGGGGAGCGCGTCTTGAAGACCATCCTCGAACGTTGCCAGCAGGCCGGCATGGTGCCGTACCTCGGCGTGCTGAAACGCCACAAGCCCGACCCGTTTCTGATGACGCACGCCGTCGACGGCTACTCGATGGCGATGGACTTCGCCGTCAGCACTGATGCGCGCAAACGCGAGGCGCTGTGGAAGCTGTGCCGGGGAATGGCCGAGGTCGTTCTGGCCGCGGGCGGTCGCTTCTACTACGCCAAGGACGCCGTGCTGCAGGCGTGGTCCTTTCCGCGCATCCACGGCGACGGCGCGGTGGCACGGTTCCGCGAACTGAAGCAGCGGCTCGACCCGCAGCACCTGCTGCAGACCGATCTGTCGCGACGCTTGGGCGTGTGAGCGCGAGCTGCCAACACGAGATTGGCAATCACTTACAGTGATGGCCCGTGCAAGGGGGCCCTCACCCGGAGGCTTGACGATGCAGCGTTACGGCCGTACATCCGCTCCGGGAGGTAACGACCATATTCAAGCATGGGTGGAGTGGCGGGCGCACCGCCGGCAGCGTTCTCGTCTCCGCTTCGGCGATCGTCGCGTCCCTCGCCCTCATGAAGCTGCTCCTGCACCTCGCAACCGCCGGCGTCTATGGGCTGTTCGTTGATGAGCTGTACTTCCTCGCCTGCGGCGAGCACCTGGCGTGGGGATACGTGGACATGCCGCCGCTCACGGCGCTGCAGGCCCGGCTGGCGCGGACTCTGTTCGGCGATTCGATGCTGGCGCTCCGCCTCCTGCCGGCGCTCGCTGGTGCCACTCTCGTTCTGCTCACCGGCACGCTGGCGCGTCAGCTCGGTGGCCGGCGCTTCGCTCAAGTCCTGGCGGCGCTCGCGGTGTTGGTGGCGCCGGGATACCTGTTCGTCGACAGCTATCTGTCCATGAACGCCGTCGAGCCCTTGCTGTGGATGGGGTGCGCCCTGGTGCTGATCCGCATCATCAAGTCCGGCAACGTGACGCTCTGGATCTGGTTCGGTGTGCTCGCCGGGCTGGGCCTGGAGAACAAGCAGACCATGCTGATGTTCTGCTTCGCGCTCATAGTCGGGCTACTCCTCACCGCTGAGCGCCGGTGCGTGGCGAACCGCTGGTTTGTGTTCGGCGGTCTGGCCGCTTTTCTGATCTGGCTTCCCAATCTGCTCTGGATGGTCCAGCACCACTTCCCGCACTTGGAGCTGCTTGCGAATATTCGGCGCAATCAGCGCAACGTTGCTCTCAGTCCCTTGCAGTTCGTTGGCCAGCAGATTCTCGCCATGCACCCGCTCGCCTGTCCGATCTGGCTTGGCGGCCTGTGGAGTTTGCTCATCGGCCGTGAGGGCGGACGGTACCGCGCGCTGGGATGGGCATACCTGATCGCACTCGGCACCCTGCTGCTGACAGCTGGCCGCTTCTACTATCTGCTACCTGCCTACCCAATGCTGTTCGCCGCCGGCGCCGTCGCGCTCGAACGATGGTGTGATCAGCCGCGGTACGGCTGGGCTCGGCTCGCGTATGTCGCGTTGCTCGCGGTTACGGGCATCCTCCTGGCCCCAGTCACGCTGCCGGTGCTCCCGCCCGAGACTCTGGTTCGGTACACGGAAACCATCGGCGTCTCGCAACCGCAGATCGAGCACCGCCAGTCGAGCGCCTTGCCGCAATTGTTTGCCGACCGCTTCGGTTGGCCGGAGATGGTGGCAACCGTCGCGCAAGTCTACAACGGACTGTCCCCGGGAGAGAGGGCGAAAACCGCGATTTACGGCAAGGACTACGGCGAAGCCGGGGCGATCGACTTCTTCGGCCCGGCGCTCGGCTTGCCGAAGGCGATCAGCGGACACCTCACGTACTGGTACTGGGGGCCGCGCGAGTATACCGGCGAGATCGTGATTGTCCTCGGCGAGCACGAGCCGAACAGGCTCGAGAGTTACTTCACCAGCGTCGAGGCGGTCGCCAGCGTCGGGCATCCGTACGCAATGGCCTCGCAGCATTTCCCGGTTTACCTCTGCCGTGGTCCGAAAGGGCGAACGCTGCAGCAAATCTGGCCGGAGCTGAAGAACTGGAATTGAGGGGGGTGATGGTGAACGGTGAAGACCATCGCGACCACGGCGTTGCAGCGGCTGAGACTTCCCCCCACTGCCCAAGACGGGCGCCCGATTGTGATTGCGAGCCAAACCCCGCTTGCCGTGTGCGTGCGCGGTCGGTCACGATGGGAATGGCCCTTGGAGCCGAGGGATGCGTCTGCAACGGGATTTCGTCGCTCCACCGTTAGCCGGGCAGTTGCCGATACGGTAGACTCGGCGTGTGCCGGAGCTGAGCTGCTTCTGGGAACGTCATCACGTTGTGGGCCGGTTGGCGCCGGGGCGTTCGGCGTGACCCTATGAACAACCCGGAGATTACCGCCTCGATTCGCTTCTACTTCAGCTTCCGCAGCCCGTACGCCTGGCTCGCGGCCGAGCGCCTTGAGTCGGAGCTTGCGGACCTCGGAATCCCGATCGAACGGATCCCGGTCTACCCAACACCGGGGCTGTTCCCGAACGACCCGGCGGCGATCCCGGCCAAGATTGCTTACATGGTGCAGGATATCCGGCGCCTGGTGCGCGAGCGCGGTTTGACGGTGCGGTTTCCCTCCGCCACGGATCCCGACTGGTCGCTCTCGCATGCAGCCTTCCTGGGCGCGCAGCAACAGGGCGCTGGGCACCAGTTCATGTTGGCGGTGTTCCGCAAACGCTTTTGTGAGGGCCTCGACCTCGGCGACGACGACGTCATCGCCGCCGCCGCCGAGCGAGCCGGGCTGGATCGGGACACCATCCTGGTCGCAGCACACTCTGATGCGCTCCGCGCCGAGGCGGCGGACAGTTTCCGTCTCGGCATGGAGCGCGACGGCATCTTCGGCGTTCCGAGCTTCGTGTATGCCGGGAAGCTCTACTGGGGCCAGGATCGGATGCATTTTCTGCGCGACGCGGTCGCGAGGAAGTCGACGCGGCCGTCGTGAGCTGGGCTCGCGGTGCGACTCGGTCGCCTCGTTCCAGCGCGCCACTGAAGCGCCGAGCTTGGCGGAACACGACAGCGCGCACGCAACGATGACCGGCGGTCGCGCTCCGCTTCGCCGGCTCGCCCCAGACATCTGGATCGCCGAGCGCCGGCAGCGCTTCTACGGGCTCGAGGTGGGTACACGCATGACGGTGATCCGCCTCCAGGGCGGACGCCTGCTCCTGCACTCTCCGGTGCGCTTGGATATCGACCTGCGGCGAGAGCTCGATGCCCTCGGCCGCGTCTGCTGCGTCGTGGCTCCGAACCGCGTCCATCACCTCTACGCCGGCACCGTGGCCGAGGTGTATCCGCAGGCGCGGCTGTGGGTGGCGCCCGGGCTCGCACAGAAGCGCCCCGACCTGGTGTTCGAGGCCGCGCTCGATGACGACGCGCCGGCAGAGTGGAAGAACGAGGTGGATCAAGTGTTCTTCCGCGGGCGGCCGTACGAGAACGAGGTGGTGTTCCTGCATCGCGCCAGCGGCACGTTGATCATGTGCGATCTCGCCTTCAACTTCGGCCCGCGGGCCGCCGCACCGACGCGCCTGCTCATGAAGCTGCTGCGCAGCTACGGCCGCTTCGGGCCCTCGACGCTGGATCCGTGGCTCATCCGCGACCGCCGTGCCGCGCGGCAGAGTCTCGAGCGCATCCTCGCGTGGGACTTCGACCGTATCGTGGTCGCCCACGGCGAGGTGCTGGAGAGCGGCGGCCGCGAAGCGCTGCGGCACGGCTATGCGTGGCTGCTCGACGACGTGCACCGATGATGCAGAACCCCCGACACGTTGTGCTGCGCCAGCTCACCGCCGATGATGCCGCGGCGTTTCGAACGCTGCGACTGTATGCGCTCCGCGACGCGCCAACGGCCTTTGGGGCAAGCCTCAGCGAGGAGGCGTCACGCTCCGTGGATGACATCGCACACCGACTCGCCGCCGTTGTTGATGGGAGTCGCTACGTCGTCGGAGCCTTCGCACCCGCCTTGGTGGGCATGGCGGGCTTCTTCCGAGAGTCGACGCCCAAGACCTCCCACATCGGCACCGTCTGGGGCGTGTTTGTGTCGCCACCCTGCCGGCGCCGAGGGCTGGCGCAACAGCTCGTGTCGCGTGTGGTTGCTCACGCCGAGACACTGCCCGGACTGCGCCAGCTTCAACTGCGAGTCGGAACCCATAACGTCGCGGCGCGGGCGTTGTACGAGTCGTTTGGCTTCCGGCAGGTCGGAGTCATTCCGGAGGCGTTGTGCGTCGGAGCGCAGTTCTACGACGAGGCGATATTGATCAGGCAGGTCGGAGCCGGCAGCTAGCAACCAGTCGACACCAACACGATGCGCTTGGCGAACGGTGGACGTCTCTGGAATACTCCGGCGGTGAGAGCCCCCGGCATGAAGGTCTCAGTGGTTGTGCGCAGTTCAGGCCCAGGTTCGTCGCGGCTCGCTTCACTCGTCATCGCCGCGTTGGCGATCTTCGTCTCGGCGTGCGGCGGGGACAATGACAACAACACCGTCGCACCACAGCCCATCGCGGTGTTGAGCGCCTTCCCGGCCGAGATGGCCGCGGTGCTCGCGCGAGCAACCGTGGCTGACACCATGACGATCGATGACCATGTGTTCCGGCGCGGAACACTTGGCGGTGTGCGTGTGGTGATCGGTATCACGGGCATCGGCTTGGTGAACGCCGCGGCGACGACTCGTCTGGTGCTTGACCAGTTCGCGCCGCGAGGTGTCGTCGTCTCGGCGGTCGCCGGAAGCTCGCTGCAGATCGGTGACGTCACCGTGCCGGCGGCGTGGGAGCTCAAGGACGGAACCACCTTCGCAGCCGACGCGAAGTGGCTCGACCTGGCTCATACGGTCGCCGCTGCCGTTTCCTTGGAGCGTTGTACGACAGTTTCCAGCGCCGGGGCACAGCAGTCGGTCTGCATGGTCGACCAACCGACCGTTCTCGTCGGCGGCATCGGCCAGAGCACCGATCCCTTTGTCGGCAGGCCGTTCCCCTGCCAACCTGGCGGCGGCGATCTGTACGGCTGCGACATTCCACCGGCGAACGGCGCCGCCAGCGCCGAAGCCCTGGCGAGCTCGGCGGCCGCCGAGCCCGACACGCCGGTCGCCAACGACATGGAGACCGCGGCGATCGCGCGTGAAGCCGCCGCGCGCGGGGTGCGGTTCATCGCCTTCCGCGCCGTATCGGACGGCGCCGGTGATCCGCTCGGGCTGCCGGGATTTCTGGCGCAGTTTTCGGCGTACTACCATTTCGCGGCGCGCAACGCCGCCGCCGCGACGGTGGCCTTCCTCGAGCGCCTCGCGTCGACTCCCGCGGCGCGTTGAGCACCGGACACTTGGGTATGAGCCTGCCCCGGTGATAAGGATTGGCGGGGAGGTGCGCGCGTCATGACGATCGAAGCCTGGCTCGCATTCTGCGCCACGGAGACGGTTCTCTGTTTCGCTCCGGGTCCGGCGGTCCTCTACGTCATCTCCGTCGCCCTGGCTCGCGGGGCCGCGCCGGGGATCGCAGCGTCCCTCGGCATCTTGAGCGGCAACGCCTTCTACTTCCTCCTCTCCGCCATCGGCGTCGCGGGTGTGATCGTGACCTCCCACGAGCTGTTCGCGCTCCTCAAGTGGGCGGGCGCGGCGTACCTGGTCTGGATGGGTGTGCGGATGCTGCTGTCACGGCAGGATACCCGGCCGGATGCCGCGTCACGCGTTGCGGAGCGCTCGTTTCTTCGCGGCTTCATCGTGCAAGCGGCCAATCCAAAGGCGCTGATCTTCTTCGTGGCGCTGCTGCCGCAGTTCATCGACCCACGCCTGTCGGTCGGGTTCCAGGTTGGTGTCCTCGGCGTCAGCTCGGTGCTGATCGAGTTCTGCGTGTTGGCGCTCTACGTCGCCGCTGCCGCTCGCGCCCGGGCCCTGACGGGCGGGCGGCTGGCCGGTGCGGTGGAGCGTGTGGGTGGCGCGTTCTTGCTCGCGGCTGGGGCGCGTCTGGCGTTGGCGCGGCAGGAGTAGCACGAGGTGATCGGATGCGCATGTCGGTGGGTGCTTGGTTGATCCTTCTCGTGGCCGCCATTCTGGAAGTGGGCGGCGACGCCGTCATTCGCAAGGGGCTACGCGGCAGCGGTGTGGCGTTCATCGCCGCCGGTTTCGTCGTCTTGGGTTGCTATGGGTCGGTGGTCAACCTCGTGCCGTGGGATTTCTCGAAGCTGCTCGGGGTCTACGTCGCGGTCTTCGCGACGGTCAGCGTGCTCTGCGGCCGCTTCGTTTTCGGCGAGAGCATTCCGGCCGCGACGTGGATGGGCTTGGCCATCATCATTGCGGGTGGACTGGTGATCCAGTACGGCAGCGAGGTCAAAGGGTAGCGGTAGTGGAGTTCCCCATCGTGACGCCGCTCCGCGTCTCATATCCCGGCAACCATGCCCCACTTCGCCGATACCCTGATTGAGCGCACGCGCCACCTCGGCCATCCGCTGTGTGTCGGACTGGATCCATATCTGGAGCGCATCCCTCCCCTCTTCCGCCGCGGCTCCATGACGCTCAATGCGCCCGAGACGCCCGCCGCCGTCCAAACCTTTCTCTTCGCCGTCCTCGATCGCCTGGCCGGCAAGGTGGCCGTGGTGAAGCCGCAGATAGCGCTGTTCGAGCCGTTGGGGTGGCGTGGGATCCAGGTCCTCGAGGCGGTGTTGGCACGCGCGCGCGAACGCGGCTTGCTGGTGCTGCTGGATGCGAAGCGCGGTGACATCGGCGCCACCGCTGACGGCTATGCGCAGGCATACCTCGATGCCGCCAGCCCGCTGGCGGTGGATGCCCTGACCGTCAACCCGTACATGGGGCTCGATGCGCTCGAGCCATTCGTGCGCCGGGCGGCAGGTTCGCATCGAGGCATCTTCGTGTTGGTCAAGAACAGCAACCCAGGCGCCGCCGTCTATCAGCAACTCGCCGTGGGCGAGCGGTTCTTCTACGAGGTGGTCGCCGCCTCGCTGGCAGGCATCGAAGCGCGCTTGCAGGCGCCGCACACCGGCTGGTCTTCCCTGGGCGTGACGGTCGCCGCGACGGCGCCGGACGCCTCCGAACACATTCGGCCACTCTTGCCGCACGCCCTGTTCCTGGTCCTGGGCTACGGCGCCCAGGGCGGCAGCGCGCGCGATGCCGTGCGTGGCTTCGCGCGCGGGCCCAACGGCTTGGAAGGCGGGGTGGTCAACGCGTCGCGCTCCGTCTTGTTTCCGGTCGCCGGACACACCGAGCACGCAGCCGCGTGGGAGAAGGCCTTCGATGCCGCCGTGCAGGCCGCGATCGACGAGTTGCATGCCGCGGTCACTGAGGCACGCGCATGACGATCGTCGAGCCGCATCTGTCCTCGGCAACACGCACGACACAGATGCGCGCCGCACGCAACAATGCCGTGTGGTGCGACACCGTCTGTCGCGCTCATGGCCGAGCGGGTGAGTGGCGCGACGGGATCTGGATCAATCGGCATGACACGCCGCGGTTCTATCCGAACGCGGTGACCCTCTCGGCAGACCCTGCACCGCTCGACTGGGTCCGCACCCTGATTGACGCGGCGATCCCGGGTGAGTGGGCCATCAAGGACAGCTTCGCAGCGCTCGACTTGGCACCGCTGGGATTCCGTCTCCTGTTCGCGGCCAGCTGGATATCTCGGCCGGCTTCGTCGCCCAGCCCTGGAGCGGCGATCGCCGGGATTCGCTGGGGCAACGTCGCCGATGCGTCCGAGCTCACAGAGTGGGAACGGGCATGGAACGCGGCCAACGATGGGGTGCAGCCACCGCCGGCGCGCATCTTTCTTCCGGCACTGCTCGGCGACGAAGCCGTTGCATTCATTGCAGCGTATCGCGGTGAGCGCATTGTCGCGGGCGCAATCGCCAACCGCACCGGAGACGTCGCCGGCTTGTCGAACCTGTTCGCGCTGTCCGTGGAGGGAGCGGCGGTCCGAGCCGGCTGCGTCGCCCAGGCGATTCGTACGTTCCCCGGGTTGTCCCTCGTCGGTTATGAGCGCGGAAACGATGTGGTGACGGCACGCAGCCTGGGCTTCGAAACGTTGGGGCCCCTGCGGGTGTGGGTCAGAGTTGGGGAGTCGCGCAGCGTGTGATCGCGGAACCCGCCGGCGCGCTCACGGAAAGTCGCGGATCATCTTGAGCGTGCTCGCCGCATTGGCGCGGGTCTTGGGGTTGTCGAGCAGCTTTTGAATGTCGGGAATCGCCGACTTCGCAGCCTGGCCAAACCCGGCGAGCGCCACCAGCGCCCCGGACACCCTCTCCGGGTCGTCGCTCTTGAGCGCTTGTACCAGCGGTGGCATTGCGGCGCGCGGACCGATGCGTAGCAGCGCGTTGATGGCAGAGACGTTCACATCTTGATGCGTGTGGCCATCGCCGATGTTCTCGATCAGCGCCGGCACCGCCGCCTTTGCGGCAGGACCGATCCGCATGATTTCATCGGCGGCTTCGAAGCGGGCGCGATCGTCCCCCTTACGTAGCTGCCCGATGAGCTCCTGCACCCGCGCCGCTTGCCGTGGGTCTTCGGGCGTGCTGCACGCCGCCACCAGTAGACCGAGAAGGATCACTCCGAGCGCTTTCGCCATGGTCTTCCCCCTTTGCCGGATTCATGTCGCCGCTGCGAAGCGAAACTGATGCCCGCAGCCGCCCGGCGCTACAGCCGACGGGCCGAGCCGGGCGCGCCCGCGCGAGCCGTCGCGTCACGCACGAATCCGTACCACGGAGCGGAAATTTGACGCCGCGGCAGGTCGGCTTGAACCGGCGCACATGCACCTGATATCCGTCCCTGGGACATGGGTCGGCTCGACGGCAAGGTCACGATCGTCACCGGTGCTGGCCAAGGCATCGGCCGCGGCATTGCCGTGGTCTTCGCGCGTGAAGGCGCCAGGGTGGTCATCGCCGAGCTGAAGGAGCATCGCGCCACGCGCACCGCGGAGGAGATTCGCGCCGCCGGCGGCCAAGCGGTGGCGATCGCCACCGACGTGAGTCAGCCAGCGCAGGTCCGGCGTATGGTCGATGCAACCGTCGAACGCTACGGCACCGTCGACGTCCTGGTGAACAACGCCCAAGGCATGCACGCGCGCACACCGATTGCCCAGCTCACCAGCGAACAAGTCGACGTCTTCTGGATCTCGGGTCTCAAGGGCACGCTATGGTGCATGCAGGCGGTCTACCCGATCATGCGGGTCAAGGCACAGGGACGCATCATCAACTTCGTCTCTTCTGCAGGCTTTCGCGGCGAGCCGGGGCTCGCCGACTACAACGCCACCAAGGAAGGCATCCGTGCGCTCACCAAGACAGCGGCGCGCGAATGGGGTCGAGAAGGCATCACGGTCAATTGCATCGCCCCGGGGGCGCTGTCGAAACGCGGCCAGGAGTTCATCGAGCGCGATCGTGAAGAGTACGAGCGACGCAACGCGCAGAAGGCAATCCCGCGCCTGGGCGATCCGGAGCTCGATATCGCCCCGGTGGCCGTCTTCCTGGCGAGCGACGAGTCGCGCTTCGTCACCGGCCAGACGATGTTCGCCGACGGTGGATACTGTCTGCTGTGAGTACGGCGAGAAAGTGGAAAGCTGAAGGCCGACAGCCAGACCAGGAGAACAGCGCACTCCTCACGCGGACGGGCCTGTGCCATCTTGCTTTGAGCTTTCCGCTTTCGGCTTTCAGCTGTGGAAGCGATGAACCTTAATCTGACGAACAAGATGGCGCTGGTCACCGGCGCGAGCAAAGGCATCGGTGCGGCGATCGCGATGGAGCTGGCGCGCGAGGGCGCCGACGTCGCCATCTGCGCGCGCGACGCGAGCGCGCTCGATGACGCGGCCCGCGTGCTTGCCGAGCTCGGGCGACAGGTGGTTGCCGTGCCGGCGGACTTGTCGACGGCGGACGGCGTGCAGACGGCCGTCGACGGCGTGCTCGCCGCCTTCGGGCGCGTCGACATTCTGGTCAACAACGTTGGTGGCGCCGGTGGGCCCGGCGGCTTCGAGCACCTGCGCGACGAGCACTGGCAGCGCGCCTGGGATCTCAATGTCATGGCCGCGGTGCGCTTCTCGCGCGCGCTGCTCCCGGGAATGGTCGAGCGCCGCTGGGGACGCATCATCAACATCGGCTCGACGTCGGGGCGCGAGCCCGACGTCGTCGTCGTGCACTACAACTGCGCCAAGGCCGGGCTGCTGGCGCTCTCGAAAACGCTCGCCAACGCCTACTCGAAGCACGGCGTGTTGGTGAACTGCGTGTTGCCGGGGCTGACGCGGACACCGGCGCTCGAAGCGAGCGCGGCAAGGCGGCTGGAGGAACGCGGCGAGTCGATCGACGGGCTTACGCCCGACGAGCTGGTGAATCGCTACTACATTCCGCGACGGCCGCTGCCGGTCGGACGCGTCGGCCGCCCCGAGGACATCGCCGGCATCGTCGCGTTCCTCGCCTCCGAACGCGCCGGCTTCATCACCGGTGCAGCGATCGACGTCGACGGCGGCTGGGTGAAGTCGATCTATTGACGGCGGCCGCTCGCTCTCGACTCTGCACCCTCGCCTGGCGACTGTCTTCACACGCCGAGTTGCTGCAGGATCATCTCGCGCAGCAGTGCCTTGTGCACTTGTTGCGACGCGGCGGTGCGCGGCAGGGCTGTGAAGAAGCATACGTGACGCGGCTTCTTGTAGCTGGCAAGCTGTGTCCGTAGGTATTCGGTGACCGCTTCGGCGGTCAGCGGCGCGCCGGCGTGCGGCACGACGGCCGCCACGACGGCTTCACCCCAGTGCGGGTCGGCAATCCCGACGACGCTGGCCTCGCGGATCTGCGGATGGGCAAGCAGGACGCGCTCGATCTCGACCGGGAAGATACTCTCGCCGCCGCTGCGAATGACCTCCTTGCGACGGCCGACGATCGACAGAAACCCCTCCGCATCGAAGACGCCGAGGTCGCCGCTGACCACCCAGCCGTCCCGCTTGGTGCGCGCCGTCTCCTCCGGATTGCGCCAGTAGCTTTGCATCGTGAACTCGCTCCGTACGGCAATCTCACCAACCGCTCCGGCCGCGACGTCGTCGCCGGCTTCGTCGACGAGGCGGACGTCAACATCGAGGAACGGTCGGCCGACGGTCTCCGGCTTGCGCCGCACATCGCGCGGCCGCAAGACGCTCACCGGACCGGCTTCGGTGGAGCCATACAAGATGACCATGTTCGAGCAGCCGAAGCGGTCGATGATCTCGTGCACCTGCGCCGCGGTCATCGCCGCCGTGCCGCCGCCGAGCAAACGCAAGGAGCGGAGGTCGAAGCGATCGAAGTCAGGGAGCGCCAGCAGCGAGCGATAGACGGTCGGCACGGCGTAGAAGTAGGTCACACGTTCGCGCTCGATGGTCTCGAGAATGGCACGCGGGTCCGCCTTCGGCATGATGACAGCCGTCCCGCCCGTGTGCCAGAAGCCGAGGGGCAACGTCCACCCACCCATATGGAACATCGGAAACATGCTGAGCGCGACGTCGTCTTCGTTGAACCCGTTCTGCAGGTGCGAGGTGAGCGATTGGAGGTAGTAGCTGCGATGCGACAGCAGCGTCCCCTTCGGCGAGCCGGTGGTACCGCTGGTGTACAGCATGACGTGCGGGTCGTGCTCGTCGATTGCGGCGTCGATGTCGTCGGCTGACTCGGCATCGGCAAGCGCCGAGAGAGGCAGGGCATCGGCATCGCCGGCGGCGTCGATGAACACGAAGCGGCGCAGGCTCGGCACCTGACCGGCGGCGCGCAGCTCGCGCACCACGCCGGCGTGCTCGTTGCTGACGAAGACCGTCTCCGCCTCGGCGTGCGTCACGATGTTCGCCACCTCGGCGGCGGCGAAACGCGCGTTGATCGGGACGACGATCGCACCCAACTTGATGACGGCGAAGTAGATGATCGGATACTCGATGCGATTGTTCGCTAACACGGCGACGCGATCGCCGCGGCGCACCTCGAGACGTTGCAAGGCGCGGCCAAGTTGGTTCGAGCGCTCGTGAAAGACGCGGTACGTGAGGCGCTCCGTCCCGACGACGTACGCCGTCTTCTCGGCACGCGTGCCAGCCTGCCGATTGAGGATGTCGCCGAGCAACAACATCCTATTTCAGCTCGATCAGAATCTCGCGGTAGCGACGTGTCCCCACGTTGAGCGCGGTCTCGATGCCGCCGCGTTCGATATAGCTCACCGTCCCGGGCGAGGCGGCGACTTCAATGTAGTCCTTGTACTTGCCGGCGGAGTCGGGCTCGGGAGCGGCGGCGATGCGATCACCCTCGATCTGCACGATCAGGTAGTCGAGTTCGTGGCGATGGACGTCCGACTTCCCTCCCGGTGCGAGATCGAGCTCCCAGACGCGCACGCGTTCGTTCTCGAGCACGAGGCGGGTGCCGATGTTGCCCAGGACGCGACGCGGTTGACCCATGGAATCTCCTTCTCTCCCGTCGTCACCGGCGATCACGACCTCTCGTCGATGCACTTGGCGCGACGGGTCTCCGCCGTGCCGCGTACTGTGTACGCCGGGCGGCGTCAAGGAGGAACTTACTGGGGAACCTGGTCCGAACACTGAGCACGGAGCTCAGACGACAGATTCTCAGTCTGAATGGGTTGGCACCTGTCTGTGTTCTGAGATCTGGGCTCTGTGCTCTCGGCCAGTGGTGCGACAGGCGGAGCCTAAGCGACGGCGGCCGTCGCCCGCAGGCGCAGTCCCGGCGTCGCCCGGCTCCGAGGTGGGAGTCCCCGCGAAGGGAAGCGGACTGACCGCCCGTCCTTTCGCGGGAGTGGGGAGAGCTGATTGCGGTCTACACGAGCAGCGGCAGCACCATCGGCGCGGCTTTGACGAGCACCGGCAGCGCATCGTTGACGAGCCAGCTGCCGAAGTTCGCATTCATCGCTGCGGACACCTGCTCCGCGGCGAGCACCACCTTCACGTTGCCGAGGTCGGCGTACTGCAGCAGCTTGTCGGTAGGCAGGTCGGCCAAGCTCTTGCCGCCCAGCAACGCCTTCTGCTTGTCGTCGAGCGCTTTGATCGTATCGCCCACGTCGCTCTTCTTCAGCGAGCCGACCAAGTTGGTGACCGTGCCCTCGATGCCTTTGAACTCCGGGCTGGCCAGAAAGGCCTGCCAATCGACCTTCGAGCCGCCCTTCTTCTGCACCGCGTCGCTGATGATGGTGCCCAGCTTGATGAGATTTTCCACAGTTTCGACTGGGGTCATAGGATCTCCTCTTTCGGTCCGGCATGCGCCGGCTTAGTGTTGTTGCAGAACCTTGGCCGACTTTTCGATTCCCGTCAGGATTCCGCCAACGCCTGTGCACGAGGGCTGGTCACCGTTCTGGCAATGCGTGAGCAGGGCCTGCCCCGCCTGCGTGTTCTCCACTACGACCGTCGCGTACGCATCGATCGCATTCTTCACCTGTGTGCAGCACCCACTCAGGAGCACCGCCAGACTCAACATCACCAACGTTCTCATATCGCATTCCTCCTTCTCGGTTGGATTCGGACTCTTGTGCGCCGCCGACCTACGCCGGCCAGCGGTGGCTCAATACACGGTCGATGGGAAAGCTACGGATGCTGACGGCATTACCCTGATTGCCACCCAGCAGTCTGATGTGCCCGGCGCCGTCAGCATCGACGAAGAAGGCGACGTGCCCCTTGGTGGGATCGTCACCGCGGCGCAGCACGGTGACGCAGCCCGGCTCCGGCGCGGCGAGCGCCTTGCCCCAGCTCAGCCACGAGCGCGCCGCCGCGGAGTTGGTCCGCGCCACGCCCGCCTGCTTCATGCACCAGTTGACGAAGGCCGAGCACCACGGGGTCTCGTCGTCCGTCGCCTCCAGGTCGGTGGCCTGGTGATATTCGACGATGCGCGGGTTGTTCTCCGGGCCGGGGATCTCGACGACACCCGCCGCCAACTCAGCTTCAGCAAAGGCCATCCAGGGCGCATCGGGCACAGCGCTGAGCGCGCCGGTCGCCGGGGCGAGGAACCCGTCGGACATCCAGCCCCTCTGTCCTCCGGCGACCTGAACGTGTCGCCAGTTGCCGTCGGCGGAACGCTCGGCTCCATCCACGATCGTGTCACGCGGAAGGGTCGCCACGGTCGCGGCCTGCACGGAAGGCGCTTCACGCAGCCGGAGAGCACTCGCTGTGACTCGGAACTGTGGCATGCAACCGTCCTTTCGCGCTCGACATCCTCACCGTACCGACAGGCTTGGCGTCCGGACCTTGCAAGCGCCGGGCCGCGCGATGGCCGAGGCGGGCGCGTCACACGCTCACCCATGTGCTCACTGCAGTGGACATGGCAGGACAAGGCCGTCTACGGGACAAGACACGCCGGGAGGTGAAACGTCGCCGGCAGCAGTGCTAGGGTGTCAGGGTGTCCTCGAACAAGGAGCGTCTGGCGGCGCAGCGTGACATCGCCGTCAATCGACGCGCGCGTCACGATTACTTCATTGAAGAGACGGTCGAGGCCGGACTGGTGCTCACCGGCAGCGAAGTGAAGTCGCTACGCGCCGGCAAGGCACAGTTGAAGGACAGCTACGCACGGATCGAGCGCGGCGAGGCCTGGTTGTTGAACGCGCACATCACCGAGTACGGGCCGGCGGCGCAGTTCGGGCACGAACCGACGCGGCGCCGCAAGCTCTTGCTGCACGCCCGGGAGATCGAGCGACTGATCGGCAAGACCAAGGAAAGCGGCCTCACCCTGGTGCCGCTGCGACTGTACTTCAAGCACGGCCGGGCGAAGGTTGAGCTGGGGCTGGCGCGCGGCAAGAAGTTGTACGACAAGCGCGAGTCGATCAAGGAACGGGAAACGCGCCGGGAAATGGACCGCGCGATGAGCCGGCGCTGACGCGGAGCTCTCGCGCTTACCCAGCGCCCGCCAGTCCCGGGCTCCATCGCCGGAAGCGCAGTCTAAGAGCTGGGCGGGGAAGCTGCCGTCACCGCAGCCCGAGACGGGCGTTGTCCCAGCTGAGGATGCGCTCGTCCGGAGTGATCTCGATGGTCACCGTCTCGACCTCGTAGTGGGCGCGCGTCGCCTCGGGCATGGCTGCACGCGCGGTACGGAACGGCGCATACTTTGCCGTAAGTGCCGTCGCCACCCGCGCCTTGAGCTCGGGCTCGGTGACGATCCGGGCGCGACCCGTAAGGTGCACGGCGCGCAGCTCCGCCCAGCGCTCACCCGACTCCACCAGAAACGCGACGCGCGGATCGCGACGCACGCGTGTCAGTCGTTTGGCGCGCGCCGGACCGCTGATGTACACGCGCCGGTCCAGCACCACGAACCAGATCGGCAGCGTGATCGGCGTACCGTCGCGACGCAACGAAGTGAACACGCCGGTGTGTGCCGCCGTGAGCACGGCCCACGCTTCGTCGCGGCTCAGCCGCACGCTCATGGCTCGCTCCGTGTTGCGGCGTCGGCTCCGTCGGCGCAGCGGCGCTCGCGCAGCCCGAAGCGCCGGCGTACATCGGCGGCGGACGCGACCGGGCGCCTCGCCTCTTCCGCCCAACGCACTGCGTGCTCGACGAGCTGTGCATTGGTGTGGCTCGGGTACGCACTCGGCGTGTCACCGATCCCGACACGGATCCCCCCACCGCGCGCCAGCGCGTGCCGGCACAGACGCTCGACCAGGGCCGGCTCGGACAGCGCGTAGGGCACCAGGACCCATTCAACATCGAGGTCGGCGGGGATCTGGTGCAAGTGGAAATCGAGCGCGGCCTCGGTAGGAAACGGACCGACCGCCCACGTGCCGGACAAGAAGATCTTGAGGAACACGGGTGGACGCAGCTTCCCGGCTTGGGCGAGGAGGACCACCGTTCGTGTCATGCCCACATCAAAGGAAGTCAGGGTGGGGTGCATGTCCCTGAGAGAGATCTGATCGAGCGCTTGCAGCGTCAACGGCAGCGGGTTGCTGACCACCGCGCTCTCGAGGAGATGCTCTACGGCCAAGAAGCTGCGGGTCTGCTCGTCCCATAGCACGACGTTCACCGACCCCACGTCGAGGGGAGCCAGCTCGAGGCCGTGGTGCGTGTGCAACGTCCAGTAGTGTCCGAACCGGTCCGCTAGCGAGACGGAGTCCACCGGATAGGAAGGATAGGCGAGCGCGTCGATGTCGCGCATGCGGTCGAGGGCTTGGCCGTAGAGGGACGCATCGCCCAAGCGCTGTTCACCGCTGCGCGGATCGCGCGCGTGCCAATGGATGACGGCGGCACCGGCCGCCGCGCAACGACGGGCGTCGTCGGCGCACTCTTGAGGTGAGTACGGCACGTGAGGGTTGAGGGCGCGAGGCGTCGCCTCGTTCAGTCCGACTTCGATGATGACGGCGTCGCGCAGCAAGCGGGGCTCCGCGTATCAGGTGGCTCATCCGGGCGCGTCATGTCAAGACGGTGGGAAGTCAAGCGTCCGCCACGGGCGCTCGATTGCGGCAATCTTTGCGGATCGCTATGGTCCGTTGCCATGGCGACGCCGGCAACGGTGTCGAGTTCTTTGAGTCGAGTGGCTCCACCACCGAGCCCTCGGAGTCGTTGCGGTTGTCATCCGTCTCGTCGTCGACGAGCGTGATGCGCCACCACGACTCACGACGAGGGGGCGATCTGGGTTCGACGGGGGTTGGGAAGCCGCGGTTGCGTGCACGGGATCCTGGGTACCGTAAAACCCCAGGGCTGCTTAAACGCAGACGAACCTCTAGCACTGGCTGCCTAAGGGCAACCACGTCTCACCGGCCCGAGCCCGTAGGGTTGGCTGAGGCGACGCAAATCGGGATAAGCAGTGGCGAGTGCTCGAGCGCCACCGACGAAAATCAACGAGCTGGTTGTCGGAGATCCTGTCCGTGGGAGTTCCGCCAGCGAGAGCAAATCACGAGGCTACGCACGTAGAGACTTCGGTGTACCGCTTCCGGACGGGGGTTCGATTCCCCCCGCCTCCACTCCTTTTCTTC
>Ga0335082_10003366_pt1 | contig 17366 bp, 12 predicted proteins | sample Lox_Sample_41_FD_206718 | JGI IMG/M metagenome (GOLD analysis project Ga0335082, IMG submission 206718) | Soil microbial communities from Loxahatchee National Wildlife Refuge, Florida, United States - Lox_Sample_4.1 | ecosystem: Environmental > Terrestrial > Soil > Wetlands | place: USA... | reverse complement strand
TGGGACGCCGGGAGCGAGCGGCTCACCGTATGGGACACGACGCAGGCGCCGATCGCGATCCGGAACGGGCTCGCCGGGATGCTCGGGCTGTCGGAACGGCAGGTGCGAGTGATCGCGCCGTTCATCGGCGGCGGGTTCGGGCCGAAGATCATGCTGTTCTACCCGGACGAGGTCCTCGTCCCCTGGGCAGCGGTGCAGCTCGGCCGGCCGGTGAAGTGGATCGAGGACCGCGCCGAGCACTTCGTCGCCACCACCCACGAGCGCGGGCAGCTGCACGATGCCGAGATCGCGGTGGCGGCAGACGGCAAGATCCTCGGCGTGAAGGACGTCTTCCTGCACGACACCGGCGCGTACGACCCCTACGGCCTCACGGTGCCGATCAACAGCCAGTGCACGCTGCTCGGACCGTACGTCGTGCCGAACTACGACAGCACTTTCACCGCGGTCTTCACCAACACGCCGATCGTCACGCCGTACCGCGGGGCCGGCCGCCAGCACGGCGTGTTCGTGATCGAGCGGCTCCTCGACATCGCCGCCCGCGAGCTCGGACTCGACCGCGCCGAGATCCGGCGCCGCAACTTCATCCCGCCGGAGGCGTTCCCGTACTCGAACGAGATCATCTACCAGGATTTCACGCGGCTCTCCTACGACAGCGGCGACTACGCGCCGATGCTCGCCAAGGCGCTCGAGCTCGTCGGCTACGAGCGCTTCGTCCGCGAGGAGCAGCCGCGGCTTCGCGCCGCGGGCCGGCACGTCGGCATCGGCGTGGTCTGCTACGTCGAGGGCACCGGCATCGGGCCGTACGAGGGCGCGAAGGTGCAGGTGCAGACGAACGGGAAGGCGTCCGTCCTCACCGGCATCGGCACGCAGGGGCAGGGGCACTACACCAGCTTCGCGCAGATCGTCGCCGACCAGGTCGGCGTCGGCGTCGCCGACGTCGAGGTGATCACCGGCGACACCGACCAGTTCTACTGGGGGGCGGGGACGTTCGCAAGCCGCGGGGCGGTGGTCGCGGGGAACGCGGTGAGCCAGGCCGCGGTTGCGGTACGGAAGAAGATCCTGCGCACGGCGGCGGAGCATTTCGAGTGCGCCGAGGCCGACCTCGTCATCGCGGACGGGCGGGTCGCGATCGCCGGCGTGCCCGGCCGCTCGATCGCGCTCGGCGAGCTCGCGGTGCTCGCGAACCCGATGCGGGGAGCGGTCGCGGCCGGCACCGAGCCGGGGCTCGAGGCGACAAGCTACTTCGGCCCCGAGAGCGGCGCGACCTCGAGCGGTGTCCACGCGATGATCGTCGAGGTCGACCCGGAGACGATGATCCCGGAGATCCTGAAGTACGTCGTGGTGCACGACTGCGGCACGATCGTCAATCCGCTGATCGTCGAGGGGCAGGTGCACGGCGGCGTCGCGCAGGGCATCGGCAACGCCTTCTACGAGCAGCTCGTGTTCGACGGCGAAGGGCAGCTCCTCAACGCGACCTTCGCCGACTACCTGCTTCCGACCGCCCTGGAAGTGCCGCGGATGGAGCTCGCGCACACCGTCACACCCTCGCCGCTGAATCCGCTCGGGATCAAGGGCGTCGGCGAGGCCGGCGCGATCCCCGTGGGACCGCTCTTTGCGCAGGCGCTCGAAGACGCCCTCGGCCTGCCGTCGCAGGGCGTCGAGCTGCTGGAGATTCCGCTTGGCCCGAGCCGGTTGTGGGAGCTCGCCCGGGCCGGATCCTGAGTTTCAGGTCCCGTTCCCTAGCCGGGGACGGGGCGAGCAGCGCTGGAAGGGCAGTCCGATACCCACACCAAGGAGGGGCACCCATGGCAACCCGCGCAGCAACCAGCGTCCCAGGCTATCTTCCGAACGACCGGCCGGAACCGACCAGGCTCGTCCTGCTCGGTCTCCAGCACGTCATCACGATGTTCCCGGCGACGGTGCTGGTCGCGCTGCTCTGCGGCTTCCACGTGAGCACCGTGCTGCTCGGGGCGGGCGTGTCGACGATCGTCGCGCTCGTGCTGTCCCGGAAGGGGATCGGGATGTACATCCCACTCTTCTACGGCTCGAGCTTCAGCTACATTGCGGCGTATCTCGGCCTCGCCGAGGCGCTCGGCCATCCGGTGAAGTTCGGCGTGCCCTCGCCCGACGAGGTGATCTCGGTGATGCAGGCCGGCATCATCGGCACCGGCATCCTCAACATCATCGTCGGCTTCGTCATCAAGCAGCTCGGCAAGGAGCGGCTCGACCGCGTGCTGCCGCCGGTCGTCACCGGCTCGGTCGCGTGCGTGATCGGCATCGGCCTCGCGAAGGCCGCCCTCGACATGTCGTTCACCGTCGTGCCAGGCTACTGGGGCATTGCGCTCGTCACCCTGATCGCGACCGTAGCGTTCTCGTACCTGCTGCAGGGCAAGGGCTTCATCGGCATGTTGCCGATCCTGCTCGGCGCGATCGTGGGCTACGTGCTGACGCTCGTCGTCGCGCCCGACCAGATCAGCTTCAAGAACCTCGCCGAGGCGCCGGTGTTCATCGCGCCGCACCTCACCTGGCCGAGCTTCAGCGGACCGCTGGTGGCAACGGCGATCTTCAGCATCAGCATCATGGCGATCGCGACCATCCCGGAGTCGACGGCGCACCTGTACCAGATGAGCCTCTACGTGGACCGGCTCGCCGAGGAGCAGGGGCGGCCGAAGTACCACCTCGACCGGAACGTCGGCTTCAACCTGATGCTCGACGGCCTCGGCGACGCGCTGCACGGGCTCCTCGGCGCGACCGCCGGCACCAACTACGGCGAGAACAACTCGCTGATGGCGATCACGCGGAACTACTCCGGCCCGGCGCTGATCGGCGCCGGCGCGATCTGCATCCTGCTCGCGTTCATCGGGAAGCTCTCGGCGTTCGTCGGCACGATCCCGGTGTTCGTGAGCGGCGGCCTTGCGATCTATCTCTTCGGCGTGATCGGCATGCAGGGCATCGCGCTGATGCAGGAGCACAGGGTCAACCTCTTCGACCCGCTGCAGCTCGCGGTCGGCGCGACGATCATGGTGATCGGGATCGGCGGCAATATCGGCTTCCAGGGCGGGTTCCTGCCGGTCAAGATCCCCGGCGTGTTCCCGCAGGGCCTGCCCGCGATCGCGACCTCGGCGGTAGCCGGGATCGCGATGTGGGTCGTGTTCAGCATGCTGCGGAAGCAGCCGCCGGCGCTGCGCGACCCGGCGAGCGTCGCGCCGATGCCTTGAGGCGAAAGGAACAGTCGATTTTGCCGCGGCAGTCGTCGCCGCCCTGAGGTACGTTGCAATCCCGGCGCCGAAGCAGGGCGCCTCCGGCGAGGAGGGTGCAATCGTGGTGATTCGGCGATTTTTGCAGCGCGGCGGGCGCGCCGGCGTCGCGCTCCTCGCCGCCGGTGCCTGCCTCCTCGGCGGGTGCGCGACGACCAGCGTGAACGCGGAGTGGACCGATCCGCAGTTCGCCGGGCGGTCGCTCCGCGGCAAGCTGGTCCTCGTGGTGTGCGATGCGAACGACACCGCCGTACGGCGGATCTGCCAGGATCAGCTCGCCGCCCGAGTCACCGGCGCGGGCGCCACGCCGATCAACGCCTCGGCCGATCTCACGGTCGGACCGCCCCCGGCCAACGACCAGACGATCGCGGCAGCGCGAAAAGCCGGCGCGAAGGCGATCCTCGGCGCGCGGGTCGGCCCGGATGCGACGGTGGTCAGCCCCGGTCCGAGCGTGTCGTTCGGTCTCGGCGGATTCGGCGGCTCGCGCGGCGGCGTGAGCGGTGGCGGCGTCGGGGTCGCCATGCCGGTAGGGGGAGGGCGGGTCGACACGGCTTACGGCGCGGACCTCACCCTGACCGACGTCGAGACGGTCCGGCTGATGTGGACCGGGAAGGTGACGGCGCCGGCCTCGGGAAACATCAACACGCAGATCGGCGAGCTCACGCGGGTCGGCATCGAGGCCGCCGCGCGCGCTGGCTTCTTCTGAGAGCCCGCCGCGTCAGCCGGCGGCTAGCCGGGCGAACACGCGCTTCATCGCCTCGAGCCGTTCGAGATAGTCGCGGACGTCGTGATCGCCGCACCGCTGGCCGTCGGTCAGCCTGAAGCCGCGCTTCGCGTAGACCTCGCCGGCGCCCGCGCCGCACAGGTGGATCACCGCTGCGAGGTTCTGCCGCTGCGCGAGGGTGGCTGAGGCGATCCGCTGGCGCGCGAGCGTGCCGGCGACCCGGACGTCGAGGTATGCGGCGGTCAGCTCGGCCGCGTGGCTCGGCACGACGCGCATGTAGAGCGCGTTGAACCAGCACGATCGCGGGTCGTGCCACGGTCCATCTTCGACGACGGCGTGGTCGTGGATGCAATAGCGCTTCGCCTCCGCGAACGTCCCGTCGGTGATCTGGTACATGCCGACCGCGCTCGACGCCGGCCGGTAGACCTCGAACGGATCCGGCGCGGCCCGCCAGCGCCAGTAGGTCCGGGCGAGTGGGTTGCCGGTGGCCTCGAGCTGTGCGAGCGCGGCGAGGAACTCCGGCGTGATCGCGTTCGTCGAGTGCGCGCGGAAGATCGGTCCGTACTGAAGCCAGGTCTCGGGCGGCGTCTTGTAGAGCACGCCGCTCACCGGAAAGAAGAGCTCGGTCGGCTTACGTACCACCTGCACCAGGCCGTTCGCGGCGAGCCAGAGCGCAATGGCCGCGAGCGTGCCGATCGCGATCTGCGCCGGGAGCGGCGCGGCGCGGAAGGCTCGGGCGAGGCGCCGCCACACCGCCGGACGCGGCCATAGCGCTGCGCGGCGCGAGCGTCGCCGCCGGCGGGGCCTGCTTGCGGCGCTTGTGTCAGTCGGCACGCATCCCGCGCTCCTTGAACACGCGCTGCCACTTGGCCGATTCGCGCTTGAGGTGCGCCGTCAGCTCGTCGGGGGTGCTGGCGATCACCTCGAGGCCGTTCCTCTGAAAGATGGCGGTGCCCTCGGGCGAGAGCATCACCTTCCTGAGGCGATCGACGAGCGTTTCAATCGCCGCGCTCGGTGTGCCCTTCGGCGCGAGGATCGCGTGCCACGTCACGAACTCGTAGCCCGGAAGGCCCGCTTCGTCGAGCGTCGGGATATCCGGATAGGCCGACGATCGCTTCAGCCCGGTGACGCCCAGCGCGCGCAGCTTGCCGGCGACCACGTGCGGGCCGACCTCCGAGATTCCCGAAACGACCATCTCGGTATCGCCGGCTAGCGTGGCGAGCAACGCCGGACCACCGCCCTTGAAGTGCACCGCCACGATGCTGGTCTTGCCGAGATAGTTCACCAGCTCCCCACCGACGTGCGGATTGGTCGCCGGACCCGCGGTGGCGAAGTTGAGGCTGCCCGGTTTCGCGCGCGCGAGATCGAGAAACTCCTGCAGATTGCGCGCCGGCACTTTCGGGTTGATCGCCATCACCGACAGCGACTGGCACAGGAGCGAGATCGGCACGAAATCGGTGAAGGTGTCGTAGTTGAGCTTGGCGTACAGGAGTCCGTTCGTCACCAGCGGATTGGTGTTGATGAGCAGGGTGTATCCGTCGGGGGTCGCGCGCGCCGCCTGCTCCATGCCGATGTTGCCGGAGGCGCCGCTGCGGTTCTCGACCACCATCGGCTGACCCAGGCTCTCGGAGAGCCGCGGTGACAGCAGGCGCGCAACGGTATCCACGCTCCCACCGGGCGGGAACGGCACGATGACCCGGATCGGCTTGGTTGGATAGGTCTGCGCGAAGACGAGCTCGAGCGCGATCGAGGCGAGGACCGCCCCCAGCAAAAATCGGCCCAACGACCGGCGCAGGCGCTTCGATGGCGAACGACGATTACGCATGGGATCCCGGGTGCGCGAGAGTGTGAGCGCGACTTTAGCGCGGGTAGGCCTTCGATGCGCGACCCGGCGGCTAACGACCGCGCTTGCGCCGCGCGCCGGGCATGGCTAGATTCGGACCGTCCCCATGACTCCCCGGCTCCGAATCGGCATCGACACCGGCGGCACGTTCACCGACATCGTCGCGGTGGACGGCGCGACCGGGCGCGTCGAGGTCACCAAGGTCCCGAGCACACCGGCCAATCCGGCGATCGGCCTGGTGCAGGGCGTCGACACGATTCTCGGCCAGACCGGACGCTCGGCGGCGGATCTCGCGGGTCTGGCGCACGGCACGACGGTCGCGACCAACGCGTTGCTCCAGGGCGAGATCGAGTCGCTCGGCCTCGTCGTGACCGAGGGCTTCCGGCATCTGCTCGAGATCGCGCGCCAGTCGGTGCCCGAGGGCTACGGCAACTCCTACTTCTGGGTGAAGCCCGAGCGCATCGTGCCGGTCGAGCTCGTGCGCGAGGTCGGCGGCCGCCTCGACTTCCGCGGCGCCGAGCTGCGGCCGCTCGACGAACGCAGCGCCCGGCTCGCGGCGCGGTTCTTCAGGCAACGCGGCATCCGCGCCGTCGGCGTCTGCCTGATCCACTCGTACGCGAACGACGGTCATGAACGGCGCGTGCGCGAGCTCTTCGGCGAGGAATACCCCGAGTGCGCGGTGTCGCTCTCGTGCGAGGTGCTTCCGGAGTACCGCGAGTACGAGCGTGCGATGACGACCCTCGTCGACGCGTTCGTGAAGCCGCACATGGACCGCTATCTCCAGCGCATCCACGACGAGCTCGGGCCGGACCTGCGTTCGAAGCCGTTCCTCGTCATGCAGTCTTCCGGCGGCGTGATCTCGAGCGAGCAGGTCGTGAACAAGCCGATCACCACGGCGCTCTCGGGGCCCGCGGCCGGGGCGCTCGGCGCGGCCGTGGTGGCGAAGATCGCCGGGTTCGAGGACCTCGTGAGCCTCGACGCCGGCGGGACGTCGACCGATCTCTGCCTGATCGAAGCGGGTGTCCCGAAGGTGACGAACGGCGGATCGGTTGGGCCGTTCCCGGTGCGCATCCCGATGATCGACATCAAGACCGTCGGCACCGGCGGCGGCTCGATCGCCTGGATCAGCCGCGAAGGGCATCTCAAGGTCGGACCGAAGAGCGCGGGCGCGGTGCCGGGGCCGATGTGTTATCCGGCGGGCGGCGAGCAGCCGACGATCACCGACGCGAACCTCGTCCTCGCGCGGATCCCGCCGGCGCTGATCGGCGGCGGGATCAAGCTCGATGCCGAGCGAGCGCGCACGGGCATCGCCGATCTCGGGCGGCGCCTCGGCAGCGGCATGGGCGTCGAGCAGCTCGCCGAAGGGATCATCGAGATCGCGAACTGGAACCAGGCGAACCGCATCCGCCAGATGACGATCCAGCGCGGCATCGACCCGCGCGGGTTCGCGCTGCTGTCGTTCGGTGGCTCGGGGCCGGCGCAGTCGCCGGCGGTTATGGAGCTCCTCGGCATGAAGGCGTGCATCGTGCCGCTCAACCCGGGCAACCTCTCGGCGTTCGGGCTCCTGGCGGTCGACTGGCGCACCGATCACATCGCGACCCGCGTCACCCACGAGGACGCGCTCGATCCGACGGTGCTCGCCATGATCTACGGCCAGCTCGAGCGCGAAGCGACCGAGACCCTCGCGCGCGACGGGATCGATCCGCACAATGTCCGCCTCGTGCGCGAGGCCGACGTGCGCTACGTCGGGCAGTCGATGGAGGTGCGGGTGCAGGCGCCCGGCGGCGCGATCGACGGGACGTTCGTCGCGGCACTCGTCGACGCCTTCCACGCCGCGCACGAAAAGGCGTTCGGCTACGGCTATCGCGGCAAGCAGAAGGTCGAGCTGGTGAACGCCTGCGTGTCGGGGTTCGGGCTGATCGACCGGCCGGCGCTGCCGAAGCTCGCCACCGGTTCGCCGGCGAAGCCGCGGACGGCGCGGCGTGCGTTCTTCGGCGGCGCGTTCGTCGAAACCCCGATCTACGATCGCGCCGAGCTCGCGCCGGGGACCCGGATCGACGGACCGGCGGTGATCGAGGAGTTCGGCTCCACGACCGTCGTGTTCCCGGGCCAGGTGCTCACGGTCGACCCGTACGGGATCATGATCGTGCGGAGGGCGTGATGGCGGCGATCCCGAAACCGCGGCCGGCGGAGGTCGATCCGATCGTGCTGCAGATCGTCGAGGGCACGCTCAACTCGATCGAGGCCGAGATCGAGTACGCGATCGAGCGCACCGCGCGCTCGCCGATGATCCGCGAGGCGCACGACTACCGCGTCGGCCTCTTCGACCGCCGCTGCCGCAAGCTCACCGGGCGCTCGTACTCGGCGATGCCGAACGCGGTCGTGCGCGACTACCCGCCGGAAACGATGCGCCCGGGCGACGTCTTCCTCATGAACGACACCTATCTGACCGAGGGCTCGATCGGGCACTTGCCCGACGTATGCTCGACGGTGCCGGTGTTCCACCGCGCCGAGGTGGTCGCCTACATCCAGGCGTTCGGCCACCACGACGACATCGGCGGCCGGGTGCCCGGCTCGATGCCGGGCACGGCGGTGACGGTGTTCGAGGAAGGACTCGCGATCCCGCCGATCCGGATCTACCGCGAAGGCAGGCGGAACGACGAAGCATTCACGATCATCCGCCGCAACACGCGCGTGCCCGAAATGCTCGAAGCGGATCTGGATTCCGAGATCGAAGCGATCCGCATGGGCGCGCGGCGGATGGAGGAATTGTTCGAACGCTTCGGGAGGGAGACCGTCGAGGCCTGCTTCCAGGCGATCCTCGACAAGTGCCGCGACATCTACGCGAACGAGCTGCTGCCGAAGATCCCCGACGGCGAGTACGCCTGGGAGGATTTCGTCGAGCACGACGGCGTCACCGACCCGAGCCTCCACCGGCTCGCGCTGCGCCTGGTGAAGAAGGGCGGGCGGATCACGCTCGACTTCAACGGGACTGCACCGCAGTCCTCCGGGCCGATCAACTGGCCGGCCGACTACGCCGACGGCGCGTTCCTCATCAAGTGGATCGCGCCGATCCTGCGCAATCTCGCCGACACGCCCGAGCGGGCGGCGGAGATCCACGTCAACGAGGGCGTGTGCGAGGTCTTCGACGTGATCTTCCCGCCGAAGGGCACGCTGATCACGCCGGAGTGGCCGGCCGCGACCAACGCACGCTCTTTCGTGCTGCTCCGTTCGCTTGGTCTCCTCGCCGGGGTCGTCGCGCAGGCGACCGGCGGACGCATGCCGGCCGACCAGGAGACGATCCGCTACACCGGGTTCTACGGTACGGACCAGAAGGGCCGGCCGTTCCTCTCGCGCGAGGTGATCGGCGGCGGCTCGGGCGGGCGCCCCTACGCCGACGGCAGCGACGCGATCCACATCGTGCCCGACTCGCGGAACCAGCCGGCGGAGTTCACCGAGAATCGCTTCCCGGTCATCGTCGAGCGGCTCGGCCTGAGCACCGACTCGGGGGGCGCGGGGAAGCGCCGTGGCGGGCTCGGGTACGACAAGCACTATCGCGTGCTGGTCGATTGCCACACGATCGTGACCGCCGACCGCGTGCGGCTCGGCTGTTACGGCGTGGCGGGCGGCCAGGCGGGCGAGCCGTTCTGCGTTACCGTCGACCTCCACGGCGCGGCGAAGCGGCTCGGGGGGCTCGTCGACGGCGAGCCGGTGAAGGCGGGGCAGGTCGTACGCGTCGTGACGACCGGCGGCGGCGGCTGGGGCGATCCGCTCGAGCGCGAGCCCGAGCTCGTCCTGCGCGACGTCGTCCAGCGCAAGGTGTCCCGGGAGGCGGCGCAGCGCGAGTACGGCGTCGTTCTCGTCGCGCGCGACGCGGAGGTCGAGACGGAATATGCGGTCGACGAAGCGGCCACGGCGAAGCTGCGCGGCGCGATGCGTGCGTCGCGCAAAGCTCCGCTGCCGCTGATCGACCGCGGACCGGGATACGAGAAGATGCTGCGCGGAGAGTGCGCTCCGCGCGTCTAGGAGATACCGATGGCGATCGAAGTCGCAAAGGTCATCCTGAAGAGCGTCCAAGACGCCTCGGGCATGGAGGAACGCATCCGCGCCGGACAGTTCACGGCCGACGAGGTCGTCGCGGTGATCGGCAAGACCGAAGGCAACGGCGGGGTCAACGACTTCACCCGCATTCTCGCCGACCAGGCGTTCCGCGCGGTGCTCATGAAACACGGCAAGCGCTCGGCCGAGGCCGTGAAGCAGATCCCGATGGTGTGGTCGGGCGGCTGCGACGGCGTCATCACGCCGCACGCGACCGTGTTCGCGGAGACACCGAAGACCGGCCCGGCCTCGAAGGCGCGGCTCGCGATCGGCACCGCGATGAGCCCGAAAATCCTTCCGGAGGACATCGGGCGCCCGGCGATGGTCGAGAAGATCGCCGAAGGCGTGCGGCTCGCGATGAAGGACGCGGGCATCTCGGACCCGAAGGACGTGCACTACGTGCAGACGAAGACGCCGCTCCTCACGATCGACTGGGTGCAGGACGCGCACCGTCGCGGCAAAACCGTCGCGTGCGAGGTGCACGACTCGATGGGTGTGTCGAACGGCACGACCGCGCTCGGCATCGGCGTCGCCCTCGGCGAGATCAAGATGCCCAGGGCGGAGCAGATCTGCAAGGATCTCGCCATCTACTCGTCGGTCGCCTCGTGCTCCTCGGGTGTCGAACTCGACGCGGGGCAGATCGTCCTCCTCGGCAACCGGGCGGGCGCGGGCGGCAAGTACGCGATCGGACATTCGGTGATGAAGGACGCGCTGGACATCGACGGCATCTACGACGCGATCCGGAACGCCGGCCTCCAGCTTCCCGAGCGCGCGCGCGCCGAGGATCTGAAGGGCAGGCTCGTCAACTGCTTCATCAAGTGCGAGGCCGACCACCGCGGCACCCTGCGCGGGCGGCGCCAGATCATGCTCGACGACTCCGACGTGCATCACCACCGGCACGCGAAGGCGGCGGTGGGCGGCGTCGCGGCCGCCGCGATCGGCGACCCGGCGGTGTTCGTGTCGGTGGACGCGATGCACCAGGGGCCGCAGGGCGGCGGGCCGGTGATCGCGATCGTGGACCTCGGCGAGTGATCGGCGCGACGGCCGCGATCGCGCCGGGCGCAGCGGCGGCCGCGCCTGCGGCGCCCGCGCCCGCCCACATCACGATCCGCGGCCTCGCGAAGCGCTTCCAAGGCGCGGTCATCTACGAGGGCTTCGACCTCGACATCGCCCGCGGCGAGTTCCTCTCGATCTTCGGCCCGAACGGCTGCGGCAAGTCGACGCTGATCAACATCGTGGCCGGCCTCGTCCCGGCCGACGCCGGCACGATCCGGTTCGGGGGCAAGGAGCTCCGCGACACCAAGATCGGCTACGTGTTCCAGAATTACCGCGAGGCGCTCTTTCCGTGGCTGCGCTCGTTCGACAACATCGAATACCCGCTGAAGCTCGCGAGGCTGCCCGGGCCCGAGCGCCGCGCGAAGGTGGAGCGGCTCGTCGCCCGTCTCGGCGTCAAGATCGACCTCGCCCGCTACCCGTATGAGCTCTCCGGCGGGCAGCAGCAGCTCGTGTCGATCATGCGCGCGCTGGTGGTCGAGCCCGAGGTGCTGTTCCTCGACGAGCCGTTCTCCGCGCTCGACTACGAGATGACGCTCTTCATGCGCGAGCAGCTGCAGCGCGTCTTCATGGAAACCCGGACCACCACCGTGCTGGTGTCGCACGATCTGGAGGAGGCGGTCTACCTCGCCGACCGCGTGTTGCTGCTGTCGCGGCGGCCGGCGCGGATCGCCGACTTTCCGCGCGTGACGACACCGCGGCCGCGCGGCGACGCGACGCTCTCCGAGGCCGGGTTCGTGGCGATCAAGGGCCACTGCCTGGAGGTGTTCCAGCGCGAGGTGCACAGGGCATGAAGCGCGAGGCGCTCCTGCCGGCGGTCGGCGTCGCCGGACTTATCGCGGTCTGGTACCTCGCGGTCTGGGCGCGCGTGGTCGACCCGGTGCTGCTGCCGTCGCCCGATCAGGCGTTCGCCGCGCTGGTCAAGGGCATGGCGGGCGGCAAGCTCGGGGTCGACTTCTGGCGTACCGTCGAGCGCACCGCGTACGCGATCGCGATCGCCGCGGTGATCGCGATCCCGCTCGGCGTCCTGCTCGGGGCGAACGAACGCGCCTACCGCGCGGTCGAGTTCGTGATCGACTTCTTCCGCTCGACTCCGGCTTCGGCGATGTTCCCGCTCTTCCTGGTGATCTTCGGCGTCGGGGACAAGACCAAGATCCTGGTCGCCTCGTTCGGTGCGGCCCTGGTGATCCTCTTCAACGTTGCCTACGGCGTGATGAACGCGCGGAAGACGCGCCTCCTTGCGGCTAAGGTGATGGGCGCATCGAAGCTGCGGGTGCTCACCGACGTAATGCTGCTCGAATCGCTGCCGCAGACCTTCGTTGGTCTGCGCAACGGCGTCTCGCTCGCGCTCGTGATCGTGGTGGTCGCCGAAATGTTCATCGGCTCGACCGACGGCCTCGGCCAGCGCGTGTTCGAGGCGCAGCAGCTGTTCGCGATGCCCGATATGTACGCCGCGATCTTCGCCGCCGGCGCGCTCGGCTACGGTCTCAATCTCCTCTTCATGCTGGTGGAGAAGCGCTTCGTCCACTGGGCCGGAAAATAGCGCCATGCCCACGGTCAGCCGGATCATCGCCAACACTTATCGCGACTCGGTGTCGCTGATGCAGCTCTCGGCGTCGCTGAAGGACGTCGCCGGCGTGGAGGAGGCCTCCGCGATCATGGCGACCGAGGGCAACCTCGCGCTCCTCGCCGAGGTTGGCCTCGTCGACGGCGGGATGACCGCGCAGCCGAGCGACCTCCTGGTGGTGGTGCGCGCGAGGAGCGAGGCGGCAGCGAACGCCGCGATCGCGCGTGTCGAGGAGGCGCTCAAGGCGAAGGCGCCGAGGCGGGCGGCGGGCGGGCCGGCGGAGAGCGTGACCCCTCGCTCGATCGGGATGGCGGTCGAGGCGTCGCCCGGCGTGAACCTCGCGCTCGTCTCGGTACCGGGCGAATACGCGGCGGCGGAAGCGGAGAAGGCGCTCGCGTTCGGCCTGAACGTCATGCTCTTCAGCGACAACGTCTCCCTCACCGACGAGATCGCGTTGAAACGGGCCGCGGCGAACCGCGAGCTGCTCGTCATGGGCCCCGACTGCGGGACGGCGATCATCGACGGCGTGCCGCTCGCATTCGCGAACCGGGTGCGGCGCGGGCCGATCGGCTGCGTCGCCGCGTCGGGCACCGGGCTGCAGCAGGTCACCTCGCTCGTCGACCGGCTGGGCTCGGGCCTCTCGCAGGCGATCGGCACCGGCGGGCGCGATCTGAAGGAGGAGGTGGGCGGGCTCACGATGCTCGCCGGGCTCGACGCGCTCGCGTCCGATCGCGAGACGAAGGTGATCGTGCTGATCTCGAAACCACCCGCTGCGGCGGTTGCGGAGAAGGTCCTTGCGGCGGCGGCGAAGACGAAGAAGCCGGTGGTCGTCTGCTTCGTCGGGGCGTCGCCGTCGAAGCTCGCGGGGAGCAATCTCCATCCGGTGCGCACGCTCGAGGACGCGGCGCGCGCTGCGGTGGCGCTCGCGCGAGGGCGAAACCCCGCCAAAGGAGGCGCGACCCCACGGCTCGGCAAAGGTGTCCCCCGACTCGCGCGCGGGCAGCGGTTCGTCCGCGGCCTCTTCAGCGGCGGCACGTTCTGCTACGAAGCCTCGCTCCTCCTCGGCGAAGCGCTCGGGCAGGTCTGGTCCAACGCGCCGGTGCGCCACGACGACGAGCTCGGCGATCCGTTCAAGAGCCGAGGGCATACCGTCATCGACCTCGGCGAGGACGTCTTCACCCGCGGCCGCCCGCACCCGATGATCGACCATCGCCTCCGCAACGAGCGGATGGTGCGCGAGGCCGGCGACCCGGAGGTGGCGGTGATCCTCTTCGACGTCGTGCTCGGCTACGGCAGCCATCCCGACCCGGCGGCGGAGATGGTCCCGGCGATCGTCGCGGCGCGCGCCGCCGCGGCCAAGCGGAAGCGCCGGATCGCGTTCGTCGGCGCGGTCTGCGGCACCGACACCGATCCGCAGGGCCTCGCGCGGCAGGAGGCTGCGCTCGCGAAGGCCGGTGTGATTCTCGGATCGAGCAACGCCGAGGCGGTGCGGATCGCGGCCGCGATCGTCAAGCGGGCGAAGGCGTGAGCGCGCTGTTCGGTAAACCGGTCTCGGTCGTGAACATCGGCCTCGGGTCGTTCGCGGATGCGATCGCCGAAGCGGGCGCGCCGGTTGCGCGCGTCGAATGGGCGCCGCCCGGCGGCGAGCCCGGCGCCGCTCGCTCGCTCGCCCGGCTCGTAGCCGATCCCGCGGTCGACGCCGCCAACAGGAAGGCATTCGAGGCGTATGCCTCGGCCGACCCGGTGCTGGAAGGAATCGGCGTCGCGCGCGACGTGCTGCCGGGGATGAGCGAGCGGATGCTGCTCCACTCCGGGCCGCCGATCACGTGGGCGCGGATGGGCGGCGCGATGCGCGGCGCGGTCATCGGCGCGTGCCTGCTCGAAGGCTGGGCGAAGGACGCCGACGCCGCGCGCGCGATGGCCGAGCGGGGCGAAATCGCGTTCGACCCCTGCCATCACCACGCCGCGGTCGGCCCGATGGCCGGGATCATCAGCCCGTCCATGCCGGTGTGGATCCTGCGCGACCGCAAGCACGGCAACCTGTCGTTCAGCAACCTGAACGAAGGCCTCGGCAAGGTCCTCCGCTACGGCGCCAACAGCCCGGACGTGCTCGAGCGGTTGCGGTGGATGGGCGCGACGCTCGGGCCGGTGCTCCGGCGCGGCCTGGAGGCGGGCGGGCCGATCGAGCTGAAGCCGCTCGTCGCGCGCGCGCTGCACATGGGCGACGAGCTCCACAACCGCAACGTCGCGGCATCGAGCCTCTTCGTCAAGCGGATCGTCGCCGGCATCCTCAAGTCGGGCGCGCGCATGCACGACGCGGCCGCGGCGATCGAGTTTGTGAACGGCAACGACTTCTTCTTCCTCAATCTCGCGATGGCGGCATGCAAGGGCATGCTCGACGCGGCGCACGGCGTGCCGCGCTCGAGCATGGTGACGGTAATGGCGCGCAACGGCACCGAGTTCGGCATCCGCGTGAGCGGCTGCGGCGACCGCTGGTTCACCGCGCCGGCACTCGTCGCGGACGGGCTCTTCTTCCCGGGCTACAGCAGCGCGGACGCCGGCCCCGATATCGGCGACAGCGCGATCACCGAGACCGCCGGGCTCGGAGGCTTTGCGATGGCGGCAGCGCCCGCGATCGTCCAGTTCGTCGGCGGCACGCCGCAGACCGCGATCGCGAACACGCTCGAGATGGTGAATGTCACCATCGGCCGGAACATGGCGTTCACCCTGCCGACGCTCGATTTCGCCGGCACGCCGGCCGGCATCGACGTCCGCAAGGTGGTGGACACCGGCATCCGGCCGGTGATCAACACCGGCATCGCGCACAAGGAGCCGGGCGTCGGCCAGATCGGCGCCGGCATCACGCACGCACCGATGGCGTGCTTCACGCAGGCGCTCGCCGCGCTCGCGAAACAATAGGATCGTCACGGAGGAAGACCATGATCGCCAGACTGTTGGGAGCAATCGCCGTCGCGGCCGTCGCGCTGCCGGCGTGGGGGCAGGACAAGGTGAAGGTCGGGGTGTTCCCGGTCAGCTCGTCGCTGCCGGTGTTCGTCGCGCAGGACCGCGGGTTCTTCAAGGACGAACGGATCGACGTCGAGATCATCCGGCTGATCGGCGGCCCGCCGAACGTGTCCGGCCTGATCACGAACCAGATCGACGCCTCGTCGGTGCTGGTCACGATCGAAGGCATGAACGCCAACCTGAAGAAGCCCGGCGTCGCGATGTACATCTCGCTGAACGGCCAAAACGCGCAGTACCAGATGGAGCAGTTCGTGGTCAGGCGCGGCGTGAACGCGCGTACGCTCGCCGACCTCAAGGGCAAGAAGATCATGTCAGCGCCCGGGCCGGCGAACGTCACGATGGCGAAGGCCGTGCTCGCCGCGGTCGGCCTGAAGGAGGGCGACTACACGATCGACCAGCTCGACATGGGCCAGCACGTCAACGCGATGACCGCGGGCACGTTCGACGCCGGCTACACGCTCGAGCCGAATGCCGCGGTGATGCGCAAGAACGGCGTCGCGACGACGCTCGAAGCGGGCGTGATCGCGAAGTACATCCTCGGCGACCCGACCGCGAACGCCTGGGTCGGCGGTGGTGTGATCTCGACCGACTTCATGAAGGGCCGGCCGGACGTCGCGCGACGCTACGCGAACGCGTGGCTGAGGGCGATCGACTTCATCAATTCCAACCCGAAGGAAGCGCGGAAATCGCTGGTGAAGAACACCTTCACCCCCGACGATGTGGTCGAGACGGTGCCGCTCGTCAAGTTCACCCGGGTCAGCGACCTCACCAACAAGGATCGGATCGACTTCCAGACCTTCATCGACTACTCGACCCGCATCGGGACGCTCGAAGGGCGGGTTGACGTGAACCAGTACCTGGTGAAGTACTAGAGTGGCCGACGCCGCGCTCAATCGTCTCCCGGCGCGCGAGCTCGCGCGGCTCGTGCGCGGGAAGCGCGCGAGCCCGGTCGAGATATTGGAGGCGCATCTCGCGGCGATCGGGCGGGCGAACCCGAAGGTCAACGCGGTCGTGACGATCGCGGCGGAGTCCGCCCGTACGGCGGCGCAGGCGGTGGAGTCGGCGCTCGCGCGCGGCGACGCATTGCCGCCGCTTGCAGGCGTCCCCGTCGGCATCAAGGACATCACGCCGACCGCGGGCATCCGCACCACGTGGGGTTCGACGCTCTTCGCCGATCACGTCCCGACCGAGGACGCCGAAGTCGTGGCGCGCCTGAAGCGCGCCGGCTGCATCGTCATCGGCAAGACGAATACGCCCGAGTTCGCCGCCGGCGGCAACACGGTGAACAGGCTGTTCGGCGCGACGCGCAACCCGTGGGACCTGCGCCTCTCGGCGAGCGGGTCGACCGGCGGCGGGGCGGCGGGCCTCGCCGCGGCGATGATGCCGCTCGCGGAAGGCTCGGACTTCGGCGGCAGCCTGCGGACGCCGGCGTCGTTCTGCGGCGTTGTCGGCCTGCGGACCACGGCGGGGCTCGTCGCGCGGCATCCGATGACGCTGCCGTGGCACGACCAGAGCGTTGCCGGGCCGATGGCGCGCGACGCGGAGGACTGCGCGCTGATGCTGGACGCGATGACGGGGCTCTCGCCGAAGTCGCCGCTGTCCGTACCACCGACCTGGGAGAGCGCTTACGGCATCGTCGCGCGCACCGAGGACCTGCGGGGCGTACGGATCGGGTACGCGCCGGAGCTCGGCCGCACCGGCGTCGACCCGGAAGTCGCGCGCCTTTGTCGCGACGCCGCGCTCGGCTTGCAGCGGCATGGCGCTGCCGTCGAGGAGATCGCGGTCGACTTCTCGGACGGG
>Ga0335082_10003365_pt1 | contig 17373 bp, 12 predicted proteins | sample Lox_Sample_41_FD_206718 | JGI IMG/M metagenome (GOLD analysis project Ga0335082, IMG submission 206718) | Soil microbial communities from Loxahatchee National Wildlife Refuge, Florida, United States - Lox_Sample_4.1 | ecosystem: Environmental > Terrestrial > Soil > Wetlands | place: USA... | reverse complement strand
GGCCCTCCTTTCCTTGCGCGGGCGCGGCCGGGATCAGCCGCCGCCCGCCGCCGTCGCCTCGGTGGCGGCGGGCGCCGCCTCGGCGGCCGGCAGGTCGAGCAGCGGGGGCTCGGCGGCCTGGTCCTTGCGGATCTTGTGGTAGGCCATGCCCGTGCCCGCCGGGATGAGCCGCCCGACGATCACGTTCTCCTTCAGCCCGCGCAGGCCGTCGCGCTTGCCCATGATGGCGGCCTCGGTCAGCACGCGCGTCGTCTCCTGGAACGAGGCGGCGGAGATGAACGAGTCCGTCGACAGTGACGCCTTCGTGATGCCGAGCAGCATGTAGGAGAACGCCGCGGGCTTCTTGCCCTCGCTTTCCGCCTTCTCGTTCTCCTCCAGCAGCTCGGCGCGCTCCACCTGCTCGCCCTGAATGAACGGCGTATCGCCGGGCTCCTCGATCTGCACGCGCCGCAGCATCTGGCGCACGATCACCTCGATGTGCTTGTCGTTGATCTTCACGCCCTGCAGGCGGTAGACGTCCTGCACCTCGTCGATGATGTAGCGCGCGAGCGCTTCGACGCCGAGCAGGCGCAGCAGGTCGTGCGGATCGACCGGGCCGTCGACGATCATCTCGCCCTTGTTGACGACCTGGCCGTCGTGGACCAGCACGTGCTTGTCCTTCGGGATCAGCTCCTCGTGCTGCGCGCCCTCGAGGTCGGTGATCACGAGGCGCTGCTTGCCCTTGGTGTCCTTGCCGAACGAGACCGTGCCCGTGTACTCGGCGAGGATCGCCTTGTCCTTGGGCGCGCGCGCCTCGAACAGCTCCGCCACCCGCGGCAGGCCGCCCGTGATGTCGCGCGTCTTCGAGGTCTCCTGCGGAATGCGCGCCAGCACCTCGCCGACCTGGACCTGCTGCCCGTCGCGCACGGCGATCACGGCGCCCACCGGGAAGCTGATGTTCACGGCGTGGTCGGTGGCCGCGATGCGCACTTCCTCGCCCGCCTCGTTGATCAGCTTGACCGACGGCCGCTGGCCCTTCGCCGTCGCGCTGCCGCGGCGCTTGTGGTCGATGACCACCAGCGTCGACAGGCCCGTGACGTCGTCGATCTGCTTGGCGACGGTCACGCCTTCCTCGACGTGCTCGAACTTCACGGTGCCCGCGTACTCGGTCACGATCGGGCGGTGGTGAGGATCCCAGGCCGCGACGATCTTGCCGGCGCGGATCGAGTCGCCGTCCACCACCTGCAGCGTGGCGCCGTACGGCACCTTGTGGCGCTCGCGCTCGCGGTTGTTGTCGTCGACGATCGTCACCTCGCCGGAGCGCGAGATCACCACCTTGTCGCCCTTGGCGTTGGACACGTAGCGCATGGTCGGCGAGAAGCGGACCGTGCCGGCCGACTTCGCCTCGACCTGGCTCTGCACGGCCGTCCGGCTCGCCGCGCCGCCGATGTGGAACGTGCGCATCGTGAGCTGGGTGCCGGGCTCGCCGATCGACTGCGCCGCGATCACGCCGATCGCCTCGCCGACGTTGACGATCGAGCCCCGGCCAAGGTCGCGCCCGTAGCAGCGCGCGCAGACGCCCCAGCGCGTGTCGCAGGTCAGCGGCGTGCGCACCTTGACCTCGTCGATGCCGACGTTGTCGATCGTGTCGACTGCCTCCTCGTCGACCAGCGACCCGGCCGTGTAGAGGACGTCCTGCGTCTCCGGATTGATCAGGTCGATCGCCAGCACGCGGCCGAGGATCCGCTCGCGCAGCGCCTCGACCACCTCGCCGCCCTCCACCAGGGCGCGCATCGCGATGCCGTTCTGCGTCCCGCAGTCGTCTTCGGTGACCACGAGGTCCTGCGTCACGTCCACCAGGCGGCGCGTCAGGTAGCCCGAATTCGCGGTCTTCAGCGCCGTGTCGGCCAGGCCCTTGCGGGCGCCGTGCGTCGAGATGAAGTACTGCAGCACGTTCAGGCCTTCGCGGAAATTCGCCGTGATCGGCGTCTCGATGATCGAGCCGTCGGGCTTGGCCATCAGGCCGCGCATGCCCGCCAGCTGGCGGATCTGCGCCGCCGAGCCCCGCGCCCCGGAGTCGGCCATCATGTAGATGGAGTTGAACGCCTCCTGCCTGACCTTCTTGCCATGGCGGTCGACGGTCTCCTCGGAGCCCAGCTGCTCCATCATGACCTTTCCCACCTGCTCGCCGGCGCGCGACCAGATGTCGACGACCTTGTTGTAGCGCTCGCCGACCGTCACCAGGCCCGAGGTGTATTGCGACTCGATCTCCTTGACCTCGGTCTCGGCGGCGGCGATCAGGTCCTGCTTCGCCGTCGGGATTCGCATGTCGTGCACGCCGAACGAAATGCCGCCGCGCGTGGCGAACGTGAATCCGGCCTGCATCAGCTTGTCGGCGAAGATGACCGTTTCGCGCAGCCCGCAGCGCCGGAACCCGACGTTGATCAGGCGCGAGATCTCCTTCTTCTTCAGCGGCTTGTTGAGCAGGTCGAACGTCAGCCCGACCGGCAGGATCTCCGACAGCAGCGCGCGGCCCACGGTGGTCTCGTAGCGCTTGATGCGCTCGATCTTCTCGCCCTCGGGCGAGAGATCGTGCTCCTTGATGCGCACCCAGACCTTCGCGTTCAGGTCGATCTGCCGGCCCTCGTAGGCGCGCGACACCTCGGCCAGGTCGGAGAAGCTCATCCCCTCGCCCTTGGCGCCGATGCGCTCGCGCGTCGCGTAGTAGAGCCCGAGCACGATGTCCTGCGACGGCACGATGATCGGCTCGCCGTTCGCGGGCGACAGCACGTTGTTGGACGCGAGCATCAGCGTGCGCGCCTCCATCTGCGCCTCGAGCGACAGCGGGACGTGCACGGCCATCTGGTCGCCGTCGAAGTCGGCGTTGAATGCCGCGCAGACCAGCGGATGCAGCTGGATCGCCTTGCCCTCGATCAGGACGGGCTCGAAGGCCTGGATGCCGAGGCGGTGCAGCGTCGGCGCGCGGTTCAGCATCACCGGGTGCTCGCGGATCACTTCCTCCAGGATGTCCCACACCTCGGGGACTTCCTGCTCCACGAGGCGCTTGGCGGCCTTGATGGTGGTTGCGAGCCCGAGCAGCTCGAGCTTGTTGAAGATGAACGGCTTGAAGAGCTCGAGCGCCATCTTCTTCGGCAGCCCGCACTGGTGCAGCTTCAGCTGCGGGCCGACGACGATGACCGAGCGGCCCGAGTAGTCGACGCGCTTGCCGAGCAGGTTCTGGCGGAAGCGCCCGCCCTTGCCCTTGATCATGTCGGCGAGCGACTTCAGCGGCCGCTTGTTGGCGCCGGTCATCGCCTTGCCGCGGCGGCCGTTGTCGAGCAGCGAGTCCACCGCCTCCTGCAGCATGCGCTTCTCGTTGCGCACGATGATCTCGGGCGCCTTCAGCTCCAGCAACCGCTTCAGGCGGTTGTTGCGGTTGATCACGCGCCGGTAGAGGTCGTTCAGGTCCGAGGTCGCGAAGCGCCCGCCGTCCAGCGGCACGAGCGGCCGCAGCTCCGGCGGCAGCACCGGCAGCACCTCCATGATCATCCAGTCGGGCTTGATGTTCGAGGCCTTGAACCCTTCGAGCACCTTGAGCCGCTTGGCGAGCTTCTTGATCTTGGCGTCCGAGCTCGTCGCCTCGAGGTCCTTGCGCAGCGTCTCGATCTCGCGGTTGATGTCGATCGCGCGCAGCAGGGCGCGAATGCCCTCGGCGCCCATCGCCGCGGCGAAGTCGTCGCCGAACTCTTCCACCTTGGCCAGGTAGTCATCCTCGGTCAGCAGCTGGCAGCGCTTGAGCGGCGTCAGGCCCGGGTCGGTGACGACGTAGGCCTCGAAATAAAGCACGCGCTCGATGTCGCGCAGCGTCATGTCGAGCACGAGGCCCAGGCGCGAGGGCAGGCTCTTCAGGAACCAGATGTGCGCCACCGGGCTCGCGAGCTCGATGTGGCCCATGCGCTCGCGGCGCACCTTGGCGAGCGTCACCTCGACGCCGCACTTCTCGCAGATCACGCCGCGGTGCTTGAGGCGCTTGTACTTGCCGCACAGGCACTCGTAGTCCTTGATCGGCCCGAAGATCTTGGCGCAGAACAGGCCGTCCCGCTCCGGCTTGAAGGTGCGGTAGTTGATGGTCTCGGGCTTCTTCACTTCGCCGTACGACCACGAGCGGATCTTCTCGGGCGATGCGAGGCCAATGCGGATGGCCTCGAATTCCTCGTCCTGCTGAACCTGCTTGAAAAGCTCCAGTAGCGCTTTCATCCCGGCTCCTGTCTCAGTACTTCTCGAGGTCGATGTCGATGCCGAGCGACCGGATTTCCTTCACCAGCACGTTGAAGGATTCCGGCATGCCTGCGTCGATCTTGTGGTCGCCCTTGACGATGTTCTCGTACACCTTCGTGCGGCCGGCGATGTCGTCGGACTTCACCGTCAGCATCTCCTGCAGCGTGTACGCGGCGCCGTAGGCCTCCAGCGCCCACACCTCCATCTCGCCGAAGCGCTGGCCCCCGAACTGCGCCTTGCCGCCGAGCGGCTGCTGCGTGACCAGGCTGTACGGACCGGTCGAGCGCGCGTGCATCTTGTCGTCCACCAGGTGGTGGAGCTTCAGCACATGCATGTAGCCGACCGTGACGTGGCGGTCGAAGGCCTCCCCGGTCCGGCCGTCGATCAGCGTGACCTGGCCCGACGCCGGCAGCCCCGCCAGCTCCAGCATCGCGTTGATCTCGGCCTCCGAGGCGCCGTCGAACACCGGCGTGGCGAACGGCACGCCCTCGCCCAGGTTCCTCGCCAGCTGCAGCACTTCCTCGTCGCTCAGCGCGCCGATGTCCTCGTCGCGACCGCTCGCGTTGTAGACGCGCTCCAGCATCTTGCGTATCTCCGCCAGCCTGGCCTGCGCGCGCGCGAGCTCGCCGATCTTCCGGCCGAGCCCCTTCGCGGCCCAGCCGAGGTGCGTCTCCAGGATCTGGCCCACGTTCATCCGCGAGGGCACGCCCAGCGGATTCAGCACGATGTCGAGGGTCGTGCCGTCCGCCATGTGCGGCATGTCCTCCACCGGCACGATCTTCGAGATGACGCCCTTGTTGCCATGGCGGCCGGCCATCTTGTCGCCCGGCTGCAGGCGGCGCTTCACGGCCACGTAGACCTTGACCATCTTCAGCACGCCCGGTGGCAGCTCGTCGCCCTGCGTCAGCTTCTTGCGCTTCGCCTCGAACATGGCGTCGAACTCGCGCCGCTTCTGCCCGAGCGACTCGCGCAGGCCCTCGAGCTGCGCCGCCGCATCCTCGTTGGCCAGCCGGATGTCGAACCAGTCGAACCGCTCGACGGAATCCAGGTACGCCTTCGTGATCTTGGTGCCGCGGGCGAGTTTCTTCGGCCCGCCGTTCGCGGTCTTGCCCGTCAGCAGGCGCTCCAGGCGCTCGAAGGTGTCCGTCTCCACGATTCGCAGCTGGTCCGCGAGGTCGGTCTTGTAGCGCCGCAGCTCGTCCTCGATGATCTGCTGGCTGCGCTTGTCGCGCTCGATGCCCTCGCGCGTGAACACCTGCACGTCGATGACCGTGCCGGAGATGCCGGAAGGCACCCGCAGCGACGTGTCCTTCACGTCGGAGGCCTTCTCGCCGAAGATTGCGCGCAGCAGCTTCTCTTCCGGCGTCAGCTGGGTCTCTCCCTTGGGCGTCACCTTGCCAACGAGGACGTCACCCGCCTCGACCTCGGCGCCGATGTAGACGATGCCCGACTCGTCCAGGCGCGACAGCTGCGCCTCGGACAGGTTCGAGATGTCGCGCGTGATCTCCTCGGGCCCGAGCTTGGTGTCGCGCGCGACGACCGTCAGCTCCTCGATGTGGATCGAGGTGAAGCGGTCATCCGAAACCACGCGCTCGGAGATCAGGATCGAGTCCTCGAAGTTGAATCCGTTCCACGGCATGAACCCGACCAGCATGTTCTGGCCGAGCGCGAGCTCGCCGAGGTCGGTCGACGCGCCATCGGCGATGACGTCGCCCCTCGCGATCCTTTCGCCCTGCTTCAGGATCGGCCGCTGATTGATATTCGTGTTCTGGTTCGAGCGCGTGTACTTGGTCATCTTGTAGATGTCCACGCCGACGTCGCCCGCCGACGTCTCGTCGTCGTTCACCCGCACGACGACCCGGTTGGCGTCGACGTAATCCACCACGCCGCCGCGCAGCGCGACCACGCACGTGCCCGAGTCGATCGCGGCCGTGCGCTCGACGCCAGTGCCGACCAGCGGCTTCTCGGGCCTCAGGCAGGGCACCGCCTGACGCTGCATGTTCGAGCCCATCAGTGCGCGGTTGGCGTCGTCGTGCTCGAGGAACGGAATGAGCGAGGCAGCCACGGACACGATTTGGCTCGGCGCAACGTCCATGTACTCCACGCGGTCCGGCGTGGACAGCATGAACTCGTTGCGGTTGCGGCACGACACCAGCGGGTCGACCAGCTTGCCCGCCTTGTCGATCGCCGCGTTGGCCTGCGCGATCACGTAGTTGCCTTCCTCGATCGCCGAGAGATACACGATCTCGTTGGTCACCTTGCTGTTCGTAACCTTGCGGTACGGCGTCTCCAGGAAGCCGTACTTGTTGGTCCGCGCGTACAGCGCGAGCGAGTTGATCAGGCCGATGTTCGGGCCTTCCGGCGTCTCGATCGGGCAGACCCGCCCGTAGTGCGTCGGGTGCACGTCGCGCACCTCGAAGCCCGCGCGCTCGCGCGTCAGGCCGCCCGGTCCAAGCGCGGAGACACGCCGCTTGTGGGTGATCTCCGACAGCGGGTTGGTCTGGTCCATGAACTGCGACAGCTGGCTCGAGCCGAAGAATTCCTTGATCGCCGCTGAAATGGGCTTGGCGTTGATCAGGTCGTGCGGCATCAGGTTGTCGCTCTCGGCCTGGGACAGGCGCTCCTTCACGGCGCGCTCGACGCGCACCAGCCCGGCGCGGAACTGATTCTCCGCCAGCTCGCCGACCGAGCGCACGCGGCGATTGCCCAGGTGATCGATGTCGTCGATGTCGCCGCGCCCGTTGCGCAGCTCGACCAGGATGCGGATGACCTCGACGATGTCGCGCGGGCTCAACGTGAAGCGCTGCTCGAGCTTCGACTCGAGCTTCTGGCGGTCGACGCCCTTGGCTTTGAGGTCGTGGTACATCTTGTCGACCGCCTGCTGCGCCTGTTCGCCGGTGGTCACGCCTTCGATCGCGACCTTGCCGAGCGAAAGCTCCGGCGCGCGCTTGAAGTACGCGCGCACGTCGTCCTCGGCTTCTTTCGACAGCGCGATGCTCTTGAGCCGCAGCTGCCACGCCGTCTCGCACGGCATGCCGATCCGGCGGTTGAACTTCATCCGGCCCACCGCAGAGAGGTCGTAGCGCTCCTCGGCGAAGAACAGGCCGTTGAACAGCGTTTCGACCGCGTCCTCCGTCGGCGGCTCGCCCGGTCGCATCATGCGGTAGATCGCGATGCGCGCCGCGTTCATGTCCGTGGTCTCGTCCGTGCGCAGCGTCTGCGACACATAGGGACCCTGGTCGAGGTCGTTCGTGAACAGCGTCTGCACCTTGCCGACCTTCGCCTCGCGCAGCTTCGCGAGAACCGTCTCCGTGATCTCGTCGTTGGCGCTGGCCAGGATCTCGCCGGTGTCGGCGTTGATCACGTTGTGCGCCAGCGTGCGGCCGAGAATGAAGTCGTCGGGTGCGACGATCTTCTTGATGCCCGCGGCTTCCATGTCACGGATGTGCTTCACCGTGATGCGCTTGTCCTTGGCGACGATCGTCTTGCCCGACTTGTCCGTGATTTCGAAGCGCGCAACCTCGCCGCGCAGCCGCTCCGGGACGACCTCGAACAGCACGTGGTCCGGTTCGAGATGAAAGCCGTCGAAGTCGAAGAACTCCTTCAGGATCATCTCCGGCGAGAAGCCGAGCGCCTTCAGCAGGATCGTGACCGGCATCTTGCGACGGCGATCGACCCGGAAATAGACGATGTCCTTCGGGTCGAACTCGAAGTCCAGCCACGAGCCGCGGTACGGGATCACGCGCGCGGAGAAGAGCAGCTTGCCCGAGCTGTGCGTCTTGCCGCGGTCGTGCTCGAAGAACACTCCCGGCGAACGGTGCAGCTGAGACACGATTACGCGCTCGGTGCCGTTGATGATGAACGAGCCGGTCGTGGTCATGAGCGGGATCTCGCCCATGTACACCTCCTGCTCCTTCACTTCCTTGGTCGTCGGCTTGGGTGCTTCCTTGTCGAGGATGACGAGCCGCACCTTGGCGCGCAGGGGGCTGGCGTAGGTGAGGCCCCGCTGCTGGCACTCCTTGACGTCGAACGGCGGTTCGCCGAGCTGGTAGCTCACGAACTCCAGCCGCGCGTTCCCGGAGTGCGAGGAAATCGGGAAGATCGAGGTAAACGCCGCCTGCAGGCCCTCGTTCTTGCGGCCTTCGGGCGCCGCCTCGGCCTGCAGGAATGCCGCATACGACTCGAGCTGGGTCGCGATCAGGAACGGAACGCTCTGTACCCTGGCGCGCTTGGCGAAGCTCTTGCGGATGCGTTTACGCTCGGTCAACGAATAGGTCATGAAGGCTCCTGGCCGCAAGTTCCTGAAGAGACAAGGAAAAAGCCCTCCGCTGCGAGGGCGCTTTCCTTGACCGGTACCCGGGGAGGGTCGCTATGACCCATCCCCGGTTCCGAAGTTCCCCTATTTGATCTCGACCTTCGCTCCCGCGTCGGTCAGCTTCTTCGCGATCGCATCGGCGTCCGCCTTGCTCACGCCCTCCTTCACCGGCTTGGGCGCGCCGTCGACCAGGTCCTTGGCCTCCTTGAGGCCGAGGCTGGTGACCTCGCGTACCGCCTTGATGACATTGACCTTGTTTTCGCCGGCAGCCGCCAGAACGACCGTGAACTCGGTTTTTTCCTCGGCGGCGCCGCCCGCGGCGGCGGCACCGCCCGCGGCCGGCGCGGCCACCGCGACAGCGGCAGCGGCGGAAACGCCGAACTTCTCTTCCACGTCCTTGATGAGCTGCGAGAGCTCGAGGACCGACATGTTGGCAATGGCTTCCAGAATCTGTGCGCGTTCCATGGGTTTCTTCTCCTGACTCGAATGGGTTCCTGACTAGGCGGCGGTCTTTTCCCGTGCCGCGTGCACTGCCGCGAGCGACCGGGCGAATTTGCCCGGGACCTCATTGAGCGTGCGCGCCAGCTTCGCAATCGGGGCCTGCAGCGTCCCGGCGAGCCTGGCGAGCAGCTCATTGCGGCTCGGCATGGTCGCAAGCGTCTTGACGTCCGCGGGGGACATCATTCCGCTCGTCATGGCGCCGCCCTTGATGACGAAGAGCTCGTGGTCTTTGGCGAATTCCGCCAGCACCTTGGCGCCGAGCACCGGATCCCGCGCAATGCCGTACATCAACGGACCGGCGAGCTGCCCGGCCAGCGGCTCGAACGGCGTGCCCTTGACGGCGCGCCGCGCGAGCGTGTTCTTCAGCACGCGCAGGAACAGGCCCGACTGCCGCGCCTTCGCCCGCAGCTGCGTGACCGCTTCGACGCTCAGTCCGCGATTCTCCGCGACGATGACCGCCTGGGCGCCCACCAGCTGCGCAGCGATCTCGGACACGACCGCCTGCTTCTGCTCCAGATTGAGACTCAAGGTCTATCTCCTTGCGTTGAACAAACGGAGGCCCCTGTCCGGACCTCCACCCTGGCGACCTTGAATCAGGAACTGCATTCGCATTCCTGCTTCGGGTGCGCCGTCTGCGTAGGGCGATCCTGCGTTTAAGCCCATCGGGCCCCTACGGTCTTTGACAGCAGCTGTTCATTCGAACAGCGGCCCAAAGTTCCATCCCTTTCCACCCGCTAGCCCTGGAGCGTCGCGGGGTCCACCCTCACGCCCACCCCCATCGTGCTCGAAACCGACAGCTTCCTCAGGTAGATGCCCTTGGTGTGCTGCGGCTTGGACTTGTTCAGCGCATCGACCAACGCCGCGAGGTTGTCGCGCAGCTGTTCCGGCGAGAAGGATGCCCGACCGATCGTGCACTGGACGATGCCGGTCTTGTCGGCACGAAACTGCACCTGGCCGGCCTTCGCGTTGGTTACCGCGCCCGCCACGTCCGGCGTCACGGTGCCGACCTTCGGATTGGGCATTAGCCCGCGCGGCCCGAGGATCTGGCCCAGTTGCCCGACTACTCGCATGGCGGCCGGTTCGGCGATGACCACATCGAAGTCAAGCTTGCCCGCCTTCACGCTCTCCGCCAGGTCTTCCATGCCGACGACATCGGCCCCTGCCGCCTTGGCGGCCTGCGCCTTCTCACCCTGGGCGAACACGGCGATGCGGACTTTCTTCCCGGTTCCCGCCGGCAGCACGACCGCGCCGCGCACCGTCTGATCGGACTTGGAAGTATCGATTCCGAGGTTCACCGCGACATCGACCGCCTCGTCGAACTTGGCCGTCGCGGTTTCCTTCACCAGCTTCATGGCGTCGATCACGGAATAGGTCTTCGCGCGATCGACGCGCGTCGTAATCGCCTTCCGGCGCTTGGAAACGAGCGGCATCTAGTTGCCCTCCACCAGAATGCCCATCGACCGGGCGCTGCCGGCGACGGTGCGCATGGCGGCCTCCAGGTCACCTGCCGTCAGATCGGGCAGCTTGGCCTTGGCGATTTCCTCCACCTGCTTGCGCGTGATCTTGCCCACCTTGTCGGTGTGCGGTCGCGGGCTGCCCGACTCGATGCCCGCGGCCTTCTTGATCAGCACGGTCGTCGGCGGCGTCTTGATGATAAAGCTGAAGCTCTTGTCCGCGTAGGCCGTGATCACGACCGGCAGCGGCAGGCCCGGCTCGACCTTCTGCGTCTGCGCGTTAAACGCCTTGCAGAACTCCATGATGTTCAGGCCGCGCTGGCCGAGCGCCGGGCCGATCGGGGGCGACGGATTGGCCTTGCCCGCGGGCACCTGAAGCTTGATGAGACCGACTATCTTCTTCGCCATGACCAGCTCCTATCGGGTTCGAACGGGCGCGCACAGCGCCCTCCCCGTCAACTTGACTCAGGCCTTCTCGACCTGGCCAAACTCCAGCTCGACCGGGGTCGAGCGACCGAAAATCGTAACCGCCACGCGCAGACGGCTCTTCTCGTAGTTCACGTCCTCCACCGTGCCCTGGAAATCCGTGAATGGACCGTCTTTGACGCGCACCATCTCCCCGACCTCGAACAGAACCTTCGGACGGGGCTTTTCCACCCCCTCACGCATCTGCTCCATGATCGCGTTGACTTCCCGCTCGGAAATCGGCGTCGGGTGCAAGGCCGTGCCGCCGACGAAGCCGGTCACCTTGTTCGTGTTCTTCACCAAGTGCCAGGTGTCGTCATTCATCTCCATCTCGACGAGCACATAGCCCGGGAAGAACTTGCGCTCCGACATGTGCTTTTGGCCGCCCTTCATTTCGACGACCTCCTCCACGGGCACGAGGATCTTGCCGAACTTGTCCTGCATGCCGGCGCGCGAAATGCGATCCTCGAGCGCGCGCTGCACCGACTTCTCGAAGCCGGAGTACGCGTGCACGACGTACCAGCGCTTGCCAGCTTCGGTCTGCTTTAGGTTTTTTTCCATCCGAGAATCAGGTCGTAGAGCACCCACTCCAGTGTCTTGTCACTTATCCAAAGGAACAGAGCCATCGCGACGACAAAGGCAAACACCGCTGCGGTGGTCTGCACCGTTTCCTTGCGCGACGGCCACACGACCTTCTTGACCTCGACGATCGCCTCCTGCGAAAAGACGGCGAACTGGCGCCCCGGCGTCGAGGCCATCGCGACGCCCGCGGCGGCCGCCAGACCGGCGACGACCGCGAGCACCCGCAGGACGAGCGCGCCGTCGTCCAGGACGTAGTAACCGGCGATTCCCGCGGCGACGAGCAGCGCGGCGACGGCGAGGATGGCGATGTCTTTAGCGGCCATGTGGTCTGTTGGCAGGGGCAGAGGGGATCGAACCCCCAACCTTCGGTTTTGGAGACCGACGCTCTGCCAGTTGAGCTATGCCCCTATCGGCTTGCGTCGTTTACTCGATCACCCTGGCGACGACGCCGGCGCCGACGGTCTTGCCGCCCTCGCGGATCGCGAAGCGCAGCCCCTGCTCCATGGCCACCGGCGTGATCAGCGTCACCGTCATCTTGATGTTGTCCCCGGGCATCACCATCTCGGTGCCCTTGGGCAGCTCCACCGCCCCGGTCACGTCGGTCGTCCTGAAGTAAAACTGCGGCCGGTAGTTGTTGAAGAACGGCGTGTGCCGCCCGCCCTCTTCCTTCGACAGCACGTACACCTCGCACTCGAACTTCGCGTGCGGCGTGATCGAGCTGGGCTTGGCCAGCACCTGCCCGCGCTCGACCTCCTCGCGCTTGGTGCCGCGCAGCAGAATCCCGACGTTGTCGCCCGCCTGGCCCTCATCGAGCAGCTTGCGGAACATCTCCACGCCCGTGCACACCGTCTTTTGCGTGGGCTTGATGCCCACGATCTCGATCTCGTCGCCCACCTTCACCACCCCGCGCTCGACCCGGCCCGTCACCACCGTGCCGCGCCCCGAGATCGAGAACACGTCCTCCACCGGCATCAGGAACGGCCCGTCCACCGCGCGCTTCGGTTGCGGGATGTAGCTGTCCAGGGCGTCCGCCAGCTTCATGATCGAGCCCTCGCCCAGATCGCCCTTGTCGCCCTCCAGCGCCTTCAGCGCCGAGCCGATCACGATCGGGGTCTTGTCCCCGGGGAAGTCGTACTTCGACAGAAGCTCCCTCACCTCCACCTCGACCAGCTCGAGCAGCTCCTTGTCATCGACCATGTCGGCCTTGTTCAGGTACACCACGATGTAGGGCACCCCCACCTGGCGCGCCAGCAGGATGTGCTCGCGCGTCTGCGGCATCGGGCCGTCGGCGGCCGACACCACCAGAATCGCCCCGTCCATCTGCGCCGCCCCCGTGATCATGTTCTTGATGTAATCGGCGTGCCCCGGGCAGTCCACGTGCGCGTAGTGCCGCTTCGCAGTCTCGTACTCCACGTGCGCCGTGTTGATCGTGATCCCGCGCGCCTTTTCCTCCGGCGCCGCATCAATCTGGTCGTAGTTCTTCGCCTCGCCCCCAAACTTCCTCGACAGCACGTGCGTGATCGCCGCCGTCAGCGTCGTCTTGCCGTGGTCCACGTGCCCGATCGTCCCAACGTTCACGTGCGGCTTCGTGCGCTCGAATTTGCCTTTGGCCATGGGTTTCTTTCGCTCTCGATCAGTTCTTCAATGCCTTGCCGTCACTTGCGTCGTCCGTGGTGCCCATGATGCGGATTGAACGCATGACCTCTCCCTTACCAAGGGAGTGCTCTACCACTGAGCTACATGGGCCAATTAAGCTTGCTGGAGCGGGTGAAGGGAATCGAACCCTCGTCATAAGCTTGGAAGGCTTCTGCTCTGCCATTGAGCTACACCCGCCACGTTCATTTCACCCGCACGCCATTAACCAACTTTTTCCGCGCCCTGCGCCTCGCCGCCCGGACCGCCCGGTGGTGCACTGGTGGAGGGGGTTGGATTCGAACCAACGTAGGCGCAAGGCCAACAGATTTACAGTCTGCCCCCTTTAGCCGCTCGGGCACCCCTCCGGCGGAACCCGAAATTATGTGAGAAATCCTCTGCTTAGTCAAGAAATCGCGGACTCGTTTCGACGCTCGGCAGGCTCGCGCCCTCGTGGATGCCGGCCGCGCAGCCGGTGCCAGCCACATCAAGGAGTTACGTGCCGAATCGCGCGCTTGACGCCATGTCGCGGAGCGCGGCCAGTGCGCTGTAGCACGCAAGCCAAGCTGTCTTCGGATTGTCCGGAGACGGGACATTCTCCAGAACGACCGTAAACCGACCGCTCTTGCCGGACACGCGAATCGTGTGCGTATTGTGGGTCAGGCCCGGATCGGCAACGACTTCGAGGCGAGTGCGCGCCAGCCCGATCCCTGCCAGCGACAGCACCGCGGCGATGTTCACGTTTTGCGGAAAGTGCGGCACGCCTTCGCGCGCGCTTCCTTCGAACAGCGTGTACGGAGCCGCGAGCCGCTCGAGCGCGATGCCGCTCTTCTGCACATAGGGGACTCCGAGCCATGCCTTTGGCGGCTTTGCCACCCGGATCGACACTTCGTCCACGCCTGCGATGCACGCCGCCTTGAGGGCGTCCAACCCGCCAATCCCGCCGGACGGAACGTGCAGCAGTCCAGCGTGTCGCTCAGCCGCGGCCAGCGCCGAAGCGCGCAACCGCTCGTCTGCCAAGGCGCCCGCCGACAGCACGACCACGCTGATACCGGCCTCGAGCAACGGCACCAGATGCTCGTTCACCGCCTCGTGGGATGCCGCCTCGACGACGACTTCGGGTCGCAGCGCCAGCAATGAAGGCCGATCGATGACGAATGGCAATCCATGCTGGCGCGCCAGGCCCGCTCCCACGGACGCGAGACTGCGTCCCGCAATGCCGACCACCTCGATGCCGGGAAGGTCCCCGCGGCCAAGGTGGTGCAGGATGAGGCGCGCGATGGTGCCGGCGCCCAGCAAGGCGATTCGCACGAGCGTCGGTCGGGCGGTTGACGAGCCACTTCGCCGCCGGGAATACCCGCGGGCGGCAAAGTATTATTATCTGTCAGGGAGTCCCGGTGCGCATATCTATCCTCGAAGACGATTCGGACCAGCTTGCGCTGCTGAAGCGCTGGCTGACCGAGGACGGGCACGACGTTCACGGCTATCTGACCGGCCGCGACGCCATGAAGCACGCGGGCCGCGAAAGCTTCGACTTGTTCATCCTGGACTGGCAGGTCCCGGATGTGTCGGGGGCCGACGTCCTGATGTGGCTGCGCACAAACGTCTCCAAGCGCGTTCCTGTCCTGTTTGTGACCGTTCGCGACTCCGAGCAGGACATTGTTTTCGCGCTGGAGAATGGTGCCGATGACTACATGGTCAAGCCCGCACGGCGGCAGGAGCTCTTGGCGCGCGTCCACGCGCTGCTGCGCCGGGCGTATCCCCGCGTCGAGGAAAAGCTGCTTTCGTTCCCGCCGTTCGAGATCGACCTCACGCGCGGCGAGGTGCGGCGCAGCGGCGCCAGGATCGACCTGACGCCCAAGGAGTTCGAGCTCACGGTCGTGCTCTTCCGCAATCTGGGCAGGCTGCTCTCCCGCGGCCATCTGCAGGAGGCGGTCTGGGGCCGCAGCGGCGATCTCGTGACGCGCACCGTCGACACGCACGTCAGCCAAGTGCGCAAGAAGCTGGATCTGCGGGCAGAGACGGGCTACCGTGTGGTGCCGATCTACAACTACGGCTACCGCCTTGAGCAGGTGGGCGAAGGCGCAACGGGCGCCGCCTAGACCTACTTCAGCTGTCGGACCCGCGATTCGGCATAGGACTTGACGTCGTCGGCGAGCCCGCCCGAGGCGAGTGCGCGACGGTACGCTTCGGCCGCTTCCGGACGCTTGCCCAGCGCCTCGAGCGAAACACCGAGACCCACCCACGACGACCCGCTCTGGGGTCCATTGCTGAGCGCTAGCCGGTAGGCGTCGGCCGCGTCCGCGTGCCGCCCCAGTCGCTGCAGGACAGCGCCTCTCAATGAGTAATAGTCGGCGCCGCGGTCCGCGCTTGCGGACGCCTGATCCAGGACGGCGAGTGCCCCCGGGTAGTCCCCGCCGTCCAGGCGTATGCGCGCAAGCGCCACAACGAAAGGCGCGTAGCCCGGGTTTGCCGCGAGACCCGTCTCGAGCTGCGCTCGCGCGTCGTCGAATCGGCCCTGCTCCAAGTACAGTGCGATGAGCGTCTGTCGCGCAGCCCGGTGCGCGGGCTGCTCCGCGAGCGCAGAGGAAAGCGCCTCCTCCGCGTCGACCACGCGCCCATGCTGCAGCAGTTGCGCGGCCTGCCGAAAGAGCGCCTCCGCGCGATCTGCCGACGTGTCCTGGTGCGCGCGCTTCTCGATGCGCGCATGCTCTGCCGGCACAGAGGTCGTCGCTGCAGCGTTGCGCACGGGCACCACCGCTGCCTGGCGCTGCGGTTTTGACGCCAGCCTTTTCGGCGCGCTGTCTTGGTCACGGTCCGCGCGCTTGCGGCGACTCGATTCGATCGGCGTATCGATGGTCAAGGCCAAGCGCAGCGTCTCGATCGGCGTTGCGAGCCGCTCCGGGGCCGGCTGCGCGGGCGGCGTCGCCTCCCGCGACGCGGCCGGCGGCGGAGCGACGGGTGCAGTGCCTGCCGCCGTCGGGGTCGATATGGCAATCGACGCCGGACTGGCTGGCGCGCTCATCGCAGCGGTTGCGCCCCGCTGCGAGCTTTCGACCGCACGATACGCGAGCTCCGTCGCCAACGAACGCGGCTGGAGCTGATAGACCACCCACAGCGTCCAGATCGCCGCGAGCAGCATCAACGCGGCCACGATGCGCCAGAACCATTCGCGGCCGGTCGACTCTGCCCGGACGACCCTGACCTCCGGATGAGGCGCGTGGCCGGGCGGCGCCGCGCGCGCATGCCGGCGATCGAGCTCCTGCAGCATCTTGTTGATGATGCTCATCGGGCAGCTAGTCGGCAGCGCGCTGCGCGCGCAGTCGCGGCCACCACCAGGACCTCGCGGGTCCCGCGGCCGGCGTGTCGATTGCGGCCGCCCGGACATGGCGCCGCGTGGCGACCCGGCCGCCCTCCCCGAACACAAGCAGCAGGGCCTTGTGCGCCAGGACGTTCACGAGCCTTGGCACGCCTCGGCTTGCCCGATGCAAGGCGCGAAGCGCGCCGGCGTCGAACAGCGGTGCGCCGGCATGGCCCGCGATAGCCAGCCGATGCTCCACGTACGCCCCGATTTCGGCCCGATCCAGGCCGCGAAGCGCATACTGGAACGTGATGCGCTGGCGCAGTTGGCGGATGGCCTCGGCCGCCAGCTTGCGATCGAGCTCGGGCTGGCCGAACAGCACGACCTGAAGCAGCTTGCGCTTTTCGGTCTCCAGGTTCGTGAGCAGCCGCAAGGTCTCGAGCGTCTCGATCGGCATGCTCTGACTCTCGTCCATGCAGAGCACGACCTTTCGCCCGTGCCGCGCATGATCGAGCAGCACTCGCGTTATGCCGCGCAAGATGTGGTGCTGATCCATGTCGGCCTCAAGCGCAACGGCGAGCTCCTCGGCGATAGCGAGCACGAGCGCGCGCGGCTCGAGGTTGGGATTGGGTATGTAGGCGCTCGTCCAGCCGGCGTCGAGCGTGGCGAGGAACTTGCGGCACAGGAGCGTCTTTCCGGTCCCGACCTCTCCCGTGATCTTGATGAAGCCCTCGCCGTTGCCAACCGCGATCAGCAGCGTGTTCAGTGCTTCCTGTGTGCTGCGGCACGCGTAGAAGAAGCTCGTATCGGGCGTGATCCCGAACGGCGCCTCGCGCAGGCCGAAATGCCGGAGGTAGTTCACTTCG
>Ga0335082_10003364_pt1 | contig 17374 bp, 12 predicted proteins | sample Lox_Sample_41_FD_206718 | JGI IMG/M metagenome (GOLD analysis project Ga0335082, IMG submission 206718) | Soil microbial communities from Loxahatchee National Wildlife Refuge, Florida, United States - Lox_Sample_4.1 | ecosystem: Environmental > Terrestrial > Soil > Wetlands | place: USA... | reverse complement strand
CTCGTGAAGCCGTAAAGCACGCCGACTTCGTTTATACCGATGTCTGGACCAGCATGGGACAGGAAGAGGAAAAGGCGAAGCGTCAGGAAGCATTCAAGGATTTCCAGGTCAATGCGAAGCTCATGTCGCATGCAAAGAGCAAGACGTATTTCATGCATTGCCTCCCCGCTCACCGCGGTGAAGAGGTGACCGATGAAGTGATGGATTCACCCAACTCGATCGTCTTCGACGAAGCGGAGAACCGTCTTCATTCACAAAAGGCCATCCTTCTCACGTTGCTTCATGCAGATTGATGCCGGCGGATGTGATTCTCTGTCGGTCGGTTGAAGTCAGGTTCGAGTAACACACACGGCCCGGTCCGTGCCGTTGAATACGCGCGCTTATTCCTGGAAAGTTCTGGATCTATTTGGAGGGGGGAGAGAGAATTCTGCGCAGGGGAACTACAGAAGTAAATCGCTTACCTTCTTACTCACGCTGGTGATATCAAACGGTTTGTAAAAAACCGCGTCGACACAACTTTGCTGTTTTTCTTCCCACAGCTGGCATTGTTTGCGAAAAACGTAGAGAAGAATGATGGCGATTTCCTCGTTAATCAATTTGATAAAACGGCAAAGCTGCTCCGTGGTCCGTGACGGCGGGGCATCGATAATTACCAGATTGACTGCGGAAACACTGACGAGATTCTTGAGCATCTCGATGTCCGTCGTCGTCGTGACCCGGAACTGCTCCTCGAACAGCATCAGGAGACTTGTGCAGAAGCTCATATCCTGACTATAGATCAGGATAGTCTTCATCGCCTCGGAGTTTGGAGGGGCAGTCTGGAGGTCTGATTGGGTTTTCTGTACCATCGGATAAAGATCTTCTGAGCAAATGGCTCGCCGGGAAATAGCACAACATGTATGCCAGTGTGCGATTACCACCCTACGGAGGGAGGAATCTCGCACGTCGGGAAAATGAGGAAATTAGAAGAAGTCTAAAAATTCGAACGGTTTCCGGAGGAAATGTAGTTTCAATTCTGAGAATTGCGGGGGATGGCGTGTATGAAACTTGATAAATCAGCGCCTGCCGGAACGTTCTTATTCGGTGATTCCGAGATCCTTGATACGTCGGTAAAGTGTCGGTAAGCTGATCTTCAGAACTTCGGCGGTCTTCTCCTTGTCGAATTTGAACCGGCGGAGAACTTCGGTGATATGTATCTTCTCGAACTGATTCATGGCCTGCTCCAGGGAAGAGTCGAGACCAATGATGGATTGGGGGGACGAGCCTGCTATGACCTCGGGAAGATCTTCCCGCGTGATAAACTTTCCCTTCGCAAAGATGACGCCGCGCTCAATGATGTTCTCAAGCTCGCGGATTTCTCCCTTCCATTCGTGGTGCGTCAACGCCTGCATGACGTCGCTTTCCACTCCTTCCACGTCCTTCCTGAGCTGTGTCCGGTATTTCTGAACAAAATGTTCGACGATCATGGGGATGTCTTCCCGGCGTTCTGCAAGGGACGGAAGCGACAGTTCAACCACGTTCAACCGGTAGAAAAGATCGTCGCGGAATCTTCCCTCTTCCATTTCTTTGCGAAGATTACGATTCGTCAAAGCAATGATACGCACATCAACCGGGATGGGCGAGGTGGATCCGACAGGGATGATCTCCCGCTGCTCGAGTGCCCGCAAAAGCTTGACCTGGAGTGAAAGCGGCGTTTCACTGATTTCATCCAGGAGCAGCGATCCACCGTCAGCTGCCTTGAAATACCCAACCTTATCCGATACTGCACCTGTGAATGAGCCCTTCTTGTGGCCGAAGAGCTCGCTTTCGAAGAGTGTTTCGGAGATCGCGCCGCAGTTGACGGCGACGAGGGGTTTTTCGGCGCGCCTGCTGTTGAAATGGATGGCCCGCGCAACGAGCTCTTTCCCGGTTCCGCTTTTTCCGGTGATGAGGACTGTGCCGTCCGTTGGTGCTACGGTCCGTATCATCTCGAAGACCTTCTGCATCGACGGACTTTGCCCGACAAGATTGGAGAAGTCGAATTCCTGGTGGAGCTCCCTGCGCAAAAGCTGATTCTCGAGGAGGAGATGGCGATGATCGAGAAGCCGCCGCACCTTGACCGTGAGCTCATCGAACTCCACCGGTTTCAGGATGTAGTCGCTTGCTCCCTTCCGGAGTGCGGAGATAGCCGTGTCGAGCGATCCGAATGCCGTGATGATGATCATGAGCGACTGGGGATTCAGTTGCATGACCTTATCCAGCAATTCAATACCGTTCATCTCGGGCATCTCGAGATCGGAGATGACGAGGTCGAACGATTCGGAGAGGATTTTCTCGTGAGCAAACCTCCCGTTTGCTGCTTCGGCAACGAGATAGCCCTCCTTCTTCAAAATGAACGCGATCGATTCCCGGATGATCTTTCCATCATCAACAATCAGAATTCTATCTGCCATGGATATGCTGTCTTATGCGGATCGGATGGGAAGGGTGATCGTAAATGTCGTGCCTTGTTCCTCGCTGCTCTCAACCTGGATGTCTCCCTGAAAGGTTTTGATGATACCGTAACTGACCCAGAGACCGAGACCCGTTCCTTCGCCGACCTTCTTGGTGGTAAAGAACGGTTCGAATATTTTTGGAAGATTCTCCTCCGCAATTCCTCTTCCCGTATCCTGGATTGCCACGGAGATTTCTTCCCCTTCTTCGAAGGTTGTCACGCTGATTTGCTGTGGTTTACCGGGCGGATTCATGGAAACCGCATCGACGGCATTCATGAAGATATTGATGAATACCTGTTCGATCTGATCCGGGACGAGATGGAGGAGGGGGAGTGCTTCCTTCAGATTCATCTCGAATGTCACCTGTTTTGCTTTCTTGCCTGCCTTGACGATTTCCACCGCCTGAAGCACGCATTTCGTAATATCGGTGGGCTGGATTTGATAGTTTGACGGGCGCGAAAAATCCACCAGATCCCGAATGATCTTCGAAATGCGGTTGACCTGGCTCTTGACAAGCTCAAGCTTCTCTTTGGCAAACGCATCATCGGTGGTGCGCTGCACGACCTGGACGATGGAGGAAATCGAAGCGAGCGGATTTCCAACCTCATGTGCGATGCCCGCCGCCATCGTACCGATCATCTCCATCTTCTGTGCATGGGCAAGCTGCTCTTCCAGAAATTTCTGTTCGGAAATATCCCGGTGCACGCCAAAATATCCGATCACTTTCTTGTTTCCATCAATGATCGGTGATATCAGCAACTGGCTGTAGAAGGGGGTTCCGTCTTTTTTCCGGTTCTCGATCTTCCCGACCCACACGCTTCCGGCGTTGATCGTCTTCCACATCTGCTCCCAGAAACTCTTCGGATGCCGGCCGCTTCCGAACAACCTCGGATTCTTCCCGATCATCTCGTCCCTGGAATATCCGCTTGCGCGCTCGAAGGCAGGATTGACATAGATGATGTTTCCGTGGGTGTCGGTGATTTCGACGGGGTTGATCGTGTAATGAGCAATATTGTAGAAACGAAGGAGGTCGAGCTCAGTGCGCTTATGCTCCGACACGTCGCGCACGACGACGAAAAACAATGCGCCCCGCTGGTGATTCGAGGGGATACGGCTGATCGAAAGCCGTGCATCAAGCGCGTACGAACCGTCGCCGGATTTGAACCGAATTTCAGCTTCGGCCGAAGACGCGATGAGGTTGGTGTACAATGGTTCGGAGATCGATGAATCCTCCGAAACGAGATCCTGAAATGAATGCGTGGCAAGCCAGGTGTCATCAATCCCAAAGACGGTCCGCGTCTTCTCGCTGCAACGGACGATGTGCCGGTTCTCGTCGATGATGAACCAAGGATCCGGGAGCAAATTGAGGAGCAACGCCGAGTCGAGATCGTCGATCTCAATTACAGCCGGATTCTTCGCTGCTGCCGTGTTAATTTTGGCCAAATTTTCTATTTCCCTGCTATCGTTGAGAAATAAATATAGTCTATTTCAACCATATCTCAAAGCAATGTGGATCAACCCATTTTCCCGAATGGGGCTCAATTTTGACAGCATTTTCACTCTTCTTGGGACCACGAACCGTAAAGATTAGGTCTAAACGCTCCAATGCGGTTGAGAATGGCTCTCCCGTTTGAGAAAATGCGTTCATTTTTGTTCAATTCTAAGAATCATCCAAAATCGTTTCGTTTCTGTGATATTCGTTTCATGTGATTTTGGAGTATACGCCCCGATCAGTGAGTATGGCATAGGTATTGCCTTAATTGAATCCATCATGAACCGAGTCAAACCGTTCATTTCGAATGTGGAAAAGCATGTTAATGGGTGAAATTGAAACCAGTGTGATAGAGCTGTTGAAGAAGTTTGATCGGCCGGGTCCGCGATATACGAGCTATCCGACCGCCCCTCTCTTTTCGGAATCGTTTGGAAAGAAGGAATATGAGGAGGAAATCGCGAGGACGAACGGTGCCGAAAGCGGATCTCATCTCTCTCTCTATTTTCATTTTCCCTTTTGTGATACACTCTGTTATTTTTGCGGTTGCACGACCATCATCACGAATAATCGTCACCGCCTGGATGAGTACGTTCCCCGCTTGAAAGCAGAAATTGATCTTCTGTCATCCCGCATTACTCCCGGGCGGCAGGTTGTTCAGATGCATTGGGGAGGCGGTACTCCGACATATCTGGAGCCGGAGCAAATACGGGATCTCACGGAGTATATCGGCCGCCGGTTCACCTTCGGCGATGTGCCCGAAGTGAGCGTTGAAATTGATCCGCGCGGATTGACGTTTGAGCATCTCCAGGCGCTGCGCCAGGGAGGATTCAACCGGATCAGTCTCGGGGTGCAGGATTTCAATCAGGAAGTGCAACAGGCGATAAACAGGAATCAGTCCGAAGAACTTACGCTTCGGGCGATAGAGAACTCGCGAAAACTCGGATTTTCCAGTATCAATTTCGATCTGATCTACGGTTTGCCGCATCAGACGGTCGAGACATTTGACAAAACGCTTGAGAAGGTCATCGGGCTGGGACCGAACCGGATCGCCGCATACAACTTCGCGTATGTTCCGTGGATCAAGCCGCACCAGAAGCTTATCCGCAGCGAGGATCTCCCGTCGCCGGATATGAAGCTGCGGATCCTGACACGCATCATCGAACGATTGACGAGTGCGGGCTACGTGTATATCGGCATGGACCATTTTGCGAAGGCAGACGACGAACTGACCATCGCGCAACGTCAGAAGACCCTGTACCGGAATTTCCAGGGATACTCCACGAACGCCGGTTGCGACCTCTTTGGTCTGGGTATGTCGGCAATCAGTCATGTGGGAAAAGTTTACGCGCAGAACTCGAAGCACCTGGATGAATATTATGCCGCAATCGACAAGGGGCTGATCCCCACCAGTTCGGGATATCGGATGACACCGGATGATGAGGTGCGAAAAGATGTGATCATGCGGTTGATGTGCGATCTGGTCCTTGATGTGAGAGATGTGGAAGAACGGTTCCGGATCAATTTTGATGAATATTTCAAATCGTCGGTCGATCAGCTTCGCCCTTTATTCGATGACGGCTTGCTGACGCAGGAGGGGAGAACGATCAGAGTTACAATGCAGGGGCGATTATTTTTGCGCAACATCGCGATGTGTTTTGATGCATATCTGCCCGGGTTCCGGTTACAAAAGCCATTGTTTTCCCGGACGGTGTAGGCATGCCATGAAGTTGACAGAGCATACTAGGGATAAGAAATCATGAACGTCACAGAACGAATACTCGTTGTTGATGATGAAGAGATCATTCGTGATTCCATCTCCTTCATCCTGAAGAAAGAGGGATTCACGGTTGTTGTAGCGGAAAACGGGAAAGTTGCCTACCAGAAGCTTTTGGAAGAACCGTTCGACATCATCATTTCGGATCTGGAGATGCCCGAAATGAAGGGAATCGAACTCCTGGAGAAATCGATCCAGCTGAACCCGCAGGCCGCATTCATCATCGTAACGGCGTATGGATCACTTGAGACTGCCATTGCAGCACTCCGGGCGGGTGCGAGCGATTATATCCTCAAGCCCGTGGAATTCGATGAGCTTCTTGTCAAGATCCGCCGGCTGCTCGAAGAGAAGAAACTCCAGGTGGAAAACCAGTTGCTCCGTAGGCAGCTTCATCGGGAGGCGGATTTTTCAAACCTCACCGGGAAAAGTCAGCCGATGCAGAGGGTGTTTGAAACGATAACGAAAGTCTGCCGGACCGACAGCACGGTGCTCATTACGGGCAAGAGCGGCACCGGAAAGGAGCTTGTTGCGAAGGCGATACATTATAACAGCGGGCGGTGCGAAAAGCCGTTCATCACCGTGAATTGCGGAGCGATTCCGGAAACGCTCATCGAGAGCGAGTTGTTCGGACATAAGAAGGGCGCATTCACCGGCGCAGTGGCGGACAGGATCGGTTACTTCAAGGCAGCAGTCGGCGGGACGCTCTTTCTTGACGAAATCAGCGAGATGCCATTATCGCTGCAGGTGAAGCTTCTCCGCGCGATTGAACAGAAGGAAATTACTCCGGTCGGGATGTCGGTTGGAGTTCCCATCGATGTTCGGTTCATAGCTGCGACGAACCGTGATCTGCGGCGTGAGGTGGCTGAAGGACGCTTCCGCGAAGATCTCTATTATCGTCTCAATGTCGTGGAAATTAAGCTTCCCTCTCTTGCGGAGCGGAAAGAAGATATTCCGCTTCTGGTGGAACATTTTGTAGATAAATTCCGCCGTGATATGCGCAAGCAGATCCGGGGTGTGGATAGCCCCGCGATGCAGATGCTCCTGCAGCATGAGTGGAAGGGTGAGATACGTGAACTGGAAAACATCATCGAACGGGCGGTGATCTTTTGTCTGGGAGAATTTATTACGCCGATTGATTTGCCGGAATTCTTCCATGCAGGAGTATCGATCGAAGCACTGGAGGGCTTTCCGTCCCTCGATGCCGCAATGAACAACCTTGAACGACAGTATATCCTTGCAGAACTCGAGAAAAATCAATTTAATAAAGAGCAAACGGCAAAGACACTCAAGATCAGTCTCCCGACTCTCTACCGGCGGCTTAAAGACCTCCAGATTCCACTGAGATCGTAATCGTATCAGATTACGAAATCGTTGTTCTTTCCTATTGTTCCTGTGTGATTTAGACCAGAAATTCTTTATATTCTCGAAACTGAGAATTGACCTTATGCTTTATCCTCAGCGATGAGATGACGGGGAGCATTCCCGGGCTTCTCTCCTGCAGCCGGTCATAGCGGAGCGGCACATTGTTTGTAAAGATCTTAGTGTAGCGGAAATTCTTAGAACAACAACGATGAGCTCACTGAAGAAAATTCTTGTACCAACGGACTTGTCCGAGATGTCGCTTTCGGTCGAGGAAGTGCTCCGTTCTCTACTGGGGAATCGGGATGTGGAGGTTTACCTTCTCCATATTCTCGAATCGGTGTCACCGCATCAGACTCCATACCTGGACGCGAGTTCAGAGACGGCACTGCGTGACAGAGAAAAGGAAGCCGGTCTACGGCTTGAGAAAATCGGGCAGCGCATGCTTCCGCGCTCGGTGCGTGTTGTCCCGGTGGTGTTACGGGGTGATCCTGTACGCCTCATTATCGGGTATGCACAGGAGAAACATTGTGATGTCATCGTCATGGCAACCCACGGCCGTACCGGACTTGCACATATACTGGTCGGGAGTGTCGCTGAGAAGGTTGTTCGTCATTCATCTGTTCCGGTACTTTCCGTAAAACCGAAAGCACTCCAGGCGCAGGTCGTTGCACTTGCGGATGTCGAGGAACAGCTTCACGTCCGTTGATTGAACCGCCGGGATGCCGGCGGTGAAGAGAACACATGAGTCGTGTAACTAACGAAACAAAACAAACCAACATGGAAGGAAACACCAAGATGCGCACCATCTCATTTGTGCTGCTGGTCGCCTGTCTGATCTTCCTTATTGTGCCCGGAGCTGCGCAGAACAAGTATGTCGGAACAAAGATTTGCGCGCCGTGTCATAAAATGGAAAGTACGGGTAAGCAATTCGATGTCTGGCAGAAGACGTTGCACGCGAGTGCCTATAAGACGCTCACTACCGCAACAGCAGATTCGATTGCCAAAGCGAAGGGTCTGAAGAAAAGTGCCGCAGAGTCGCCCGAGTGTCTGAAGTGCCACACGCTCCAGGCCGATGCTGCACTCCTGGACAAGAGCTTTGACGTAAAAGACGGAGTGCAATGTGAGCTCTGTCATGGAGCAGGTTCCGGATACAAGACAATGGCAACCATGAAGGATCACGCCAAGGCAGTAGCAGCGGGCATGAAAGAATACAAGGATGAAGCTGCGATGCAGAAGCTCTGCGTTACGTGCCATAATGATCAGAGTCCCACGAAGAAGGAATTCAAGTTCAAGGAAATGTGGGATAAGATCAAGCATCCAATGCCGAAGAAATCGTAACGCGAACGATCTATTTTTTTAACGACTATCATAGACCCTGCCGGTCGAGGAAACCGGCCGGCAGGGTATCCTGATCATGAAGATATCACGCCCGTTCGTCATCATAGGATTGCTCTGGATGCTGATGCTCCCGCCTTCGGAAACGGCGGTTGCCCAGTCCCGGGCTGATTGTCTTGCCTGCCATAGTGATCATTCGCTCACGATGGAAAGAGAGGGCAAAACGATCCCTCTCGGCGTCGATGAAAAAGTTCTTGACTCCTCTCCGCATAAAAATCTCGCCTGCATCGCGTGTCATACGGGGTTCGATCCCGGAAATATCCCGCATAAGAAGACCATAACGCCAGTAAATTGCGTCACGTGCCACAATGACGCGCCATTCAAACACCCGTTCCATCCGCAGCTTGCCGAGGCCTATACCTCGCACGAGGCCCCCGATGTATCGTGCAAGGACTGTCATGGAACTCACGACATTGTCTCTCCAAAGGTGGAGGGCTCAAAGTTCTCGGCATCCCGGCTGGTAGAATCGTGTGGTGAATGCCACAGCGATGTGAAGGAGAATTTTCAGAGATCTTCTCACGGTGTGGCACTTGCCGCGAACGTGAGCGGTGCCCCGAACTGCCTTACGTGTCACAGAAATCCCATTGTTCCGACTGCAGCGGTACAGGATACCGTTGCGCTGAAACTGGCCCAGGAAAAGCTCTGCCTTTCCTGTCATCTCGATAATCCCGATGTGCGTGCCCGGATGACGCCATCCGCGGGATTCATTGCTGCGTATGAAAACAGCGTCCACGGAAAAGCACTGAGCGGCGGCAATCCCCGCGCAGCCAACTGCATCGACTGCCACGGAAGCCACCAGATGATGAAGGGAGTCGAACCGGCTTCTCTCGTCAACAGGGAAAATATTCCGAATACCTGCGGCAAGTGCCACGCCGATATTGCCGAACAATATCGGCAGAGCGTGCATGGTGTTGCAATGGCAAAAGGGGTCAAGGATGCACCGGTGTGCACCGATTGCCACGGCGAACATAATATTCTGAAGCATGGTGATCCCCGTTCACCGGTTGCTGCTGCGAATGTTGCATCACAAGTCTGTTCGCCCTGCCATAGTTCTGTCCAGCTCTCATCGAAATATGGGATCGCGGGAGACCGCTCTCAGACATTTGCCGACAGCTATCACGGTCTTGCTATCCGCGGCGGCGCAGTGGAAGTCGCAAATTGCGCAAGTTGCCATACCGCTCACAATATCAAACGGCCGAGCGATCCCACATCCACGGTGAATAAAGCGAATCTGGCCGTGACCTGCGGGAAGTGCCACCCGGGGGCAAATGCGAAATTTGCCGTCGGCGCAGTACACGTGGCGATGACTTCAAAGGAAGATCCGACGTTGTACTGGATCTCGACCATGTATATCCTCCTCATCGTCTCCGTCATCGGCGGGATGGTGATCCACAATCTTCTCGACTTCATCCGGAAATCGAGACGAAAATTGATGATACGCCGCGGTCTTCTCTTCGAGGAACATCTCAGTCACACCCTTTACGTTCGCATGTCACTCAGCGAGCGATTGCAGCACGGTGCGCTGCTCATCAGCTTTTTCCTTCTTGTCCTGACGGGATTCATGCTGAGATATCCGGACGCATGGTGGGTTGTCGCACTTCGGTCGATCGACGATCACCTCTTTATGCTGCGTAGTCTTGTGCATCGCAGCTCCGCCGTCGTGATGATCGTTGCCGGGCTCTATCACCTTTATTACGTGAGTGCGACGGAGAGAGGGAGGACCCTGATCCGGGATCTCATGCCGCGCCTGCACGATGTACGGGATGCCGCGGCAGTTCTGAAGTATAATCTCGGGATTTCACCGGTGAAGCCGCGCTTCGGGAGATTCAGTTACATCGAGAAGAGTGAGTACTGGGCACTCGTGTGGGGAACGATCGTTATGGCAGTGACAGGGATCGTGATGTGGTTCGATAACACGTTTATCGGATTGTTCACGAAACTTGGGTATGATATTTCCCGTACGGTGCATTTTTATGAAGCATGGCTGGCAACACTTGCTATCATCGTCTGGCACCTCTACTATGTTATCTTCAATCCTGATATTTATCCGCTGAATCTCGCCTTCTTGAAGGGGACGATCACCGAATCGGAAATGGAAGAGGAACATCCCCTCGAGCTGGAAGAGCTCACGAGCAAGATGATTGAAGACGAATTGTCCGGAGAACCAGGCGCTGACCAGGCGAAGCCGGAACCTGACGACATTTCCGCAAATTCGACCACCGACGTGAAGAAACCGTCATGAGAAGGATATTCCCGAGTTCATTTTACAATCTGACGACGCTGGTCGGGCTCGCCGTGGTCGGAGTGAGTCTGGGAGTACTCGTGTTCTTCGCTCTCCTCGATGCTACTTCCGAAAACTCCAATCCCTACGTCGGCATTATTGCATTCATCATCGTTCCAATCGTCCTGCTGTCCGGCATTTCCCTGGTGATCATCGGCGTGCTGCGCGAGCACAGAAGGGAGCGCCTCGGGAAACCGCACGGGCTGCATCTTCCCCAGATCGATCTGAACAATCCCCGTCATCGGACTGCCCTTACCACGGTCGTGACGAGTACGCTCGTTCTCCTCTTTATCATCGGTTTTACGAGTTTCAAGGCATATGAACACACGGAGTCGGATGAGTTTTGCGGGGAAACGTGCCACAGCGTGATGGAACCCGAGTATACGGCGTATCAGTTTTCTCCGCATGCCCGTGTGGCCTGCGTTCAATGCCATATCGGCTCCGGGGCGAGCTATTTTGTCAAGTCGAAGCTTTCAGGGAGTTACCAGGTGTACGCCGTTCTCTTCAACAAGGTTCCCAGGCCGATTCCGACTCCCATCGAAAACCTGAGGCCGGCTCAGCAAACCTGCGAACAGTGCCACTGGCCGAAGAACTTTTTCAGTGAGAAGCAGCATGTGAATACATATTTCATTTCCGATGAGCATAACACACGGTGGACGCTCAATCTGCTCATGAAAATCGGCGGGGGGAATATCGAGTCGGGACCCACGTCGGGTATCCACTGGCATATGAACATCGAGCATGAGGTGACCTACGCTGCGCTCGACCGCGAGCGTCAGATCATTCCATGGGTGAGGTCGCGTACCACAGATGGCAAAGAGACGATCTACCGGAGCACCGAAATCCAGGTTTCTGATGATTCATTGAAGTCCGCATTCACACGTCGCATGGATTGCATCGATTGCCATAATCGGCCGACGCATATTTATCATCCTCCAGCCCGCTCCGTCGATAATATCATGACGCTGGGGTGGATAGATCCGGCGCTTCCGAATGTGAAGAGTATTTCCGTCAAGGCGCTCGAGAATCCCTACGCAACCAAACAGGGAGGACTGGATAGCATACGGCTCACCATTGAAGATTTTTACAGGCAGAATTATCCCGCCATTGCGTCGGCCGAGAGATCAAAAATCGACAGTGCCGTTGATCAGGTTCAGAAGATCTACAGCAGGAATTATTTCCCTGAAATGCAGGTGAGCTGGAAGCATTTCCCCGATAATCTCGGGCATCTCTATTACAAAGGCTGCTTCCGCTGTCACGACGGAAAACACGTGAGCCAGGATGGAAAAGTGCTTTCGAGGGATTGCAATACCTGCCATACTATTCTCGCACAGCAATTTGAAAATGATTCTCTCCGGATTTCCCTGGGCGGCATTGATTACAAACATCCGGTCGATATCGGCGATGCCTGGAAGGAGATGAATTGCAGTGATTGTCATAACCCAAGCGATTAGAGGATACGCCTGATGAATTCTCCCGAGCATTCCCTGCCCGAGCAACCGGAGCGGCGCAATTTTCTCAAACTGATTCTGACGAGCGGAGTCGTTGCGCTCGCGGGATCAATTTTCTATCCGATCTTCGCTTTTCTCAAGCCCCCGAAGCAGGGAGAAGTGGAAGTCACAAGCGTGAGCGCAGGAAAACTGAGCGACATCGAAAAGGATTCCGGAAAAATCGTGAAATTCGGAACAAAGCCGGTAATCCTGATTCGCACAGCCAACAACGAACTGCGTGCCCTATCGGCCACATGCACACACCTCGACTGTACCGTCCAGTACAGAAAGGAGATAGGGTTGATCTGGTGTGCCTGCCATAACGGAAAATATGATCTGAACGGCCGCAATGTCTCGGGTCCGCCACCGCGTCCCCTTGATGAATACCGGGTCGTCGTTCAGGGAGGGGAGGTTCTCATTTCGAAAAAGGTATGAAAAAGTTCACCCGAAAACTCTATGCCTGGATCAATGACCGGGTCCAGCTCGACAATCTCGTTGAATTCATGGGGAAGAAATATGTTCCCCTCCATCGGCATTCTGTGTGGTATTATTTCGGAGGCGTGTCGCTCTTTCTGTTCATCATCCAGGTTGTCACCGGCATACTTCTCCTCTTGTATTACAAAAGCGGGGAATCGCTCGCGTTCGAGAGTATTCAGTTCATCATGTCGAAGGTTCAGTTTGGCTGGTTGATCCGGTCCATCCACAGCTGGACTGCCAATCTCTTCATTCTGGCGGCAATGATCCACATGTTCAGTGTCTATTTTGAAAAAGCGTACCGGAAGCCTCGTGAGATCACCTGGCTGACCGGTATGCTGATGTTCTTTCTTGCGCTGGCATTCGGGTTCAGCGGATATCTCCTGCCGTGGAATGAACTTGCATTTTTTGCCACAAAGGTCGGTACCGATATCGCAGGGATTGTCCCGGTGGTGGGAAAGCCCCTTATGCAATTCCTCCGGAGCGGCGACGAGGTCACCGGCGCTACCCTTTCGCGATTCTTCGGATTTCACGTTGCAGTCTTTCCGGGAATCTTCACCGTTCTGCTCGGAATTCATCTCATTCTCGTCCAGCGACAGGGGATGAGCGAGCCGCTGGGGATGGAAGACGAGGCGATCGCTGAACGAAAGAAGATGCCGTTCTTCCCTAATTTCATGCTGCGGGATTTGCTGCTTTGGCTCATCGTGCTCAATCTCCTGGCGATTCTGGCGGTCTTCTTTCCGTGGGAACTGGGTCGAAAGGCCGATCCGTTTGCACCCGCCCCGGCGGGGATAAGACCCGAATGGTATTTTCTCTTCATGTTTCAGACGCTCAAGTATATTCCCGGGAAATTGTGGTTTCTCGACGGCGAGATTTTCGGGATCATGCTGTTTGGTTTCGCGGGTTTTCTCTGGCTGCTCATTCCGTTTTGGGACCGGAAGAGCTCGCGCGGGGAACAGAATCGGTTCGTCAACTATATCGGATTGTTCGTCATCATGTACATCATGATCCTCACCATCATAGGGTGGCTCGCATGAAAAAGGGTATGTTTGCTCTCTTGATTTTCCTTCCTGCCCTTTTCCAGTTTGCGCGCGCGGCCGGGGGCGATCAGTGCTTCACCTGCCATGAGGGACTCGGCGATAAGGAGTCTGCCGGTTACAAACATGATATCCATTTTGCAAAGGGGATTACCTGTGCGGGATGCCACGGCGGTAATGCGAAATCGGAAGACATGGAAAAGGCAATGGACAAGGATGCCGGGTACATCGGTGTGCCGAAAGGAGATGATATTTCCAGGGCATGTGCCAAGTGTCATTCGGATTCGCTGAAGATGAGCTCGTACGGTGCCACCATTCCTACGAATCAGTGGGAGCTCCTTCGGACAAGCGTACACGCACGGCTCGCAACGAACGGGCAGGAACAAATTGTGCAGTGCATTACCTGTCACGGCGTACATGGCATTGTGCAGGTGAAGAGCCCCGCGTCTCCGGTGTATCCTCTGAATGTCGTGAAGACGTGCTCGAAGTGTCACGCAGACGCAGCGTTTATGCGATCGTACAATCCTTCTCTCCCGGTAGATCAGGAGGAGAAGTACCGGACGAGCGTGCACGGACAATTGAACGGGAAAGGAGATCCCAGGCCGGCTGTTTGCTCGAGCTGCCACGGCAGTCATAATATTCTGGCAGCTTCAGATGTGAAGTCGAGGGTCTATCCGGTGAATATTCCTCACACATGCGCCGAATGTCATTCCAACCCGGACTACATGAAGAGCTACAATATCCGAACGGATCAGTTTGCACAATTTTCACGGAGCGTCCACGGTGTGGAATTGATGGAGAAACATGATGTATCGGCACCTGCATGCAATAGTTGCCATGGAAACCACGGAGCGGCTCCGCCCGGCGTGTCATCCGTTTCAAAGGTATGCGGGACGTGCCACGCCCTCAACGCAGATCTTTTTTCTGCAAGTCCGCATAAGAAAGCATTCGACGAGAAACATCTGCCGGAATGCGAGACGTGTCACGGAAATCATGAGATTCTGGCCGCCACTGATACCCTCCTGGGAACCTCGTCCGGAGCCGTCTGTAGCCGATGCCACACCCAGACTGTGAGCCCAAAAGGGTTCGCCGTAGCGGGAATGATGCGAGCACTCACCGATAGTCTTGCGCTCGACGAACACACCGCAATTGCGCTTTTGTCTGAGGCCGAACAGAAGGGAATGGAGGTTTCAGAGGCGAAATTCAAGTTGCGCGATGTCCACCAGGCCCGTCTGCAATCACGGACGGTGGTTCATTCCGCGAGCGAATCCCAATTCCGATCAACCGTAGATAAGGGTATTGCAGTGGCGGTGGGAGTGATCGGGGAGGGACGGCAGGCGATCGACGAGTACTATTTCCGGCGGTGGGGATTGGGGATCGCCACGATTATCATCACCATTGTAGCGCTCTCGCTCTACCTCACGATCCGGAGAATTGAGCGGAGGCAGCGTACATCCACGGGCACAAATTTTCCGATGAAATGAACTTATGAACTTCGGTCAGATCAGCGTTATCGTATCGTTCTTATCTGCACTCGGTGCCTCGTACTTCTTCTTTCTTGAAGGGAAGAACGACAATCTCTCTGTCGGATCCCGTACCTCCCAGGTAATTCTCGCTCATCGGCTCTTTCTTCTTTCTGTTGTCTCGGACGTCGTTGCCTCCGTGACGCTGCTGATCCTGCTTTTCTCTCATCAATACCAATACGGCTACGTCGCGCATTACAGCTCCGACGCGCTTCCCGCCGCGTATCTCCTCTCTGCATTCTGGGCAGGACAGGAGGGAACGTTTCTCCTTTGGTCCCTCTATGTTGCCGTGATGGCACTGATCTTCTCTCGCGTGACCAGGCAGCGTGACCCGCTTGCAATGGCATTCGTGATTTCGTTTCTTGCGTTTCTCCTCCTTCTTCTCATAGCAAAGAGTCCCTTCGAAATTATCCAAAACGTCCCAAGGGATGGCGAGGGAATGAATCCCCTGCTCCAGAATTTTTGGATGGTCATTCATCCTCCGGTCCTCTTCATGGGTTATGCCGCATCGGTTTTTCCGTTCGCTTTGGCTTTGTCGGCATTGTGGAGAAAGAAGGCAGATTCGTGGGAATCCTCCGGCTTTGCCTGGGCCCTCTTCTCCGCCGGAACTCTTGGTGCCGGCATCATCATCGGGGGATTCTGGGCCTATGAAGTTCTGGGCTGGGGCGGATACTGGGGCTGGGATCCCGTGGAGAATTCATCACTCGTTCCCTGGCTTACGCTTCTGGCACTTATCCACGGTCTCGTTGTGCAGCGCTCCCGCGGTGCTCTTGTCCGCACAAACGTCTTCCTGGCCCTGCTCTCATTCATCCTTGTCCTGTATGCGACGTTTCTGACACGCAGCGGAGTTCTAGCGGATTTTTCGGTCCACTCCTTTGTCGATCTTGGAATCAACGGTTATCTCATCGGTGTGCTTGTTGTCGCAACGGTGCTCGGCCTGGGCATGTTTGTTGCGCGTTTTCGAACGACTCACTCGGTGAGGATGGATTTTTCCCGCTTGAACCGGGAACTTACGCTGACCATCAGCATTGCGGTGCTTCTTCTGGGGGCGCTCTTCACATTTGCCGGGATGTCATCACCACTCCTGACCGGATTATTCGGAAAGGCATCCCAGGTGGACACATCGTTCTATGCGAAGGTGAATTTGCCTGTGGCAATCGGAATTGCGTTTCTCCTTGGCATCACCCCTTTCCTTGGATGGAAGGAGGAATCATCTTCGGGATTGATAAGACGATACTCCATGTCTCTTCCGCTCACTGCTCTTGCGTGTGTTATCGCGTATGTCGCCGGTGTTACGAGCTGGCAGTTGATGCTCTTCGTTGGAACTGCGGCCTTTGGACTCATCAGTAATGTCATCATTGTCTTTCGACAATATCGTTCGGGTTGGCAGACCGTTGGCGGGCCGATCGCACATATCGGAGTCGCTCTCATGTTTATCGGGATTGTCGGTTCCGGGAGTTTTGACGAGACAACCCGACTTCTTCTCTCTTCCGGAAAGGTGCAGAGCGCGTTCGGATATGAGTTCACGTTCCGTGGCGTTCCCGATCAATCGTCGGACAAGCCGAAAATAGTCATCGATGTTGCGGATGGGAAGCAATCGTATGCTGCCTCTCCCTCACTTTACTTCAGTAATTACAATCAGTCGATTGTGAGAGAGCCGGATATAAAAATATTTCCCATGAAGGATCTCTACATCTCGCCGATGGAGCTCCATGCATCCGAGCCAACCCAGGGGGAGGGTCATCCGGTGCTGGATCTTGCCAAAGGAGAAACCAAAGAGTTTCTCGGATACAAAGTGACCTTTGATCGGTTTCAGATGGATCAGCATGGTGAATCCGGAAACATGTCGGTTGGAGCGCTTCTCCATGTCATGGTGGGAGGGAAGGTCTACGATCTTACGCCCCGTTTGTCGATCAACGACCGAGGCGAGCGGCAAAGCATTCCGGTTCAGTTGCCGGAAGGCGCGTCCTCGGGAAGATCTCCGCAGGTTGCACTCAATGCAATCAATGTTGATGAAGGAAAAGTGTTTCTCGTCTTTCCGGGACTGGATCAGAAAGAAACTGTTTCTCCCG
>Ga0335082_10003363_pt1 | contig 17375 bp, 15 predicted proteins | sample Lox_Sample_41_FD_206718 | JGI IMG/M metagenome (GOLD analysis project Ga0335082, IMG submission 206718) | Soil microbial communities from Loxahatchee National Wildlife Refuge, Florida, United States - Lox_Sample_4.1 | ecosystem: Environmental > Terrestrial > Soil > Wetlands | place: USA... | reverse complement strand
CTCCTGCCGGCCGTCTTCGACGACCTGCGGGAGCGAGCGTCCGGGAGCGTAGGTGAGCACCGCCTGCTCCAGCCGCTCGCAGCCGTTCGAGGCGTCGAAGACGCGCCGCACCTCGGCGGTGTCTCCCTCCACCGGACGCGGCGGAAGCGTGTTGGAGTCGATGACGTAGTCCACAGGCGATTTGATCAAAAGCGCGAAGGGGGGAAGTTTCCTGCGCGCAAGCGGCAAAGTCAATCGAATAGCCTTGCCGCATGGAGACGGGACTCGCGGGCACGAGCGTGCTCGTCACCGGCGCCTCGGGCGGGATCGGGGCCGCCTGCGCCCGCGCGTTCGCCGCGGAGGGCGCCACGGTCGTCGTCCACTACCACCTCGGCCGGGAGCGCGCCGAGGCGCTCGCCGCCGAGCTCGGCGGAGCGCAGGTCGTCGGCGCCGACCTCACCGACGAGGCGCAGGTCGACGCGCTCTTCGAGGCCGCCGGGCCGTTGCGCGCGTGCGCCGCGGTCGCAGGCGTGTGGCCGCGCGAGGACGTCCCCGTCTGGGAGATGTCACTCGCGCGCTGGGAGGAGACGTTGCGCGCGAACCTGACCGCGACGTTCCTCACCGCGCGGGGGTTCCTGCGCCAGCGCGGCCGGAGCCTCGTGCTCGTCGGCTCGACGGCCGGCCTGTTCGGCGAGGCCGGACACGCGGACTATGCCGCCGCGAAGGCGGCGATCCTCCACGGCCTGCTGCCGAGTCTCAAGAACGAGGCGGCGCGGCTCGCGCCCGACGCGCGCGTCAACGCCGTCGCGCCCGGCTGGACCGAGTCGCCGATGACCCGCGGGCTCGTCGACCCCGAGGCGGTGCGGATGGTGAGCCGGACGATGGCGCTGCGGAAGGTCGCGAGGCCTGAGGACGTGGCCGCACAGGTCGTCGCGCTGACCTCGGACACGATCTCGGGCCACGTCACCGGCCAGATCGTCACCGTCGCCGGCGGGATGGAGGGCCGGGTCGTCCACGAATAGCCCCGAGTAGCCGAAACGGCGGGCACCAGGCCCGCCGCTCCGAGTTACCCCGTACCGCAGGAGAGATTGCCGTCAGTCCCGGGCGAGGAGTACTCCAGACTCATCGACGCTCCCGCGCTTCGACTTGAGCCGGAACGCCAGGACGGGGCCGCCGCCCGGCCCCGTCCGGCGGTCTCCCTAGGGAGGCCGCTTGGCCGATGCCCCGCCGCATGGGGCCTCGGCTAGCTATGTCCGAGAGGGCCCCCGCCGCATCGGGGCCCGCTCTCGGTATGGCCTGAGTATCGGGGATGTGTTGCCAGTTGATCCATCACCCGAACTCGGTTGACTGCGGTGGTTGACTTTCGGGCCGATAGCCTGAGCCGGGTGAGCAGGTTCCTCGAGCGCTTGGCGAGCGGCCCCGTGATCGTCGGCGACGGCGGCATGGGCGCCCTCCTCTCGAGCGCGGTGCCGCGCCTGCGCTGTCCCGAGGAGGCGAACGTCCGCGCGCCCGAGAGCGTCGTCGCCGCGCACCTGAGCTTCATCCGCGCGGGCGCCGACCTGATCGAGACCAACACCTTCGGCGCGAACCGGCGCAAGCTCGCCGGGCTCTACCTCGAGGACGAGTTCGAGGCGATCGTCGGGGCGGGCGTGAAGTGCGCGCGCGACGCGCGTGAGGTCTCCGGGCAGGACGTGTTCGTCGCGGGCTCGATCGGGCCGCTGCCCGAGCGCGGCGCCGACGACGCGGAGGTCTTCGCCGAGCAGGCGAGGCTCCTCGACGGCCGCGGCGTCGACCTGTTCACCGTCGAGACCTTCGTCGACCTCGACCAGCTCGTGACCGCGATCGAGGCGGTGCGCTCGGTCTCCTCGCTGCCGGTCGTCGCGCTCCTCACCTTCGACGACGAGGACGCGGAGACGCTCGCGGGGGTCACGGCCCGAGAGGCGGCCGAGCGGCTGCGCGGGCTCGACGTGGCGGCCTTCGGCGCGAACTGCGGCGCAGGCCCGGCGGCCGCGCTCGCCGCGCTCGGCGAGATGGCCGGCGACGGCGCCGTGCTGGCGACGGCGCCGAACATCGGCCACGCCAGCCGCTCCGGCGGCCGGATCGTCTTCCCGCACGCGACTCCCGACTACTTCGGCGAGTTCGCCGCCCACGCCCGCGCGCTCGGCGCGCGGATCATCGGCGGCTGCTGCGGCACGACACCGGCGCAGATCGCGGCGATCGCCGAGGCCGTCGCGGGCGAGCGCGCCCCGACGACCCCGCCGGTGCTCGCCCAGCGCGACCTCGCCCCCGCGGCGCCCTCGGCGCAGGGCGAGACCGGGCTCGCGCGCGCACTCCGGGAGGGCGAGTGGGTCGTCTCGGTCGAGCTCGACCCGCCGCAGGGCGGCAACAACGAGACGATGCTCGCCGTCGCGCGGAGGCTCGCAGACTCCGGCAGGGTCGGCTTCGTCGACATCAACGACAACCCGATGGCGCGGGCGCGGATGAACGCGCTGATGGCCGCCGTCGCGATCGAGCGGAGCGCCGGGATCGAGACGATCCCCCACGTCACGCCGCGCGACACGACGGTGATGGGGCTCGAGTCGGTGCTGCTGGGCGCGCACGCCGAGGGCGTCCGCAACGTGCTCGCCGTCACGGGCGACCCGCCCACCGTCGGCGACTACCCCGGCTCGCAGGGCGTCTACGAGGTCGACTCGATCGGGCTCACCGCACTCCTCGCGCGCCTCAACGCGGGCGAGAGCTGGTCGGGAAAGACGATCGACGCCCCCACCTCGTTCTTCGTCGGCGTCGCCGTCAACCCGGCCGCGGATGACCTCGACCTCGAGCTGGAGCGGTTCGAGCGGAAGGTCGAGGCGGGCGCGCGGTTCGCGATGACCCAGGCGCTGTTCGAGCTCGACTCGCTCGACGAGCTCCTCCGGCGGCTCGGCGGGGCCTCGCCGGTCCCGCTCCTCGTCGGGATCTGGCCGCTCCGCAGCTACCAGCTCGCGCTGCGGCTCCACAACGAGGTGCCCGGGATCGTCGTCCCCGACCGCGTCCAGGAGGCGCTGCGGGAGGCCGGGCCGAACGCGCCCGAGGTCGGCCTGGAGCTCGCCCGGGCCCTCTACGCCGAGTGCCGCCAGAAGGCCGCGGGCGTGTACGTGATCCCGCCGTTCAAGCAACCCGAAGCCGCGCTCGACCTGCTCGGCTAGAATCGTCCGGCGCCCGGGGGCGTAGTTCAGCTGGTTAGAACGCCGGCCTGTCACGCCGGAGGTCGCGGGTTCGAGTCCCGTCGCTCCCGTAAGAAATCCCTGCAAATCGTCATATTCTGTTGCAGAGTTGACGCGACTCGATTTTCCTCGGGCGGCAAACGATCGGCCGAGTCGATCGAGCCGAGGTGACTAGCGGTCGACGGAGGAGGCGCCGACCGTCGCCTTGACCGTGTCTCCTGCGAGCGCCGGAGCTCTGCGGCGGCTGCGGTACAGGATGGGTGCACGTCCCAGGTAGGCAACTGGAACGCTCCAGGCGTGGACGAGCCGGGTGAACGGCCAGATCGCGAACAGGAGCCACGCAGTGAGGGCATGGGCCTGGAAGATGAACGCGGCGTTCGCCATCAGGGCCTCGTGCGGGTGGAAGGTGAAGATCCCCCGGAACCAGACGCTGACCGTGTCGCGATAGGCGTAGCGGTCGACCGCGGTGCCCCAGACGGTCGCGAGCATCCCGAACAGGATCGTGGCCGCGAGCACCGGGTAGAGGACGACGTCGCTGCGGGTCGTCGTCGCGCGAACGCGCCCGATGCGCGCTCGGCGGTAGACGAGGATCGAGAACCCGGCGACGATCGCCGCACCCGACAGCGCTCCGGCCGCCACGGCGACACGGTGGTAGTTCGCGTCGCTTACCCCGACCGCGTCGGTCCAGGAGCGAGGGACGAGGATGCCGAGCACGTGGCCGCCGATCGCGGCGAGGATCCCGAAGTGGAAGAGGAGGCTGCCGACCTTCAGCAGGCGCCCCTCGAGGAGCTGCGTCGAGCGGGCGGTCCAGCCGTACTGGTCGCGGCGGTAGCGCCAGACGTGGCCGACGACGAAGGTGGCGAGGCAGAGGTACGGCAGGGCGACCCAGAGGAAGAAGTCGACGGCGTTCATGGCGCGGCGGCGGTGAACGGCTCCATGCCGACGAGCTCTGCCGGCGGGCCCTCGTCGGCGAGCTTGTGGGCCGCAGCGAGCTGGGCCTTCGTCGGCTTCGGCAGCAGCGAGACGACGGAGTCGAGCAGCTCCGCATACGGGCTCTCGGTCTCGTGCAGCCGTGAGCGGACGAGCTCGAGCGGCGCGCGCAGCTCGTTCAGCAGCGCCTCACCGTCGTCCGGGACGAGCGCGGCGAACTCGAGCAGCACGGGCAGGTAGTCGGGCAGCTCGCCGCCCTCGAGCGGCAGCCCGGCCTCTGCGTAGCGGCGCTTCAGGCGGACGAGCTCGAGCCCGCGTTGCCGACGGTCGCCGTAGGTGTGATAGGTGAGATGCAGGCTCGCGCGGCGATCGAAGTCGAAGGCCCGCACGTAGGCGTTCTCGAGCTCGCGGAGCGGCGTCTCCCGCATCCACGCCGGTAGCTCCTCGGCCGACTCGAGCAGCTCCGCGTCCGGATACTGGAGCAGGTTCGAGAGCCGTAGCCAGGGCTTCACATCAGCCTCCTGGTGAAGGAGACACCCGAGGCGACCGCGACCTCCCTGTGCGCCTGAGGGATCACGTAGCGCTCGTCGTACTTGGCGATCGCGAGCAGCCGGAACATCCGCTCGATCGCAGCGGGCGTGAGCCCCACGGCCTCGGCGGTGACCTCGTCGGGCTCGCCTCCGAGGGTCTGCTCGCGCATGTAGCGGCGCATCGCGGCGAGCCGCTTGAGCGCGAGCCGGACAGGCTCCTCGTCCCCCGCCGTGAGCATGTTCGCGAGGTATGCGACCGGGATCCGCAGCTCGTCGATCGCCGGGAAGACATCGTCGGGATCGGCGTCGGAGCCCTCGCCCTCGATCATGCTCATCACCGGCGAGAGCGGCGGCACGTACCAGACCATCGGCAGCGTCCGGTACTCGGGATGGAGCGGCAGCGCGACCCGGTGCTCGACGGCGAGGGTGTACACCGGCGAGCGCCGCGCGGCTTCGAGCCAGTCGTCGGCGATCCCGTCGCGCGAGGCCTGCGCCTGCACCTCGGGGTCGTGCGGGTCGAGGAAGAGCGAGAGCTGCGCGGCGAGCAGGTCCTTCTCGTCGGCGACGGAGGCGGCCTCCTCGACGCGGTCGGCGTCGTAGAGGACGACGCCGAGGTAGCGGATCTTGCCGACGCAGGTCTCCGAGCAGACCGTCGGCTGCCCCGTCTCGAGCCGCGGGTAGCAGAGCGTGCACTTCTCGGCCTTGCCGCTCTGCCAGTTGAAGTAGGTCTTCTTGTAGGGGCAGCCGCTGACGCACATCCTCCAGCTGCGGCACGCGTCCTGGTCGACGAGCACGATCCCGTCCTCCTCGCGCTTGTACATCGCGCCGGAGGGGCACGAGGCGACGCACGAGGGGTTGAGGCAGTGCTCGCAGATGCGCGGGAGGTAGAACATGAACGCGCGCTCGAACTCGAGCCGAACCTGCTCTTCGGCGCCATCGCGGAGGTTCGGGTCGGCGGCCGCGCGCTCGGGGGCGCCCGCGAGGTCGTCCTCCCAGTTGGGCCCCCACTGCAGGTCGAGCGGCTTGCCGGTCAGCTGGGACTCGGGGCGGGCGACCGGCTGGTGGCGCTGCACCGGCGCCGTTGTCAGCGTCTCGTAGTCGTAGGTCCAGGGCTCGTAGTAGTCGTCGAGCGCGGGCAGGTTCGGGTTGAAGAAGAGACTCGCGAGCTTGCGCACGGCCCCGCCCGCTCTGAGGCGGAGCCTGCCGCGCCGGTCGAGCTCCCAGCCGCCGCGCCACTGCGCCTGGTCCTCCCAGCGCTTCGGGTAGCCGACGCCCGGCTTGGTCTCGACGTCGTTGAACCACATGTACTCGGCGCCGCGCCGGTTCGTCCACACGTTCTTGCAGGTGACCGAGCACGTGTGGCAGCCGATGCACTTGTCGAGGTTCATCACCATCGCGACCTGCGCCTTGACGCGCATCAGTACGCGACCTTCTCGAGCTTGCGGACGACGGCCATCTCGTCGCGCTGCGGGCCGGTCGGGCCGTAGTAGTTGAAGCCGTAGGAGAGCTGCGCGTAGCCGCCGACGAGCAGGGTCGGCTTGATAGAGATCCGCGTCACCGAGTTGTCGGTGCCGCCGCGGGTGCCGGAGAGCTCGGTCTTCGGCACGTTCACGTGCCGGTCCTGGGAGTGGTACATCAGCCCGAGCCCTTTCGGGATCCGGTGCGAGACGACCGCGCGGCACGCGATCACGCCGTTTCTGTTGAAGACCTCGACCCAGTCGTTGTCGCGCACCCCGATCGTGGCCGCGTCCTCGACCGAGAGCCACGTGACGGGGCCGCCGCGGAACAGGGTCAGCATGTGGAGGTTGTCCTGGAACTCGGAGTGGATCGACCACTTCGAGTGCGGCGAGAGCCAGCGCACGTGCACCTCGGCGCGATCCGCATCCCCCGAGAACTGCTCGCCGACGTGGCGGAGCACGTCGATCGGCGGCCGGTAGACCGGCAGCCCTTCGCCGTACTCGAGCAGCCACTCGTGGTCGACGTAGAACTGCTGGCGCCCGGTCAGCGTCCGCCAGGGGAGGCGCCGCTCGACGTTGATCGTGAACGGCGAGTAGCGGCGCTCCCGCGACTCCATCCCCGACCACTCGGGCGAGACGATCACCTTGCGCGGCTGCACCTGCGTGTCGCCGAACTCGATCCGCACGTCGGCGTGCTCGTCGGCCAGGTCGGCGAGCGGCACGCCCGCACGCTCCTCCAGCACGCGGAAGCCCTCGCGCGCGAGACGCCCGTTCGTGACTCCTGAGAGGGCGAGGATCGCCTCGCACCAGTCGACGTCGCGTGCCAGGCTCGGTCGCCGCCGCCGTAGCTCGGCGACCTCGGCGTGGGGCTTCCAGGTGATCCCCTTGATCGAGGTGCCGAGCTCCTCTACGAGCGGCCCCAGCTCGAGCCACTTGTCGAGCACTGCGCCGTAGTCGCGCTCGACGACGACGAGCTTGGGCATCGTCTTGCCGGGAATCGCCTCGCACTCCCCCTTCTTCCAGTCGAGCACCTTGCCCAGCGGCTGTGCGAGCTCGTCGGGTGTGTCGTGGAGGAGCGGCGCGGCGATCACGTCGCGGCGGAGGCCGAGGTGCTTCTTGGCGAGCCGGGTGAACGACTCGGCGATCCGCTTGAAGATGTCGAAGTCGGTCTTGGTCTCCCAGGGCGGCGGGATCGCGGGGTTGAACGAGTGGACGAACGGGTGCAGGTCGGTGCTCGAGAGGTCGTGCTTCTCGTACCAGGTCGCCGCCGGCAGGACGACGTCCGAGTAGAGGGCCGACCCGTTCATGCGGAAGTCGATCGTGGTGAAGAGGTCGAGCTTGCCGGTGGGCGCGTCCTCGCGCCAGACCACTTCCTGCGGCCGGAACTCTTCCCCGGCCTCGCTGTTCCGGATCGCGGCGTCCGGCACACCGAGCAGATAGCGGAGGAAGTACTCGTGGCCCTTGCTCGAGGAGCCGAGGAGGTTGGCGCGCCAGAGCGTGAGCACGCGCGGGTGGTTCCCCGGCGCGTCGGGGTCCTCGGCGGCGAAGCGCAGACGCTCGGCCTTCAGCTCGCGGACGACGTAGTCGGGCACGCAGAGGCCGGCGGCGTCGGCCTCGTCGGCGAGCTCGAGCGGGTTGCGGTCGAAGCTCGGGTACGACGGCATCCAGCCGAGCCGCGCCGCGAGCGCGTTGCAGTCGGCGAGGTGCATCTCCTTCAGCGTCCCTCGCCCGACGGGGGAGGCATGCTCGCCGGCGCGGGTGCGCTGGTAGCGCCACTGGTCGGTGGCGAGGAACCAGAACGGCGTCGTCGCCTGCTGCCGCGGCGGCCGGTTCCAGTCCAGGGCGAAGGCGAGCGTCGACCAGCCGGTGATCGGGCGCACCTTCTCCTGCCCGACGTAGTGCGCCCAGCCGCCGCCGTTCACGCCTTGGCAGCCGCACAGCAGCACGAGGTTGAGCATCGCGCGGTAGATCTGGTCGGAGTGGTACCAGTGGTTCGTACCGGCACCCATCACGATCATCGAGCGGCCGTTCGTCCGCTCGGCGTTGCGGGCGAACTCGCGGGCGACGCGGATCACGCGGCTCGCGTCGACGCCCGTGTGCTCCTCCTGCCAGGCGGGGGTGTAGGGCTTCGGGTCGTCGTAGCCCGCGGGCCAGTCGCCGGGCAGCTCGCCCCGGCGCACGCCGAGCTGGGCGGCCAGCAGGTCGAAGACGGTCGTGACGAGGAAGCCGCCGATCCGCTTTGCGGGTACGCCGCGGCGATGCGAGCCGCCGCCCTCGGAGTCGCCGACGTCGAACCGCGGCAGCTCGACCTCGACCAGCTCGTCGTGGGAGCCCATCAGCGACAGCGCGGGCTCGACCTCGCCGAGCTCGAGGTTCCACTTCCCCATCCCCTCCTCGCCCCAGCGGAAGCCGATCGACCCGTTGGGGACTGCAGGGGCTCCGGTCTTCTCGTCGAGGACGGCCGTCTTCCACTCGGCGTTCTCGCCGGTGTCGCCGAGGTCGGACGCGCGCAGGAAGCGGTCGCCGACCCAGGCGCCGTCCTGCTCCCGCAGCGTGACGAGAAACGGCAGGTCGGTGTTCTCGCGCGCGTAGCGCTCGAAGTACGGCACCTGCCGCTCGACGTAGAGCTCCTTCAGGATCACGTGGCCCATCGCCATCGCGAGCGCACCGTCCGAGCCGGCGGCGGCGGGCAGCCAGTGGTCCGCGAACTTCGTGTGGCCGGCGAAGTCGGGCGAGACGACCACGACCTTCTGCCCCCGGTAGCGCGCCTCGGTCATGAAGTGCGCGTCGGGGGTGCGCGTCTGCGGGACGTTCGAGCCCCAGAGGATCACGTAGCCCGAGTTCCACCAGTCGGCCGACTCCGGCACGTCGGTCTGGTCGCCCCAGACCTGCGGCGAGGCGGGAGGCAGGTCGGCATACCAGTCGTAGAAGCTCAGGCACACGCCGCCGATCAGCGACAGGAACCGCGTCCCGGCCGAGTAGGAGACCATCGACATCGCCGGGATCGGCGAGAAGCCGGCGATGCGGTCGGGCCCGTAGCGGCGGATCGTGTGGACGTGCGCGGCCGAGATCAGGTCGGCGACCTCGTCCCACGAGGCGCGCACGAGGCCGCCCTTGCCGCGCAGCTCCTTGTAGCTCCGCGCCTTCTCGGGATCCTCGACGATCTCGGCCCAGGCCTCGACCGCGTCGCCCGTCCGCTCGAGCGCCTCGCGATAGAGGTCGAGCAGCACGCCGCGCACGTACGGGTAGCGGACCCGCAGCGGCGAGTAGACGTACCAGCTGAACGAGGCGCCGCGGGGACAGCCGCGCGGCTCGTACTCGGGAATGTCGGGCCCGTTCGAGGGGTAGTCGGTCTGCTGGGTCTCCCAGGCGACGATTCCGTCCTTGACATGGATCTTCCAGGAGCAGGACCCGGTGCAGTTGACGCCGTGGGTGGAGCGGACGACCCGGTCGTGCTGCCACCGGTCGCGGTAGAACGACTCCCACTCGCGGCTCTTCCCGCTGAGCTCGCTCCAGCGGTCGCCGAAGTACCTCACGTGCTCATCTGGCCGTGGTGCACCCCGCGCAGCTCGTCGGCGGGCGCGTTGCGGAGCAGCCACACCGCGAGGGCGAGGCAGACGCCGACGAAGACGAGCAGGCCGACGAATCCGTAGGTGTACGTGCCCTGGGCGTCCTTCATCAAGCCCACGAAGACCGGCGGGAAGAAGCCGCCGAGACCGCCGGCCGCGCCCACGATCCCTCCGGCCGCCCCGGCGTCGTTCGGGAACTCCTGGGGGACGAGCTTGAAGACCGCCCCGTTGCCCGCGCCGAGGAACACGCCGAGCGTGAGGCAGGCGATCGAGACCGGGACGATCCGCGGCGCCGGCGCGATCACCGCGAGCACCGCCGCGTCGATCGCGACCCCGGCGAACACGAGCACGAGCACCGGGTAGGCGCCGACGCGGTCGGAGAGCCAGCCGCCGACGGGCCGCGCGACGGTGGCGGCGATGATGAAGCCCGCCGCGCGGGCGCTCGCCTCGCCCTTCGAGTAGTCGAACCAGTCCTGCAGGAGCGTCGGCAGCAGGAACGCCATCGCGACGAAGCCGCCGAAGGTGATGAAGTAGAAGACCGCGAGCCGGTACAGCCGCCAGCCCGAGCGGAGCACCTCGCGGTAGCGGCTCTGGGGCGCCGTGCGGGGCGCATTGCGGGCGAGCGAGTAGAACAGCCAGGCGCCGACGAGCAGCGCGATCCCGGTCACCCAGCCGAGCGCCGGCCTGCTCCAGCGGTCGACGATCCACGGCGCGCCGAAGAACGCGATCGCGGTGCCGATGTTGCCGATCCCGTAGACGCCGAGCGCGAAACCCTGCCGTTCGCGGGAGTACCAACCGGACACGAACGGGACGCCGACCGCGAACGACGAGCCGGCGACGCCGAGCAGGAAGCCGACGCCGATCAGGGCCAAGTAGCTGTCGGCGTAGCCGAACAGGATCGCCGGCAGCGCCGAAGCGACGAGCAGCATCGAGAAGATCAGGCGGCCGCCGTAGCGATCGGTGAGCACGCCCATCGGGATCCGCAGCAGCGAGCCGAGCACGACCGGCACGGCGGTCAGGAGAAGCGCCTGGGTGTAGTTGAGCCCGAGGTCGTGCTTGAACGTCTTGGCGAACGGCGCGATCAGGCTCCAGGCGGTGAAGCAGAGCGCGAACGCCAGCGTGCCGAGCGCGAGGTTCCAGGTCGGACGCTTCACGTCTTGCTCCTTTCCAGGATCGCGAGCGCGCGCGGGAAGAGGATGTTGTTCTCTTCGTGGATGTGCCGGTGGAGGTCGAGCGAGAGCTCGGCGAGCCCGCTCAGGGTCGCGCGGTGCGTGTTGCAGAGCGCGCCCTCGAGCGCGTAGCCGCCGGTCAGCTCCGAGAGCCGCTCGAGGCCTGCGCCGGCCGCGGCGTGGTCGTCCTCGAAGGCGGAGAGCTCGAGCCCTTCCGGCCAAGCAGGGTCACCCGCGGTGTCGAGCCCGGCGCAGACGGGGAAGAGCACGTTCTCCTCCTCCTCGAGGTGCTCCTCCAGCTCGCTGCGGAGCCCCTCGAACACTTCGCGCTGGACCGCGAGCTCCGGATGGCCTGCGCCGTGTGCGCGGACGACCTTCGCCAGGAGACCCGAGAGCCGCGGCAGCTCCTCGCGCAGGCGCGCGTGATGGACCTCGACGATGTGGTCGCACACCTCGGCGAGCGGGACGTCGCGCAGGTCGGGCTCCTCGCTCGCGGGAGCCGCCTCGGCGTCGAGCGAGGCGAGCACGTCGTCGGCGTCGAGCCCGCGACGGCGGCACGCGTCGGCCAGGCTCCGCTTTCCGCCGCAGCAGTAGTCGAGCCCGAGCTGCTCGAACACCCGGGCGCGAGAGGGCCGCTCGAGCACGAGGTCGGCGATCGCGGTATCGGGCGAAAGATTTTTCATATCAACTTGGGAAGAATTATTAGCGCCTCGGTCTGGCCGTGTGATGTGGCTTTTTACGGATTACTCGACGTAGGCGTTCCACCTCGCACGCATTTGCCCTATATTCGTCAGACAAATGGCCACGACGGCGCACCATCGCGCGCTCTCGGACGAGCGGCGCGTCCAGATCCTCGACGAGCTTCGCGGCACGGACGAGGGGCTCGACGTCCAGGAGCTCGCCCGCCGGGTCGGCCTCCACCCGAACACGGTGCGCTGGCACCTCGGCGTCCTGGCCGACGCCGGCCTGGTCTCGTCTCGCACCGCCGGCCGGGCGGGCCCGGGCCGGCCGCGCGTCGTCTACTCGATCGCGACGGAGCCCCCCGGAGAGGAGGCGGTCGAGGACCATCGCCTCCTCTCCGCGATCCTGACCGGGATGGCGGCTCGGCTCGAGGACGGCCCCGCCAGAGCCGAGGCGGCAGGCCGGGAATGGGGCCGACACCTGGTCGACCGTCCCTCTCCTCTCGTCACGCTGAGCGACGAGGACGCGATCGCCGAGGTCGTCGCCTTCCTCGACCAGCAGGGCTTCCGCCCCGAGACCGGCGACGACGAGATCCTGATGCGCCGCTGCCCCTTCCAGGAGCTGGCAGAGGCTCATCCGGGGATCGTCTGCTCCGTACACCGCGGCCTGATCTCGGGTGCGCTGGCCGAGCTTGGGAGCGGGCTCCGCGTCGAGCGGCTCGACGCCTTCGTCGAGCCCAACCTCTGCATCGCAAAGCTCACGCGCGAGAGCGCGCGGTGACACCGCACTACGGCGAGCCGCAGGTCGCGGTAGGGATCGCCATGGTCGTGATCTCCGCCCTGCTCGCGGCGGTGTTCGTGGTCGGGTGGCGCCAGTCGGTCGCCGACGTCCCCTACGAGCGTGTGCAGGCCGTGGGCTACTGGGTGCGGAAACGCTGGCTCGCATTCCTCTGCGCGCTGCTCGTCGTGGTGATCGGGCTCTCGCTGTTCGAGCTTCCGTACGCCCGCGGCGGCACGCACGGCACGGTCGTGACCGTCAAGGGCGGGCAGTTCTTCTGGTCGATCGACCCCGCCCGGATCCGCGCCGACGTTCCGGTCCGGTTCGACGTCACGTCGCTGGACGTGAACCACGGCTTCGGCATCTACGACCCGGCAGGCCACATGATCGGCTCCGTCCAGGCGATGCCCGGATACCACAACAAGCTCGACCTGACCTTCCACACGCCGGGCGTGTACCACGTCCTCTGCCTCGAGTACTGCGGCCTGGACCACCACCTGATGCAGGCGAGCTTCACGGTAGCGCCATGACGCTGGAAGCCGCCACCGCGCCGGTCGTCCACCCTCGCTTCGCGGAGCTCGAAGCCACCGAGCCGCGCGTGACCGAGCGCCACGTGGCCTGGCTCTTCGTCGGCACCGGCGTCGCGCTCTTTGCCGTGATGGGGCTGGCCGGGCTCGCGATGCGGCTCACCCAGGCCCAGGTCCTGGGTCTCTCGCCGGCCTGGTTCTACCGGCTGATGACCCTCCACGGCGCCGGGATGCTGGCGGGTGTGCTCCTGGGCACGATGGGCGCGCTCTGGTACGTCGTCCGCCAGACGGTGCCGCTCAGCATGGGACGCCTGCTCGTCTCCTATGTCCTGATCGTGGGCGGAGCGGTCGCGGTGGTGGTGGCGACGATGGTCGGCGGGTTCGCGACCGGCTGGACGTTCCTCTGGCCGCTCCCCTTCCACTCCTTCGGCCAGTGGCCGACGTGGGCGACCGGGACCTTCCTCGTCGGGCTGCTCTGCATCGGCGCCGGCTTCTTCGTCTTCTGTCTCGACGTGCTGATGAAGACGACCGAGACGTACGGCGGCCTGCTGCGAACGCTCGGCATCACCTACCTGCGCGGGCGCGACGACTCGCCGCCGCCGCCGCAGGTGCTCGCCGCGACCGTGGTGGCGATCGAGGGGCTCGAGGCCTGCGCGGCGGGCGTGATGATCCTCGTCGCGCTGATCAGCCGGATGCTCGACTCGAAGCTGACGATCGACGCGCTCTGGGCGAAGAACTTCACCTACTTCTTCGGGCACTCCGTCGCCAACCTCACGATCTATCTGGCGATCGGCGCCGTCTACGTGCTCGTCCCCCGCTACGCGGGCCGGCCGTGGAAGACGACCAAGCCGATCGTCGTGGCCTGGCTCTTCACCCTCCTCTTCGTGATGGCGGCCTACTCGCACCACCTCTACATGGACTTCGTCCAGCCGGGCGGGCTGCAGGTCCTGTCCGAAACGGCGTCGTTCGCCGCGGCGATCCCCGTCGGCGTGATCACGGTCTTCACGGGCCTGATGCTGGTCTGGGGCTCGCGCTACCGCTGGACGCTCGCGTCGAGCCTCGTCTACCTCGGCTTCGCCGGCTGGGTGATCGGCGGCACGGGAGCGGTGCTCGATTCGATCATCCCGTTCAACTTCCGCTTCCACAACACGCTCTGGGTCGTCGCGCATTTCCACACGTACCTGCTGCTCTGCGTGGTCTTCTGGGAGCTCGCCTTCGTCACCTACCTCCTCGAGGAGGCCGCGGGCAGGACGGCCTCGCGCGCGCAGACGAGGCTCGCGCTCGGCGGGATGGTGATCGGCGGCTACGGGCTCGTAGCCGTGTGGTACCTGTCCGGCGTGCTCGGCGTCCCGCGCCGCTACGCGGTGCACCCGGCCGGGACGGCCGGCTACAGCCTCGCCGCGAGCATCTTCGTGATGATCTTCGCGCTCGGCTTCCTCGTCCTCCTCTGGGCGCTCGTCGGGCTCGCGCGGACGGCCCACGCGCGACGCTACGAGAACGTCGAGGTGAGAGACACCTGGTCGAACAGCCGCTGGCGGGTTCGCCGCCGGCTCGACGAGCCCGACGGCGCGCTGCGGCCTCTGCCCCGCGTGGCGGAGCCGCTCGGCGTCGTCTTCACCGGGCCCGTGCAGCTCGGCCTCGCGGTCGCGACGGCCGTCGTCTTGCACGTCGCCTTCCTCCCACAGACCGTCGACGCCGCGGAGAAGAGCACCGGTTACTACTCTCTCGATCACGCCGGCCAGTTCCTGCTCGGCGCGCTCGTCGGCGCGATCGTCGCCTCGCTCCCCCGCGTCGCGGCCCGGCTCGACCGCCGCACGGCGGACCTGGGCATCGCGGCCGTCATCGCCGTGCCGGCCGTGATGATGCTCGTGATGCTGCCGTCGCTCTACGGCCCGCTCGTGGGCCGGCCGGCACTGCAGTTCCTCTACCACGTCGGCATCGCCGCGCTCGGGGTCGTCCTCGGGCTCGGGGCGGGCGCGCTCGGGAAGGTCACCGGCCGCTTCGCCCTGCTGATCGGCGTCAGCATGGCCGTGATGTACGCGGCCGGAATCGGAGGCGGCTAGATGGCGCCGCAGGCAGGCGGCGACGGACTGCTGCGCTGGCTCGTCGGTGGACTCGTCGGCGGAGCGATCGTGCTCGGCCTGCTGATCGGCGCCTACGCCGTCGGCTACCACCGTGGCCACGCAAGCGCGAGACCGGCGCCGGCGGTCACGACCACCACCGGCACGACGGTGACGACCGCGGCACCATCGGGCGCTCGGCTCTTCAGCTCCGAGGCATGCTCCGGCTGCCACTCGCTCGACGGCTCGGCGGGCGTCGGCCCCACGCTCAAGGGCCTCGCAGGGAGCCGCGTCGTGCTCGCCGACGGCACCGCCGTCACGGCCGACGACGCCTACCTCACGAGGTCGATCACCGACCCCGACGCGCAGATCGTCAAGGGCTTCAGGGCCGGTGTGATGTCGGGTGCGGTCGCGAGCCTCGGCCTGAATGCCAAGCCGCAGGACGTCACCGCGCTCATCGCCTTCCTCGAGGCCCAGCGGTAGCCATGGTGCTCTTCCCGATCGCGGTCCTCTGGCTCGGCCTCGTGGTCTTCTGGGCGATCCGCCGCGCCGATGCCGACCCGACCGACGAGCCTCCGACTCGGTGGTGGTCGAAGCGGCCGCGGCCGCCGCGGCGAGGCCCACACCGGCGGTCTCCGCGCGGCTCCGGCCCGCGAAGCGCGGCGACGGTGCCCCGACGCCGGCGCTAGGCCGCTTCCGTGGGCGCCGCGGCAATCCGGAGCGGTCCGCGCCTGAGGTGAACCGACAGGTAGCGCACCCCCTCCGGGCCGGCCGCGATCCGTCTCGCGTGCCCCTTCCGCAGGATCACGACGTCTCCCGTGCGTACCGCGTGCGAATCGCCGTCGAGCGTCACGGCCGCCGAGCCCGCGAGCACGAGCATCAGGACGTCACACTCCGCGTTCACATGGTCGGGAGTTCCCTCGCCGGCGCCCCAAGCCAGAAGCGTCGCGTTGAAGTCGTCCGTCTCCGCACCCCAGAGCGGTCCGCGTCCGAGCGGCGCGAGTAGGTCGACCACCGGGTCCCCGGCGCTGCGCGCGGCCGTGAGGTCGAGCTTGTCGAGCGCCGCCGGCACGGCCTCCTGCGCGAGCGGAAACAGGCGGCGCTCTTCGAGACGGATGTGGCTTTCGAGCCGCTCGGCGAGCTCTCGCATCGCCTCCGCACGGGCGTCGCCGGCAGCCAGGTCACGGTCGAGCGAGACGGCGAGGGCGCGGAGGTGCTGGTGATCGAGCAGAGCCTGGACGACGAGCTCCTCCGCAGGGTCAGGAGCATCGACCAGCGAGGGAAACAGCCGCTCCTCCTCCTCGCGGAAGTGCCGGGCGGTCTCTTCGGAGAAGAAGCGCAGGAAGCTCGCGACGGCCGATCGACGCGCCGCTGCATCGCCCTCCGCGGCCCGGCGCAACCGCCGCGCCTCCGAGAGAGCGTGATGGTGGTCGTGCGACAGGGGGACGAGGGACGAGTGACGTTTCATGGCTCGAGCGCCGGCGTCACGCTCCCCGGCCGCCCGGCTCGGTCTCTCGCTCGGGCGCCAGCTCGGCGACCGTTCGCCGCGCGTCGTCGAGCGCGGCGACGCGATCGTCGCTGTTGGCAGCGGCGATGCCTGCCAGGAACGACGCCAGCGGCGCGCTGGTACGGTCGCCGGTCCCGTGGGCGGCCACGGCCGCCAGCGAGAGCACCGATTCGATCTCCGCCGGGGTCAAGGGAGGCACGCCGACGCGACTCGCGTATCTATTGATCAGCTCCGTTCGAGCATCTCCCATCTCAGTTCCCCCCCATTCAGACGACTCGGACAGCCGGCTCCGAGCTCGTTCCGCTTCACTCGGACGCCACCAGCGTAGACGCAGAATGAACGAGGCGGCTCCCGAGAAGCTCAGGCCGCGCCGACGGCCTCCTTGACCGCGGCGATCGCGGCCGCCTCGTCGTCCTTCACCCCGCCCTTCGCCTCGGCGACGGCCTCCGCGACGCCCACGACGAGACGGCGGTAGGGCTCCACCTCGTCCGGCGCCTTCACGGCGAGGGTCGCGACCGCGGAGCTGAGGGCCTCGAGCGTCTGCTCCTGGACCTTCTGCGCCGAGGCGGTCAGCCCGAAGCCGCTCCCGTGGACGTGGCTGAGCTCGCGGATCAACTCGGTCTCGCCCTTCTGGCTCTGGTCGGCGAGATAGTGCGCGAGCGCGCTCGCCTCGCCGAAGCTGTCGGTGAAGTCCGCGTCGCTCACCGAGGCGAGCATCCCGGCCCCGGTCACGCCCTTCTGCAACGCGCTCCACTCGTCCTCGGTGAAGTCGGCCTTCGTCGTCATCGCTCCTCCCTTCGTTGCAATCTCGGCCCGCTTTGTCGAGGATAGACGCATGGAACAGCAGACGTCGTCGGGTGTCGTGGGGTACGTCGACCGCGAGGTCGTCGAGACCCGCGAGAACTTCCAGGATCCGAGCCGGGAGTGGCGCCGGCTGTTCTCGGAGCTGCTGGGGACGTTCTTCCTCGTTCTCGTCGCGGCGGGCG